>JACCDZ010273442.1_pt1 | contig 30467 bp, 32 predicted proteins | sample 7449551 | NCBI WGS metagenome assembly JACCDZ01 (sample SAMN15323452, study PRJNA562643) | freshwater metagenome | isolation source: river surface water | place: USA:Blue River Watershed | collected 2017-08-18 | reverse complement strand
TTTGGTTCAGCCCCAAAGCAAAAGGCCCGCTGCGAGTGCATACGGGCCTTGTGGGGTTTGCGCGTGCGCTACCAACTCCGCCCGTTGGGGGATAGAAGCAGTAGAGCCAGCGAAAAATTTGTCATGTCTGGAATTTAGCACAAAGCCCGAACCCTTTCAGGTCGGGGTGTCTCATTTGTGCAAACCTTCTTCGTCGGGCTCGTCGGTCGAGGTACTGATGACACTGGTTTGCATACCCTTGGCACGGCGCCATGCATACAAAACATAGCCACTCAAACCATACATCATGAACAACGCAAACAAGACGACCGGGGGATGAATGTTGATCACACCGATGACCAAAGCCAACAGGACGATCACCGCAAACGGCACACTCTTTTTCATCTGCACGTCTTTGAAGCTATAAAAAGGGACGTTGGTCACCATGGTCAATCCTGAATACAAACAAACGGCGAACATCAGCCACACCACCTCTGCCCCTTGGTAGCCCATGTCATTGAGCAACCAAATAAAACCCATCACCAAAGCCGCTGCAGCGGGTGAGGGCAAACCTTGGAAAAAGCGGCGATCCACCACGGCGGTGTTGACATTGAACCGTGCCAAACGCAGCGCCGCACAAGAGATGTAAACAAAAGCGGCCATCCAGCCCCAACGACCTGCCCCTTTCAAAGCCCATTCGTAACAAATCAAGGCGGGCGCGGCGCCAAACGAGACCATATCGGCCAAAGAATCCATCTGCTCGCCAAAGGCGCTTTGGGTATTGGTCATGCGGGCCACACGGCCATCTAGACTGTCAAGCACCATGGCACAAAAGACACCGATGGCCGCCATTTCAAAGCGACCATTCATCGCCATGACAATCGCGTAAAAACCGCCAAACAAAGCTGCCAAGGTAAACAAATTGGGCAAGACATAAATGCCTTTGCTGGGCTTCCGAGGCACGTATTCCTCTGTTTGATCATGTGAATCTGACATTCGTCGGGCTCCGAAAATTAGGCCTACAGTGTAAGCGCTGCGTCAAGTGCAATCAAAAATGACAAAGGCCACCGAAGTGGCCTTCATGGACGCAACAAGCAGATGCTTAGTTGCGGGTTTGGTCCACCAGTTTGTTCTTGGAGATCCAAGGCATCATGGCGCGCAATTTAGCACCCACGGTCTCGATGGCATGCTCAGCATTCAAGCGACGACGTGCGGTCATGCTTGGGTAATTGGTCTTACCTTCCAAGATGAACATCTTGGCGTACTCACCGGTCTGGATACGCTTCAAGGCAGCGCGCATGGCTTCGCGTGATTGCTCATTGATCACTTCGGTGCCGGTCACGTACTCGCCATACTCTGCGTTGTTGGAGATGGAGTAATTCATGTTGGCGATACCGCCTTCGTACATCAAGTCGACGATCAACTTCAACTCGTGCAAACATTCGAAATAGGCCATTTCGGGGGCGTAGCCGGCTTCTGTCAAAGTCTCGAAGCCCATCTTCACCAGTTCAACCGCACCGCCGCACAAAACGGCTTGCTCACCGAACAAGTCAGTTTCTGTTTCTTCTTTGAAGTTGGTCTCGATGATGCCACCCTTGCCACCACCGTTGGCCATCGCGTAGCTCAGAGCCAAGTCACGGGCTTTGCCAGACTTGTCTTGATAAACCGCGATCAACGAGGGAACGCCGCCACCTTTGAGGTATTCAGAGCGCACGGTGTGACCAGGACCTTTGGGGGCGACCATGATCACGTCCAAGTCAGCGCGGGGCACCACTTGGTTGTAATGGACGTTGAAACCATGAGCAAATGCCAGGGTCGCGCCTTGCTTCATGTTGGGTGCCACGTTGTTGTTGTACACCTCGGGGATATTTTCGTCAGGCAACAAGATCATGACCAAATCAGCGGCTTTCACAGCGTCGTTGACTTCCATCACAGTCAAACCGGCTTTAGCCACTTTGTCCCATGAAGCGCCACCTTTGCGCAAACCGACCACGACTTTGACGCCGCTTTCGTTCAAGTTTTGTGCGTGCGCATGGCCTTGCGAGCCGTAGCCGATGATGGCCACTGTTTTGCCTTTGATGAGGGACAGATCACAATCTTTGTCGTAAAAAACTTTCACGGGGTTCTCCTAAAAAATACTTCAAAAAGGGTTGAAATTTAAACGCGCAAGATGCGCTCACCGCGGCCAATGCCACAAGCGCCCGTACGAACTGTTTCTAGAATTGCGCTGCGGTCAATCGCTTCCAAGAACGCATCGTTCTTGGACAGGTCACCCGTCAACTCAATGGTGTAACTCTTCTCGGTCACATCAATGATGCGGCCACGGAAGATATCGGCCATGCGCTTCATTTCTTCACGCTCTTTACCCACAGCGCGAACCTTCACCAACATGAGTTCACGCTCGGTGTAGGCCCCTTCCGTCAGGTCGACCACCTTGACCACTTCGATGAGGCGGTTCAAATGCTTGGTGATCTGCTCAATCACATCATCCGAACCATGGGTCTGGATGGTCATGCGTGACAAGCTGGCGTCTTCAGTTGGCGCCACAGTGAGTGATTCGATGTTGTAACCGCGGGCTGAGAACAAACCCACCACACGCGACAACGCGCCAGGTTCGTTTTCCAGCATCAGGGAAATGATGTGTTTCATGTTTTTATCTCTCCCCGATCACAAATCTTCGCTGCCAAGCAGCATTTCAGTGATGCCCTTGCCGGCTTGCACCATCGGGAACACGTTTTCGGTCGGATCCGTACGGAAGTCCATGAAGACCGTGCGATCCTTCAGTCGGCGTGCTTCGCGGATGGCGGGCTCAACATCTTCTGGTCGCTCAATCAACATGCCCACGTGGCCGTAGGCCTCTGCCAACTTGACAAAATCAGGCAAGGCATCCATGTAGCTGCTGCTGTATCGGCCAGAGTATTCGATCTCCTGCCACTGGCGCACCATACCGAGATATCGGTTGTTGAGGGCCATCACCTTGATGGGGGTGTTGTATTGGAAGCAGGTGGAAAGCTCTTGGATACACATTTGCACAGAGCCCTCGCCGGTCACGCAGTACACCTCACTGTCAGGCTTGGCCAGTTTGATGCCCATGGCATAAGGAATACCCACGCCCATGGTGCCCAAGCCGCCCGAGTTGATCCAACGACGTGGCTCGTCAAATCCATAGTACTGAGCGGCCCACATTTGATGCTGCCCCACGTCGGACGTGACGTACGTGTCAGTGCCCTTGGTCAACTTGTGCAAGGTTTCGATGACGAACTGTGGCTTGATGACCTCGGTGTTGGCCCGGTCATATTTCAAGCAATCACGCTTGCGCCATGACTCGATGGTCTCCCACCAACCTGCCAAAGCGCCAGCGTCAGGCTTTAAACCAGATTCTTTGATCATGTCGATCATTTCAACCAACACGTCTTTCACGTCCCCCACGATCGGGATATCGACCTTCACTCGTTTTGAAATGCTGGAAGGGTCAATGTCAATGTGAATGATCTTGCGTTCGTTTTGTGCGAAGTGCTTAGGGTTGCCAATCACACGGTCATCAAAGCGGGCACCAACGGCCAGCAACACATCGCAGTTTTGCATGGCGTTGTTGGCTTCGATCGTGCCGTGCATACCCAACATGCCCAAGAACTTAGGCTGACTCGCGGGATAAGCACCCAAGCCCATCAAGGTGTTGGTCACGGGGTAACCCAACATGTCCACCAAGGTGCGCAGCTCTTGTGAGGCATTGCCCAACAACACACCACCACCGGTGTAGATGTAGGGACGCTTGGCCGCCATCAACAACTGCAGCGCTTTGCGAATTTGGCCGCCATGCCCTTTGCGCACGGGGTTGTAAGAGCGCATTTGCACTTCAGCGGGGTAGCCTTCGTACGGTGTTTTCTTGAATGAAACATCCTTCGGGATATCCACCACCACGGGGCCGGGTCGACCGCTGCGTGCGATGTGGAAAGCCTTCTTCAGGGTGAGTGCCAAATCACGCACATCTTTCACGAGGAAGTTGTGCTTAACGATGGGACGTGTGATGCCCACGGTGTCGCATTCTTGGAAGGCATCCAAACCAATCGCATGCGTCGGCACTTGACCGGTGATGATGACCATCGGAATGCTGTCCATGTAGGCGGTGGCGATACCGGTGACCGCATTGGTCACGCCTGGCCCCGATGTGACCAGTGCCACGCCCACATCGCCAGTGGCGCGCGCATAGCCATCGGCCGCGTGCACGGCAGCTTGCTCGTGGCGTACCAGAATGTGTTGAATTGTCTCTTGCTTGTAGAGCGCGTCGTAAATGTAGAGAACTGAGCCGCCGGGATAGCCCCAAACGTGTTTGACGTTTTCAGCTTGAAGCGCCTTCACGAGGATTTCGGCGCCCATCAGTTCTTGCGTGTGACCGCCAGCAGCGGATGCGGAATGCGATTCCGACTTTGTTTGATCCATTTTTGTACCTTTTAACCTGAGTGAATTTCGTCAACGAAAAACCTTGGGTGCTTCTTTGCGAACCCTTGTGGGACTGCATCGAAACTTTGGACCTTCAGCCATGGACGCATGGTTCGCGCCGGACCCAGACCCGTTTGCCTTTTTTTGTCGAATTGCAACCTGCGATTATGGCATCAACCCACACACGCTGAGCCACAAGACACACAAAAACCCTTCGAGGTGCCATAATCGCGCCCGTTTCAACCTTGAACCCTTCGTCAGTGGCCACAGAACAAGAACTGTCCGACTTCCTCAAAAGCGTGGAGAAACGAGCCTTCAAACGCTCGGTGTATCACGTTCGCGATGACGAAGCGGCCCTGGACATCGTTCAAGACAGCATGATGAAACTCGCTGAGCACTATGGTGACAAGCCAGCGGATGAGCTGCCCATGTTGTTCCACCGAATCCTCTCTAACACCACCTTGGATTGGTTTCGCCGCAACAAAACACGCAAAGCGTTGTTCAGCAATTTCAGCGACTTTGACGCTGAGGGCAAAGAAGACGGTGAGTTTGATTTGCTAGAGTCTTTGGCGATTGACAACGACTCGCAAACCACCCAAAGTGCAGAAGATTCATTTGCTAGCACCACAAAGGTGCATGAAATTGAAGAGGAAATACAAAATTTGCCCCCGCGTCAACGAGAAGCCTTCCTTCTGCGTTACTGGGAGGATCTCGATGTTTCCGAGACTGCTGCGGCCATGGGTTGCTCAGAAGGCAGCGTCAAAACTCACTGCTCTCGGGCCGTTCTGGCACTCAGCAAAGCGCTCAAACTGAAAGGAATTCAACTATGACAGACACCGCAAAAATCCAAGACCAAATTGGCTTACGCATTGCTGCCCAGTTGAACTCTGCCAGCCTGGACTTGCCTCACGACATTTCTGAACGATTGCGCGCGGCCCGTGCGCGAGCCGTGGCTGCACGCTTGTTGCCGCAAACTCGTCTGCAAACCAGCCACGGCGTAGCTCACCAAAACGGGGTGGGGTTGTTGAACTTTGGCGATGAGGGTCTCAATATTTGGAGCCGACTGGCGTCTTTCTTGCCCCTGATCGCGTTGGTGGCTGGACTGGCCATCATCCAAAACATCATGGACGACGACCGTGCCAATGAATTGGCCGAAGTAGATGCCGCATTGCTCACAGACGACTTGCCGCCTTCGGCCTATGCTGATCCCGGATTTCTTCAATTCTTAAAGAGCCCGGTCGCCCTCGGCGAACCCAAGGAATAAACACTTTATGTGGTCGAGTCGCTCACCCAGCAGACATTTGATTGCCCAGAGCTTGCTGGGCTGCGCTTTGGTGCTGTCCGGGGGGTGGGTGGCTGCACAAACCAGCACCACTGCGCCCAACGCAAACGCAACGACGACAGCCGTTGCAGCGCCAAGTCTGCCAGGACGTCCCTTGTGGATGGATTTGACCGAAGCGCAACAGCAAGCCCTCGCCCCATTGGCCCAGTTGTGGCCCACCATGACGGAGCCACACAAGCGCAAGTGGTTGGCACTGTCACAAAATTTCGCACAACTGTCCTCAGATGAACAAAGCACATTGCAAAGCCGCATGCGCGAATGGGCAGCCCTGAGCCCACAGCAACGCACAGCAGCTCGATTGAACTTTGCAGGAGCCCAACAACTCCCGCAAGAAGACAAAAAAGCCAAATGGGAGGCGTACCAAGCCCTGTCGCCTGAAGCCAAACAAAAATTAGCGGCTCAACAGACCAAACCTGTTGTTGGCGCGGCACCTGCCGTGAAACCTGTTGCCCCCGCCAAGCTGGCCACGCCGCCTGTCGCGACCGGCAACAAGGCTTTGCCACGCATTGCCACCGATCAAGTGGCGCCCGCCACCTTGTTGCCCTCCCCTGTGAACACCACCACGGCCCCGTCAGCCCCTTCGACTGAGAGCCCCTCGACACCCCAATGATGTCGGATTTGCGCGCGCCGAGCCTGCTTCGCCGCATGGCCTGTTGGACCTACGAAGGATTGCTGCTATTTGGCGTGTTGTTCATTGCGGGTTACCTCTTCAGCACCCTTAGCCAATCGCGCCATGCGCTGGACAACCGCCACGGGCTCCAAGCTTTTCTGTTTCTGGTGGTCGGTATTTACTTCACCTGGTTTGGCCACAAGGGCCAAACACTGGCCATGAAAACCTGGCACATCCAGCTGGTCGATACCCAAGGCCAAGCCTTGACACAAAAGCGCGCACTGCTGCGCTATGTGCTGAGCTGGGTTTGGTTCATCCCCCCTCTCGCTGCCATCGCGCCTTTTTCTCTAACGGCTGGCGAGACAACTGTGCTTTTCTTCGGATGGGTTGCGGTGTGGGCTGTGCTCAGCCGCTTTCACCCGCAACAACAGTTTTGGCACGATGCACTGGCGGGCACGCGTTTGATCAGCTCCGAGCCGCCAACAGCTACTTGACACATTACAGTTGATGGCATGAGTGCAAATCCACAAAAAGACCGAACAGGGTTGAACCGCGTTTGGCATGCGTTTGGCTATTCCATCAGCGGCTTACGCGCTGCCTGGTACGAGAAAGCCTTTCGGCAAGAGGTGTTGGTCGCTTCTGTCTTGATCCCAAGTTCCTTTTACCTGGGGCGGTCGTGGCTAGAGGTCGCCACTTTGGCCGGCTCCGTGGTGCTGGTCATGGTGGTTGAATTGCTTAATACAGGCATCGAATCGGCCATTGACCGGATCGGTCCCGAATGGCATGAACTGGCCAAGCGTGCCAAAGACATGGGCAGCGCCGCTGTCTTACTGAGCCTCCTTTTGTGCGCTGGCATCTGGGCAGCTGCCCTCTACACACATCTCTTCGCTCGCTAAGTGCACCATGACACTCTCTCCTGCTTTCTCGGTGTGTGTCTACTGCGGCTCGCGTAGCGGCGTGTTGCCTGCCTACGCCGACGTGGCGCGCCAAGTGGGCTCATGGATTGCCCAACACAACGGCCAATTGGTTTATGGCGGCGGCAACAACGGACTCATGGGCCTGGTGGCACAAGCCACGGCAGACGCTGGGGGGCGCGTGGTCGGCATCATACCCAAAGCGCTGCAAACCAAAGAAAATACCCGCACGGCGTGCACCGAACTTCATGTGGTGGACACCATGCACGAGCGCAAACACATGATGGCTGAACGTGCCGATGTGTTTCTCGCCCTCCCCGGCGGCATTGGCACCTTTGAAGAATTTTTTGAAGTTTGGACCTGGCGCCAATTGGGCTATCACGACAAACCCATTGGACTGCTCAACACCGCGGGTTACTACGATGGCTTGCTACAGTTTGCGCAAAGCAGCGTCAATGCAGGCTTTTTGAGCGATTGGCAAATGGACCTCATACGCAGCGGAGACGATCCCAGCGCCTTGCTACAAGAACTGGTCCAAGCTGCAGGTTTTTCGCCTGAACCGCATTTGGCAGGACTTTGATCGCCGCTCATCCATGAAAAAAACCGCAGCGTGTGCACGCCGCGGCTTTTGACTTTGTGTAGCAATCGTTAGATCGCGGTTTCGTCCAATTCCCCGGTACGAATACGGACCACGCGCTCGACAGGCGTGATGAAAATCTTGCCGTCGCCGATTTTGCCGGTTCGCGCGGCACGCACGATCGCGTCCACGCAGTTGTCGACATCCACCGCTTTGACGGTGACTTCAATTTTCACCTTAGGCAAGAAATCAACAACGTACTCTGCACCGCGGTACAGCTCGGTATGGCCCTTTTGGCGACCGAAGCCTTTCACTTCTGTCACCGTCAAGCCTGTCACGCCACATTCAGCCAGTGCTTCGCGCACTTCTTCGAGTTTGAAGGGTTTGATAACGGCAGTGATTTGTTTCATGTTCAAAGTCCTTGGAGTCAAAGAAACGGCCTGTTGTCAGGCGCGGAATTTATTGGTTATAGGATAACGCCAATCTTTACCAAAACTTCGGTGCGTGATGCGAATTCCCACCGGGGATTGACGGCGTTTGTACTCGTTGAGGCGAATCAAACGGGTAACCTTCTCAACATCGGCGCGTGCAAAACCTGCAGCGATGATCTGGTCTGAGCTTTGGTCGTTTTCCATGAAGCGCGACACGATCTCATCCAGCACTTCGTAGGGTGGCAAGCTGTCTTGGTCCGTTTGATCGGGACGCAACTCAGCGCTAGGAGGGCGGGTAATGATGCGCTCAGGGATCGGGGCCGCGCCCGTGCCATACGGATCGTGGGCGTTGCGCCAACGTGCCAGTTTGAACACCAATGTTTTGGCCACGTCTTTGATCACCGCGAATCCGCCTGCCATGTCACCGTAGAGGGTGCAATAGCCGGTCGCCATCTCGCTTTTGTTGCCTGTGGTCAGCACAATCGAGCCGAATTTATTAGACAACGCCATCAGCAAGGTCCCGCGAATACGGGCTTGGATGTTCTCCTCGGTGGTGTCGAGTGGGGTCCCTTCAAAGTCCGCTTTGAGTGAAGCCAAAAAGGCCTCAAATTCCGGCACGATCGACACCTCGTCGTAGCGCACACCGAGGCGCTGCGCCATGTCGCGGGCATCGACCCAGCTGATCTCAGCCGTATAGGGCGAAGGCATCATGACCGTGCGCACCTTGTCTGCACCCAATGCATCCACAGCAATGGCCAGCACCAAGGCCGAGTCAATTCCGCCAGACAACCCCAGCAAGGCCCCAGGAAAACCGTTTTTACCTATGTAGTCACGCACCCCCAGCACCAACGCGTGCCAGAGGTCTGCTTCGAGTGAACCATCAGGTGCCACCTCTGCCGTGAGCTGAGTGCCCGTGCCGACCGCCACAACAAACGCTGCCGGCTGAAAGCTAGGCGCACGTCCCGCTAAGTGGCCATCGGCATTGAGCGCAAATGAGCGACCTTCAAACACCACCTCATCTTGACCGCCGACCAAGTGCGCATAGACCAAGGGCAAGCCCGTGGCCTGCACCCGAACGCGCATCGCCTGTTCGCGCTCGTCACCTTTGCCTACATGGAAGGGCGACGCATTGATGACAGCCAACAACTCGGCGCCGGCCTTCTTGGCGTCCAATGCAGGCGTATCAAACCAAGCATCCTCGCAAATCAGCAACCCGACTTTGACGCCTTCGACCTCAAATACACATGGGGCATCGCCCGGCAAAAAATAGCGACGCTCATCGAACACTTGGTAGTTGGGCAGTTCACGCTTGGCATACGAGACCACCACCTGTCCTTCGCACAGCACCGTGGCTTTGTTGAAACGACGCTGCACCGAGACCGAGCGCGTGCGCTCATCACTGCCAGAGGGATGGCCCACCACCACATGCAAGCCCTTTAACCCGCTGAGTGCAGCGGACACCGTTTTCAGGGCATCATCACAGGCCTGAATGAACGAGGGGCGTAAAAACAAATCCTCTGCGGCATAGCCACACAGCGACAACTCTGGCGTCAGCACCAACCGTGCGCCATCTTGATAGGCCTGCGTTGCGCAATCGATGATTTTTTGGGCGTTCCCCGCCATGTCGCCCACCACGAAATTCAACTGAGCAACACAAATTTTGAGAGTCATGGCAGCAGGCACATTGTCCAAAGTAAAACAGGTCTAAGAATCAAATGGATTATGTCATTCGTGTCTTCACCGACCCGACCGAACTGCCAGCGTCGGCATGGGATGAGCTGCTTGCAGCGCAGGATGTGCCCTCGCCCTTCATGCAACACGCCTACCTAGCGGCCTTGCACACCAGCGGCAGCGCAACACCCGAAACAGGTTGGACACCTCAGTGGGTCACGCTCTGGAGGCAAGACCAATTGGTTGCCGGGGCGGCGCTGTACGTCAAAACCCACTCTTATGGCGAATATGTATTTGATTGGGCATGGGCCAACGCTTATGCCGAACATGGCTTGCAGTACTTCCCGAAAGCTACCTGTGCCGTGCCATTCACGCCCGTGCCGGGCTCGCGCTTGTTGGCCCGCGACGCCCGAACCCGGCAAGCCTTGCTCCAAGCACTGCTCACGCTGGCTGAGCAACAGGATTTGTCTTCGGTGCATTTGCTGTTCACCAGCCCGGACGACCGTGCGGCCTGTCAGGCCTTGGGGTTGCTGGAACGTCAGACTGTGCAATTCCATTGGCATAACGCCAACCCGCAAGGCGAGCGCTTCAGCAGCTTCGATGAATTCCTCGCCTCCCTCTCGCAAGACAAACGCAAAAAGATCAAGCAAGAACGCCGTCGCGTTGCCGATGCCGGCGTGACGTTTCGACAGGCGGTTGGCACAGACATCCGCACCGAGGATTGGGATTTTTTCTACCAATGCTACGAACGCACTTACCTAGAACATGGCAATGCGCCCTACTTGACTCGCGCTTTTTTTGAATCGATGCACCAACACATGCCACAGCACTGGGTGTTGTTTGTGGCCGAACGCGAGGGTCACCCGATTGCCAGCAGTCTGATTGCCGTGCAAGGCCTAGACACGGCCGAAGCCGTTGCCTACGGCCGCTATTGGGGGGCACTGGAACGTGTCGATTGCCTGCATTTCGACGCCTGCTACTACCAACCCTTGCGCTGGTGCATCGACCATGGCGTTCACCGCTTTGAAGGTGGTGCTCAGGGTGAACACAAAATGGCCCGCGCGCTGATGCCGGTCACCACCTACAACGCGCACTGGCTGGCTCACCCCGCCTTCTCTGATGCGGTGGCACGCTACCTCGAACGCGAGAGCGCGGGAGTCGACCACTACTTGGAACACTTGGCCGATCGCACCCCATTCAAGCGCATCGCGCCGCAATAGCCATCTAGGAGGCAGACAGACGAAAAAAAGCCCGCTAGCGCGGGCTTTTGAAAGAGGTAAACCTCAAAGAATTACTTCTTGTAGTTGGCAATGCCATCCAAGATTTCTTTGTGGGCAGACTCAACGCCTTCCCAGCCCTTGACTTTGACCCACTTGCCCTTTTCGAGGTCTTTGTAGTGCTCGAAGAAGTGGGCGATTTGTTGCAACTGCAACTCATGGATATCCGCCAACGATTGGATGTTGCTGTAACGCGCCAAGATCTTCTCGGTGGGCACAGCCAACACTTTGCCATCGACGCCGCCTTCGTCTTCCATCAACAAAATACCCAAGGCACGGCAAGGCACGACCACACCGGGTGGCAATGGGAAAGGCGTCATCACCAACACATCCACAGGGTCGCCATCGCCAGCGATTGTTTGGGGCACATAGCCGTAGTTGGTGGGGTAATGCATGGCAGTACCCATGAAGCGGTCTACGAACAGAGCGCCAGACTCTTTGTCGACTTCGTATTTCACGGGATCCGAGTTCATCGGAATTTCGATGATCACGTTGAATGCGTCAGGAACTTTGCTACCGGGGGTGACTTGGTTGAGGGACATGGTGTCTCGTTAAAAAGTTAAAAAAGAAACGCGGGAATTAGCCCCGATTTTACTTTCACGGGGCTTGCGTCTCAGTTTCAGGCCATCGCGCTCATTCGTGGGTACTTTTCCCGGTCTCGTCCATCAGCCCCAAGAAAACACGTAAAAAATACACCGCCATCACCAACACAAAGGCAATCACGGCCACGCTCATCAAGCCGTAGTCTGTAGAAAAAAGATCAATCAAAGCTTTCATGGAGGACTCCTAACGGGTTTGAATACCCTGTACTGTGCAGGTTTGGCGCCCAATCAGCTCTGATCTACATCAATGGCAAAGGGATTTGATGCTCAGGCAAAATGCTTTTGTATGTCTGAACGCGTGATACCCCTTGTTGATCAACGACTGCTGGCCCTGCCCGCGTTGGTGCCCGCTCAACCCATCCTGGCCGATGGTTTGTTGAACGACGGTTTGGGTCGACCGCTACATGACCTGCGCATCAGCGTGACCGACCGTTGCAACTTTCGCTGCAATTACTGTATGCCCAAGGAGGTGTTCAACAAAGACTACGCTTACTTGCCACATGGCGACTTGCTGAACTTTGAAGAAATTACCCGCCTGGCCAAAATCTTCGTCGCGCATGGGGTGCGCAAAATTCGTCTCACCGGTGGTGAGCCCCTGCTGCGAAAAAACCTAGAAATTCTGGTGGACCAACTGGCCAACATCCAGACACCAGACGGCACGCCGCTGGATCTCACCCTGACCACCAACGGCTCGCTATTGGCACGCAAAGCCAAAACACTCAAGGAAGCGGGCTTGAATCGTGTGACCGTCAGCCTAGATGGCTTAGACGACGCAGTCTTTCGCGCCATGAATGATGTGGATTTCCCTGTCGCCGATGTGTTGGACGGCATTTCCGCCGCCAAAGATGCGGGCCTCGGCCTAGACGCCCACGGCCGATTGACCGGACTCAAAGTCAACATGGTCGTCAAACGCACGACCAACGTGGACCAAATCTTGCCCATGGCACGCCATTTCCGCGGCAGCGGCATCACCTTGCGTTTCATTGAATACATGGATGTTGGCGCCACCAACGGCTGGTGCATGGACGACGTGCTCCCTTCGGCCGAGGTGATTCATCACATCCAACAAACGTTTCCGCTCGTCCCGCTCGAAGCCTCTACGCCCGGCGAAACAGCCCAGCGCTGGGGCTACGCCAATGCGGCAGGCGAATTTGATCCAACTTTGGGCGAAGTCGGCGTGATCAGCAGTGTGACCCAAGCTTTCTGCCGCGACTGCAACCGCGCCCGCCTCTCCACCGAGGGCAAGCTCTATCTATGCCTGTTTGCCACGCAGGGCTATGACCTGCGCAGCCTCATGCGCCAGAGCCAAGCTTCTGACGCGGACCTGGCATCTGCCATCGGCCACATCTGGCACCGACGTGACGATCGGTACTCGGAACTACGGGCCACACTGCCAGCGGATTCGGCGACTACCGGGCGTCGGGTCGAAATGAGCTACATCGGCGGTTAACCCACCACGCCACATCACATGCCTACCACCATCTCACCTCAAGACATCACTGGCCTCATCCTGGCGGGTGGCCGCGGCAGCCGCATGGGCGGCGTGGACAAAGGACTGCAAAACTTCAACGGCATCCCCTTGGCCTTGCACACCCTGATGCGGCTTGGCCCCCAGGTGGAGAGTGTGATGGTCAACGCCAATCGAAATTTGTCAGCCTATGAGTCATTTGGCGCCGCTGTCTGGCCTGATGCATCGGCGGACTTTGCGGGCCCGTTGTCGGGCTTTCTGGTGGGTCTGGAGCGTGCCGAGACGCCCTACGTCCTGACGGTACCCTGTGACACGCCGCGCTTACCCCTCGACTTGGCGCAACGCTTGGCAGAAGCTCTGGTGCGCGCAGATGCTGATATTGCCATGGCCGCAGCCCCTGAAAAGCAAGCCGACGGCAGCACCGACATTCGCACGCAGCCGGTGTTCTGCCTGTTGAAGATTGAACTCTCCGAAAGCTTGGTGAAGTTCACCCATGCGGGTGGGCGCAAGATTGATGCATGGACAGCCCAACACACCACCGTGGTCGTGCCGTTTGATGCGCTCACCGACGACCCCTTGGCTTTCGCCAACGTCAACACCTTGTCAGAGCTACAAGCCCTAGAAAACGCAGCGCCATGAAAAGCATTGACGAGATTGCAGCCGCCCTGCAAGGCTACGACCCCCAAGCCTTGAGCGTTGACCAAGTCCAAGCGTTTTTGGCTGAGTTGGTCCACCCCGTCTCGCCATCAGAATCGCAAGACGTTTTCTTGATGGAGGCTTTGGGACGTGTATTAGCCCAAGACGTCATCTCCCCCATCAGCGTTCCCGCCCACACGAACTCTGCCATGGATGGGTTCGCGTTCGATGCATCGCAGTTGCAACCCCATCAATCCCTGACACTGCGTGTGGTCGGTACAGCACTGGCGGGCAAAGCATGGCAGGGCAAAGTCAACCAGGCTGAGTGCCTGAAGATCATGACCGGCGCCATCTTGCCCGAGGGCTTGGACACGGTGGTGCCGCAGGAGTTCTGCCAAATCCAAAGTGACCATGACGTGACCACCATCACCCTGCCGCCCGATCTATTGAAAGCGGGTGACAACCGTCGTTTGGCAGGCGAAGACCTGATGCAAGGTCAGCCCGCGCTGACTGCAGGGCAACACCTCACCCCAGCGGCACTGGGCTTGATCGCCAGTTTGGGCTTGCGTGATGTCCGTGTGCACCGTCGCTTGCGTGTCGCCTATTTCTCGACCGGCGACGAGGTCTTGAGCGTGGGTGATGCACCGCGCGAAGGGGCCATCTTCGACAGTAACCGCTACACCGTGTTTGGCTTGCTCACGCGACTCGGATGCGAAGTGATCGACATGGGGGTGGTGCGCGATGACCCCAAGCTGCTGGAGACCGCCTTCGCCCAAGCGGCGCATGAGGCCGATGCCATCATCACGAGCGGTGGCGTGAGCGTGGGCGAAGCCGACTTCACCAAGGCCATGATGAAAAAACTAGGGGATGTCGCGTTTTGGAAAATTGCCATGCGCCCCGGCCGTCCCATGGCGGTGGGCCGCATTGGCAAATCTGTGCTGTTTGGCCTGCCCGGCAACCCCGTGGCCGTGATGGTCACCTTCTTGGCGTTTGTTCGCCCTGCACTGTTACGCATGATGGGCAGCACGGCGCAGCCTACGCCTCTCTTGCGCGCCCAATGCATGGAGCCCTTGCGTAAAAAACCCGGCCGCACCGAATACCAACGTGGTTTTGTCAGCCGCGCCGCCGATGGCACGCTGCAAGTACGCACCACAGGCAACCAGGGCTCAGGCGTGCTGAGCTCGATGGTGCAAGGCAATGGCCTGATCGTGTTGCACCACGATCAAGGCAATGTCGCCGTAGGCGACGCGGTGGATGTGATGATGTTTGAAGGGGCGATCTAAGCGCAGGACTTGACCGTGGGCGTCAAGCGCCCACGTCCTCGTCCTCATGGCGGATGGTGATCGCGCCGGGTACACGGTTACGCGCAAACAAGGTGTACATGGTGGGCACCACAAAGATGGTGAGCAAGGTGCCCAAACTCATGCCACCAACGATGACCCAACCGATCTGTTTGCGGCTTTCTGCGCCCGCGCCGCTGGCCAACGCCAAGGGAATTGCACCCAACACCATGGCACCGGTTGTCATCAAAATCGGACGCAATCGCAGGGTGGCAGATTGCGTGACCGCAGCAAACAATTCCATGCCCTCTTCACGCAACTGGTTCGCGAATTCCACAATCAAAATGCCATGCTTGGTGATCAAACCCACCAGCGTGATCAAACCAATTTGACTGAACACATTCAGCGTACCGCCGCTGAACTGCAGCGCCAACAACGCCCCCACCATCGACAGCGGCACTGACAACATGATGACCAGCGGATCAACAAAACTTTCGAACTGAGCTGCCAAGACCAAGAAGATAAATAGCAGGGCCAGCACAAACACGATCACCAATGAACCTGAGGACTTCACGAACTCACGCGAGGTGCCGTTCAAATCGGTCGAGTAACCCGGTTTCAACACTTTCTGTGCCGTGGCGTTCATGAACGTGATGGCTTCGCCCAAGGAATAAGTCGGGGCCAGGTTGGCGCTGATCGACGCGCTGCGACGCTGACTGAAGTGGTTCAGCTCGCGCGGCACCACCACTTCTTTGATGCTGACAAGGGCCGACAAAGGAATCATGGCATCGCCTCGACCACGCACAAAGACACGGTCAATGTCATCAGGCGTATCGCGACCTGTGGTCGCTGTTTGGACAATCACATCGTATTGATCCCCCTCACGCTTGAAACGCGTCACTTGACGCCCCCCCAACATGGTTTCCACCGCGCGGGCAATTTGATCCACGGGGACCCCCATATCAGCAGCCCGTTCTCGGTCCACTTCCATTCTGATCTCGGGTTTGTTCAAACGCAGGTCCGTGTCGACACTCACGATGCCCGGGTTCTTGGCGATTTCCTCTTGAAAACTACGCACCACCTGAGCCAAATTTTGGTAACTGTCGGAAGTCAAGATGACAAAGTTCAACGGGCGCTCACGGAACGGCTGACCCAGCGAAGGCGGCGTGATCGGAAACGCAGTGACGCCGGGCAAGCCCGAGACCGCGGGCGTCATTTCGCGGGCAATTTCAAGCGTGCTTTTCTGACGATCCTCCCATGGGCGGGCGCGATAAAACACGTTGCCTTGGGCCACCGTAGGGTTACCGGACACCGTGAAGATACGGTCGAACTCAGTGTATTTCTCGGCCATTTTTTCCAAGGCCAAAGCGTATCGGTTGGTGTAGTCCATGGTGGCGCCGTCCGGGCCATTGATGACGGTCAAAATCACCCCGCGATCCTCTAGCGGCGCTAACTCACTTTTCGTCGTCTTGAGCAAGGTCCAGGTCCCCAGCGCAGCCAACACCATGACCGCCACAACCAACCACCGACGCGACATCTCGCGACCGAAGACCCTGCCACTCGACAAAGTCCATTGCAGCAAGCGCCCGTACGCCTTGGAAAGGCGTTGCAACTGGTGCTCCATGGTGCGATCGAACCAGCTGGGATTGTGATTATGTTTGAGCATGATGGAGCACATCATGGGCGTGAGCGTCAACGCCACGAAGCCCGACACAATCACGGAGCCTGCCAGCGCCAATGCGAATTCGGTGAAAAGCTTGCCCGTGCGTCCCGGCGTGAAGGCCAGCGGCGCATATACCGCCGCCAAGGTCATGGTCATGGCCACGACCGCAAAACCCACTTCCTTGGCGCCGCGGATGGCGGCATGGAACGGCGACATGCCGTCTTCAATGTGGCGGTAGATGTTCTCCAAGACCACGATGGCGTCGTCCACCACCAAACCAATCGCCAACACCAAGGCCAACATGGTGAGCGTGTTGACGGTGAAGCCAAACATCGCCATCAAGGCAAAGGTACCGATCAAGCACACAGGAATGGTAACCAGCGGAATGATGGACGCACGCAAGGTGCGCAAGAACACAAAGATCACCAAGGCCACCAAGATGGCCGCTTCCAAAATGGTTTGATACACGGCTTTGATCGAGCGATCGATGAACACCGAGTTGTCATTGGCGACCTCAATGCCAACGCCGGGTGGCAAATTTTCTTTGATCTTGGGAATCATGTTGCGCACAGCCGCACTCAAGTCGAGTGGGTTGGCGGTGGCGTTGCGAATCACACCCAAGGTGATGGCCTCTTTGCCATTCAAACGTGTGGACGTGCGCTCCGATTGAGGCCCTTGCTCCACACGCGCGACGTCGCCAATGCGCACGGGGGTGCCGTTGACGGACTTGATGACGACCTGTCGAAACTCGTGCGGCGTTTGTAAATCAGTCGCAGCGGTGACGTTGAACTCGCGCAGCTTGCTTTCAATACGACCCGCGGGGACTTCGACGTTAGAACGGCGCAGCGCATCCTCGACGTCTTGGGTGGTCAACTTGTAGGCCGCCAAACGGTCGGGGTCGAGCCAAATGCGCATGGCATATTTGCGCTCGCCATACACCCGCACATCCGACGCACCGGGCGCCGTTTGCAACATGGGTTTGGCGATGCGGTTGGCGTAATCGGTCAGTTGCAACACGTTCAGCGTGTCGGCCGTGAAGGACAACCAAATCACCGGAAATGCATCAGCCTCGACTTTGGCAATCACAGGCTCGTCAATGCCCTGGGGCAAGCGCTGGCGCACGCGACTGACTTTGTCTCGCACATCGGCTGCGGCGGAATCAGCATCACGCGACAGCACGAAATTGACCGTGATTTGACTTTGTTCTTGTCGGCTGATGGAGGTGATCACATCCACGCCTTCGATGCCAGATAACGAATCTTCCAAGACCTTGGTCACTTGGGATTCCACCACCGCACTAGAGGCACCTGTGTACTTGGTCTCGACGGTCACCACAGGGTTGTCGATCTTGGGGTACTCGCGGACGTTCAAGCGGGTGAACGACACCACACCCACCAACACGATGAGCAGCGACAGCACGGTGGCAAACACCGGGCGACGAATGGATATCTCAGGCAACTGCATGTCAGCTCTTTACGTTGTTTTTAGCGTTCAGCGACTGGCCGCAGATGCGGGTGCAGAGGCCGCGGCGCTGGATGCAGAACTTGCGCCCGAAGCCGCCGCAGACGCTGCCGCAGCAGGACCGCGACCCAACTCAATAATGCGCAGCGGAGAACCATCTTTTTGCAAGCGCTGTTGACCCGCCACCACGATGGTGTCACCTTCGGCCACACCGTCGGTGATCTCAACCAAGCCCGCACGACGTATGCCCAACTTGACCTCCACGCGCTGTGACACCAACTTCGTGTCTGGTGGCGACACGGGCGCACTCGCGGCGCCACTGGCGGTGCCCGCTGCGGGTGGGGGCAAATCTTCAGGGGCCACACCTTTGATCACAAACTGCTTGCCGCCCTGCGGCACGATGGCTTCTTCAGGCACCACCAAGGCATTGGGCTTCACCGCAAACACGGCGGTGACGCGCGCAAACATTCCCGGACGCAAAGGCCCACCTTGCGGCTCTGCGGTCGCCACGCGCGTGCGATCGAACGTGTTGCTGGGACAGCCCAGGCTTTGTGGTGATGGCAACGGCACGGAACGCAGCACAGGAGCCGCAGGGAGAGCGGGTCGCGCGGCAGAGGCAGCTGGCGAGGCTGCAGATGCCGCAGAGGCTGTCGGTTGGGCTGCAGTCACTGGCGCTGATCCGGCCGATGCAGAGGCGGCCGATGCAGGGGCGTTGGCTGGCGGTGCGTCTGGTTTGCGTCCACCCACAGGGATGGGTTCGCCGGGACCATTGGCCAGCAGCGCACGAATACCAATGGAGCGGCCATTGGCATCAATCAAGGGGTCCACCGCCTCGACTTTGGCTTTGAACAAGCGGCCGGGGAAAGCATCCAGCTTGACTTCCACCACCTGGCCTGGGCTGACCTTGGTTTGAAACCTTTCGGGCAAACGGTAGTCCACATAAAGGCTGCCAATGTTCTCTAGGTTGATCAAGTCCGCGCCATCTTTCACGTAGTCACCGACGTTGATGTTGCGAATACCTACCACGCCATTGAATGGTGCAATCAAGCGCATGCGTTCAAGGCGCGCGCATGACAAACCGAGTTGCGCGTCGGCCACTTGCAACGCTGCCGCACTTTCATCTGACACCCGTTGGGTGACAAAATTTTGTGCCACCAGCTCCTGGTTGCGCTTGTGGTTGGCCCGAGCCACCGACATTTGCGCCAGTGCCTGTTGGACCTCGGCGCGTTGCAACGTGTCATCCAGTTGCACCAGCACTTGCCCTGCACGCACGCGTGCACCATCAGCAAAACCCAGCGACAACACGCGGCCCGCCACTTCTGGGCGCAGCATCACATTTTGGAAGGAACGCAAGGTACCCACAGCCTCAGCGTCATCCCTCAACGCTTGACGCTGAACCTTACTCACCTCCACCCCCAAAGGTCTGACACCCGGTGCCGCCACCACCTCAGTTTTGGGTGATTGCAACCACCAAGCCAGCGTGGAGGCCCCCAGAATGCCCACAACTGCCACCACGGAGTACATCTTTTTTGAGGCCATGAGATAGATTCTTTGAGTCGTATTTAAACCAATCCTGAAATGTAGCAGTGGCGCCCTCTATTTCTTGAGAGCGACAGGGAACTCACGACGGCTGTCACCGACTCGACAGCACCGACTCCACGCCACGGTTAGCCAACCCGTCCGCCCGTTCGTTGTCTACATGACCCGCGTGACCTTTGACCCAGTGCCACACGATGTCATGCGCCCCTTGATGCGTCAGTGCATCGAGTTGCTGCCAAAGGTCTGCATTCTTGACAGGTTGCTTGGCAGCGGTACGCCAGTTGCGCGCCTTCCAGCCATGGATCCACTCGGTGATCCCTTTGCGCACGTACTCGCTGTCCAAATACAAGGCCACCTGGCAAGGACGCTTCAGTGCTCGTAACGCCTCGATCACAGCCATCAGCTCCATGCGGTTGTTGGTGGTTTCGAGTTCGCCACCAAACAGCTCCTTCTCCTGTCCCGATGCTGAGCGCAACAACGCCCCCCAACCTCCGGGGCCGGGGTTCCCTTTGCACGCACCATCTGTGTAGATCTCAACCGTGTTCATTGTTCTTCCTTTGTGCTGCATGCAGAGGTCCGCGAGGCCGTGGTTGAAACCGTTGTCACCACCGCAGCACGGCTTTTCACCGCACGCTTGAATGCGGGAGACATCAAGCGCATGCCGCGCACGCGCTTGACGGCCACCACGCCGTAGACCGCGCCAAAAATAGGCCACCACCGAACACCCACCGCATCCATCCAATCCCAGCGCTCCAACCAGCGCTCGGATAGCGCATTCGGGCGGTAGCAGCCAAAGCTGGTGGATTCGACTTCAAAGCTCAACAGCCGTAACCAATCGCGCAAGCGACCATGGCCAATGAAGTCCCCCACGTCAGAAAAACTGCGCTTGCAGCTTTTGCTGACGCCCCACAAGCTGTTGGGGTTGAAGCCACAAATGACCACGCGCCCCTCAGGGACCAAGACCCGCTCCACCTCACGCAACGTGGCATGGGGATCAAAACTCAGTTCAAGGGTATGGGGCAAGACCAGCAAATCCAAACTGGCATCTGGAAAAGGCAGGGCTTCGTAATTGGTCAGCAACACCTCACGCCCCACAGGCCAAGGTTCAGGGTGTGTGTCACACGCCAACCAGCGATGTGGCATGCGGTTGGCTTGCAGGGCATCCAACACCGGGAAGCCCAGTTGAAGCGCATGAAAACCAAACACATCGGCCACGGCACGGTCCACATAGGTTTGCTCCCAGGCACGCAAGTACTGTCCGGCAGGTGACGCCAGCCAGTCAGGCAAACTATCGGTTTTTAGAGGTGTGATTGACATGAAGCTGATGGCACTGCCCGCGTTCTCCGACAACTATCTGTGGTTGTGGCAACAAGACCAACTGGCCGTGGTGGTCGACCCCGGTGATGCGCAACCGGTATTGAAGGCGCTGTCAGACCATGGGCTGACATTGCAGGCGATTCTAGTCACCCACCACCACCCCGACCATGTAGGTGGCGTGCGTGAGTTACATGACATCACAGGCGCCGAGGTGTATGGCCCTGCGCGCGAAGACCTGCCCAGCCCGTTCACCCCTGTCATGCACGGTGATCAACTCGATCTGCTGGGACAGACCGTTGACGTGCTGGATGTGCCTGGCCACACAGCAGGCCATGTGGCTTTTGTTTTACCCAACGCGCCAAAGTCGCCTGTGCTGTTTTGCGGTGACACGTTGTTCTCAGGCGGCTGCGGCCGAATTTTTGAAGGCACACCGGCTCAAATGTTGGCATCCATGGACTGTTTGGCGACCCTCCCCGCCGAAACTCAGGTGTGCAGCGCCCACGAGTACACTCTGTCCAACTTACGATTCGCATGTGCTGTCGAGCCCCACAACACCGCGTTGCAGGCCTACTCGGCGCACTGCCAACAGCTACGTGCAGAAGGCAAGCCGACCTTGCCCGCCAAGCTGGGCACCGAATTGCAAATCAACCCGTTTTTACGGGCGCGACACCCGGATGTGCGACACGCTGTGGCACGCCACGCTGGACTTTCAGCGAACGAACAAAACGATGATGTGGCTGTGTTTGCAGCCCTTCGCGAATGGAAGAACAATTTCAAATGAGATTTTTGCTCTCTGCTTTCACCTTGGCACTCACGCTCCTCACCGGTTGCGCCAACTTACCTGAACAACAAGCCCCCCAAGGCAGTCTCAGCCCGATCGCCCAAGGCACTGTCAAACGTGATGCGGTAACGACACTGAGTTTGCCCAACGACTTGTGGGAGCGCATCCGCAAGGGCTATCAAATGCCCAATCTGGAGAGCGACTTGGTGAACGACCGCACGCAGTGGTACGCCAGCAAGCCCGATTATTTGCAGCGCATGAGCGAACGCTCTAGCAAATACTTGTTTCACATCGTTGAAGAAATAGAAGCTCGCAAGATGCCCGCCGAATTGGCGCTGCTGCCCTTCATTGAAAGTGCCTTCAATCCCCAAGCCGTGTCGAGTGCCCGTGCAAGTGGCATGTGGCAGTTCATGCCTGCCACTGGCAAAAGCTTTGACTTGAAACAAAACGCATTTCGCGATGACCGTCGTGACGTGCAAGCCTCTACGCGAGCAGCCTTGGATTACTTAGAGCGCTTACACAAAATGTTTGGCGATTGGCATTTGGCGTTGGCTGCCTACAACTGGGGCGAAGGCAATGTGGGCAAAGCCATTGCCCGCAACAAGCGCGCGGGTTTGCCCACCAGCTACACCGACTTGAACATGCCGATGGAAACACGCATGTACGTGCCCAAACTCCAGGCCATGAAGAACATTGTGGGCAATCCCCCCCAGTACGGCGTGGTGCTGCCCAGCATTCCCAACCACCCCTATTTCCAGAGCGTGCCTTTGCCACGCGACATGGATGTCAGCGTCGCAGCCAAGTTGGCCGATATTCCCCTCGACGTCTTCAAGGCCTTGAACCCATCGGCGCATCGTCCTGTTTTACTGGCAGCGGGTTCGCCCAACATCTTGTTGCCTTGGGACAATGCCGAGGTCTTTCAACGCAATTACGAGGCCTCCACCTTGGCACGCATGGCCAGTTGGACGGCATGGATTGCCCCCAGCACCATGAAAGTATCGGATGCAGCGAAACGCGTCAACATGAGTGAGGCTGACTTTCGTGCGCTCAACAACATCCCACCCCGCATGGTGATCAAAGCGGGCTCTGCCCTGCTGGTGCCTCGAACTGCCAACATGCTGGGTGACGTCACGGCCCAAGTCGCTGACAACGGCAAACTAGATCTATCCCCCGAAGCCATGGCCAAACGCAAAGCTGCAGGCAAGGGAGGCAAGAGCGCCAAGGGCAACAAGACCGCCAACAAGGACAGCAGCAAAGATGGTGGAAAGAAAGCAAAAGGCGATACCAAGGTCGCCAAAAAGTAGCCAAGCAAGTCGCCTGACAGAAGTGGTTTAAGCGTCGCGTCGGTCCACCAACGCATGGGCAATGGTGCCCAAATCGACGTACTCCAACTCACTGCCCACAGGCACACCGCGCGCCAATCGGGTCACTTGAACACCCCGTTTTTTCAGCGCTTCGCCCAGCACATGGGCAGTGGCCTCGCCCTCGGCCGTGAAGTTGGTGGCCAAGATCACCTCTTTCACCACACCATCACTGGCGCGTGTCATTAGTTTTTGTAGGCCAATGTCTTTGGGGCCAAAACCATCTAAGGGACTGATGCGCCCCATCAATACAAAGTACAGCCCTTTGTAGGCTGACGTGCGCTCCACCGCCGATTGGTCGGCCGGCGTTTCCAACACGCACAAACGGGTGGTGTCACGGCCGTTGTCCAAGCAGGTGTCGCACACCGTTTGCGTGGTGAAGGTGTGACACCGCTCGCAATGCTGCACCTGACTGACTGCTTGATGCAGGGCCTGAGAAATAAGCTCAGCCCCCTCACGGTCATGTTGCAGCAAGTGGTACGCCATCCGCGAGGCCGACTTCACACCGACACCGGGCAAACGGCGCAGTGCCTGAATCAGGCCTTCGAGCACGGAGGTATCGCTCATGAACTGCCGATCAGAACGGCAACTTCAGCCCGGGCGGCAAACCTGCGGTGAGCTTGCTCATCTTGGCTTCGCTGGTTTCAGCAGCTTTGCGCACAGCGTCGTTGAAGGCGGCAGCCACCAAGTCTTCCAACATGTCTTTGTCGTCGGCCAACAGGCTCGGGTCGATGGTGATGCGTTTGACATCATGCTTGCAGGTCATCAGCACCTTGACCAAGCCAGAGCCAGATTCACCGGTGACCTCGACAAAGGCGAGTTCTTCTTGCGCCTTTTTCAAATTCTCTTGCATGGCTTGGGCTTGCTTCATCAGGCCCGAGAGTTGTCCTTTGTTGAACATGCGTTTTCCTTTAACAAACTAAAACTTAAAGAGGCTTGATACTGCCCGGCACAATTTTGGCGCCATAGTCTCGCATCAAACTTTGAACATAGGGGTCGTTGAGGATGATCGCCTCTGCCCCCGCTTGACGCTCAGCAGCAGCCGCGGCGTTGCGTTTGGCTGGGCTGTCTTGCACACGCCCCACCTCCACCGTCAATCGCACCGGATAGCCTGCGGTTTCGAGCGCTTTTTGCAAGCGCTCACGGCTCATGGGGCTGTTGAGCGATTCACGCTCCACGCGCAACATCCAAGTGTCCGTGTCCCGAGCCACCAATTGCGATTGCAGCGCCAACTCGCGCACCAAGGCATTGATGGTTTCGGCCGCCGACATCTCCATCACCAATTGGTGCCAAAACTCACCTTCTGGCGTGGCCACGATTTGCGGCACAGCGTGGTTTTGCGCTTGGGGCTCCAGCGCCACACTGGGTTCTGCTTGCTCTCGGACCGGCATGGCTACCACAGCAGCATCCGAATCGTGGTCGTAACTGGGCGAGCTGCTGCCTTCTGGATCGTAGCTGGGGTCATCCTCCCAAGGGGGAACGTCACTTGATTGCATGTCACGCACGGGCAAAGCCTGGACGGGGGCAGCAGGTGCGACTGCGGGGGCAATCGCGGGGGCAATCGCTGGCCTTGGTTGTGCTGGTGCTTGAACTGATGCCGGCGCCGGCGATGATGCCAAAGCTGGCTGCGCTGCGGCAGCGACCGAGCGTGGCGGATTAATTAGAGTTTTTTTTTCAGCCGAGGCTGATACAGAGGCTTGTGGCTTGAACGCCAACAAGCGCAGCAGCACCATGGTGAGTGCGGCGTATTCGTCGGGCGCCAAGCCGAGCTCTTGTCGGCCATGCAAACACAAGCTGTAGAGCAACTGCGTTTCGTCAGGAGGCATCACGCTGGACAAACGAGCAATCTCTGTGGCCTCAGGGTCGGTGGGGTCAGCATCGGCCATGGCGGGCACAGCCTGCAACACGGCCATGCGTTGCAAAACCATCGACATATCTTCTAAGGTGGCCGCAGCACTCAGGCCGTTGAGGCGCAAGGCTTCCGACGTTGCCACTATCGATTTGCCATCGCCTTGCGCTAGCGCCTCGATCAGACGGAACACATGCGAGCGATCGGCGCTGCCCAACATTTGCCGCACCGCTCCCTCTTGCAGCTGCCCCCCACCATAGGCAATGGCTTGGTCGGTCAAGCTCAGCGCATCGCGCATCGAGCCACGAGCAGCTCTGGCAAGCAAACGCAGGGCTTGGGGTTCGAAGGCAATGCTTTCTTGCGCCAACACATGACCCAAATGTTCCAGCACTGTTTCTGGCGCCATCGGGCGCAAGTTGAACTGCAAACAACGCGACAGCACCGTAACCGGCACTTTTTGTGGATCCGTGGTGGCGAGGACAAATTTCAAATATTCAGGCGGCTCCTCAAGCGTCTTCAACATCGCATTGAACGCGGTGTTGGTGAGCATGTGCACCTCGTCAATCATGAAGACTTTGAAGCGGCCTTGCACCGGCTTGTAAACGGCCTGCTCCAACAAGCTCTGCACTTCGTCAACGCCGCGGTTCGATGCCGCGTCAAGCTCGGTGTAATCGACAAAACGGCCGGCATCAATGTCTGTACAGGCCTGACACACGCCACAAGGTTCGGCCGTGATGCCGCCAGTGCCATCGAACCCTTGACAGTTGAGCGACTTGGCCAACACGCGCGAGACCGTGGTTTTACCCACGCCACGGGTACCCGTGAACAAATACGCATGGTGCAACCGCTGGGTGGTCAGGGCGTTGGTGAGCGCCTGCACGACGTGCTCTTGCCCCACCATTTCCGTGAAGGTTTTGGGACGGTACTTGCGAGCGAGCACGAGGTAAGACATAAGCGAAACATTCTATGTGACCTACAATAGCCAGTGACGGGCCTCCTCACATGGTGAAGCGGCCAACCGGGTCAGGTGGGGAACCAAGCAGCCCTAACCGTGGAGCCAGTGCTGGGGGTTGGGCCCGTCACCCTATCCAATTGCCCCATCACTCTGAGTGTCAGACGGCAGACGCCCAACAGGGCTCAATCTAAGGTGGCCGTCACCAACCCCACCGTTTTTTCAACACGCTCTGTCAGATCGACCATCGACAAATCTTTGTCTTGGCGATTGGCCTTTGCCTTTTTACCAGTTTTGCTTTTCTTGCTTCGCATGGCGTCATAACGATGTTTGCCTGGCAGCGATCGCAACAAATCGAGCACGCAGTCTGATTTCACTGCGTAATTCACGTTCTCTGGCGAGACCGCACTCGCTTTGGAAGAGAGTTTGGCCGTGACCACCCCAACCACCAAGCCTTCGCGTGAAACCAACGGCCCGCCAGAGTTACCGGGTTGAATGGGCACCGAAATTTGGAAAAACTTGGCATCGTCTGCCACACCAGACAGGCTGCTGATCAGGCCATTGGTCACTTTGGACTCTTGACCTTGCAGATTCACTTGAGGAAATCCAACGGTCATGACTTCGCTTCCGCGCCTGACCTTTTTGACTGACCGGTGCAGCGACAACCAATTGGGCGGCGTGGCGGACACTTTCAGAATAGCCAAATCACAGCGGGCATCGCTCCCCAAGAGGGCTGCAGAAATTTTGCTTTGCCCTTTGGTGGTGATCCATATGGCTTTCGCGTTTTCCACCACATGCCAATTCGTCACCATCAACCCTTGCGCGTTGATAAAAAACCCGGTGCCATGGCGCGTGTTGACGTTCAACTTGGGCGGCGGGTTCAAGAGCGTGTGGGATGGCCCCAAAAAACTCGCAGCAACTTTTGTCTCTTCCTGCGTTTGATTTTTCTTAGCGGGGAGACCAGACATCCGGACTCGAATATCTTTGGGGAAATCGAATCCATCACAATCATTCATCCAGCCGTCACAGCGGTGCAACTCCGTCAACGCCAAACGATAGTAAATGCTGGCAGCCTCATGCTGTTTCATGCCCTCGGCCGCGCGTCCCAGATAGTAGTAAGTCAGGTCCGAGGGGTAGTTGATCTCCAGGACCTGGGCCGCCAAATCAGTCCAAAGCTTGTTGTCATACAAAGTCTTCGCGTGCCTGCTTTTCAAGCGCCAGCTCAGGGCACATGAGGTTTGACATTCAAGTCGAACTGTCCCTGTGTTGAACTCCTTAGACAATCCGTCAGCAACAGCTTGAACAGGTTGCGTTTGGGGGTGAATTGCACATGATGCAAGCACACAGATCAACGCTGGATAAAAAAATACGTACCGCAATATCGAAAGCACAATCCGCAAAAACTTTCCTCAACTCATCGTCTAATTTGGCCAATGAGCATCAGCTTAACAGGGAAAATGTTGACTTGAGGAGTCCGTCAATTTTTCTAAAATAAGTTTCATACAGCGCTAAAGAAACACTCAACTCGTGCCGATACGTCCTGATGGCCGAAGAAACGACCCCCAACGCAGAAGATACCGCAGCGAACGCCGTAGCCGCCGCGCAGACGTCTGTCGTCCCTGAGGAGTCTCAGGCCGCTGAAGCCCCCGCCTCGAAAACCGCAGCCCCGGTGGCGGAAGTCGCCCCTGCAGAACAAGTTTCAGCCACTGCAACACCGGACGAGCCAGACACCATTCAACCCTACATCGACAAGGTGAAGGAAAACATCCAACTGGCATTGAACGAACCCGACATCGGCGCATTCTTGCGTGCGCATATCAAAACGCTGCGCGAAGATTGGGACAGCTGGTCTGAAAGCGCCAAGTACGCCTACACGCACATGATGACGGCCCAACTGCTACAACGCAAAGCCGCCGCCACAGAAATTGCGATTGGCAACAAATTCAAGTTACCCAACCCCTCTGCACAAACGCAGCTGATGGCTTCGATCAAAGCGGCCATTACAAAACCGCCGAAGAGTCGCCCCGCGCTGTCGGTGCCGACTCGCCTACGCTCTACTTTTTCCCAGAAGTAAGTGTTTTCGACGCGAGGTAGTCTGCCAAATTGGCATTACCCAAGCGCACGCCACTGCCGCTGTCTTTGGCCACAGCGCCGCGAATTTGTTTGATCAATAGACCCTTGACGTCGCCCTGCAAGGATTGGGTGCGCAGCTCGATGTAACGCACCTGCGCCTTGGTTTTGTCGAGCTTGCACTCTGACATGGCTTGCAACCAAAGCCCATCATCACGCTTGCCCTCTTCCAGTTCACGCATGACAAGGGTAAGAACCATGTTGGACGACGAACTGGACATGACGGGCTCCCAAAAAACGAGTGCTTCAATTTTGCCAGCTCCGCTAGTAGCGGCGTCCACACCGCAGGCCTTGCAAATCAAAAAGGACTAAGCAGCGGCCAAGGCCTCGTTCATGGCCCGCAGCAAGGTCTCACTCTCATGCGCTCCAGACAAGCCCACCTGACGGTTAAAAATGAAGAAAGGAACGCCCGTGATACCCATCTCACGGGCCGCTTGGTCGCTGTCGATGGTCTGGCTGTGCAAGGCTGAATCTTGTAGCACCTGCTCTGCGGCGTCCCGCGCCAAGCCCGCACGCTCAGCCAAGTCCAACAAGTGAGATGCATCGGTCAGATCGCGGCCTTCGAGGAAATAGCCCTGGAACAAGGTTTCCACCATGCGATCCTGGGCCTCCCCGGGGGAACACGCGGCAATCAAGCTGTGGGGAACGACGGTATTGGGTTGTCGCGCGATGCGATCAAACGCAAAATCAATCCCCACCTCTGCCCCCACCCCTGCCACACGCTCATAAATGCTACCGGCGCGGTCACCAAACTTGGCGCGCACGTAGTCCTCGCGGGGAATGCCCTCTGGCGCCATGTCGGGGTTCAACTGGAAGGTGTGCCATTGCACCACAGGGGTGATGTCGGGGTGCTCAGTGGCCCACAAAACCAACGCGGCCTCGAGTCGGCGTTTGCCCACGTAGCACCAGGGGCAGACCACATCGGAGACCACATCAATGGTTAAAGTTTTCATAGGGGTTCTTGGTTTCTGCCACAATGCCCCAACTGTATAAGCTCTATCGCCAATTGAAAGAGGAAATCACCATGGCCAGCGATTTGATCAAACACATCACCGACACTAGCTTTGAAGCAGACGTTCTGCAAGCCGATAAACCCGTACTTGTCGACTATTGGGCCGAATGGTGTGGCCCCTGCAAAATGATTGCCCCCATCTTGGACGAAGTGGCCACCGCCTATGAAGGCAAGTTGCAAATTGCCAAAATGAACGTGGACGAAAACCGTGATATCCCCGGCAAGCTGGGCATCCGCGGCATCCCCACTTTGATGGTGTTCAAAGGCGGCCAGCTGGCTGCCACCAAAGTGGGCGCGATGAGCAAAGCCCAATTGACTGCCTTCATTGACCAGCAATTGGCCTAATTCACCGGCAAAACCCTGATTCAGAAAGCCCGCAGATTCTTTGATCTGCGGGCTTTTTTCCTGCCATAATCCATTTCGAATTCACCTTGCGGCCCATGAGGCCACTCGGCTCCCCATCAGGGCATGAATTCCGGTCCAGAGGTATTTCTCTCCTCGCTCCGACCTCCCCCCCTATTTTTTAACGAACTCCCTACTGGAGTCCCAAGATGCATCTGAACGAACTCAAGGCACTGCACGTGTCTGAAGTGCTGAAACAAGCCGAAGCCCTCGAAATCGAAAACACGGGCCGCATGCGCAAACAAGAGTTGATGTTTGCCATCATCAAAAAACGAGCCAAAGCAGGTGAACAGGTGTTTGCCGATGGCGTGCTCGAAATCTTGCCCGACGGCTTTGGTTTCTTGCGCAGCCCCGACACCAGCTACACCGCCAGCACCGACGACATCTACATCAGCCCCAGCCAGGTGCGTCGCTTCAATTTGCACACCGGTGACATGATCGAAGGTGAAGTGCGTATCCCCAAGGACGGCGAGCGTTACTTTGCTCTGACCAAACTTGACAAGGTCAATGACGACCTGCCTGAGAACAACAAACACAAGGTCATGTTCGAAAACTTGACCCCTCTGTTCCCCCGCGAACAGATGAAGCTCGAGCGTGAAATCAAGGGTGAAGAAAACATCACCGGCCGCATCATCGACATCATTGCGCCCATCGGCAAAGGCCAACGTGCCTTGGTGGTCGCCCCGCCCAAGAGCGGTAAGACCGTGATGATGCAGCACATCGCCCACGCGATTGCCGCCAACTACCCCGACAGCCACATGATGGTGTTGTTG
>JACCDZ010117349.1_pt1 | contig 30467 bp, 31 predicted proteins | sample 7449551 | NCBI WGS metagenome assembly JACCDZ01 (sample SAMN15323452, study PRJNA562643) | freshwater metagenome | isolation source: river surface water | place: USA:Blue River Watershed | collected 2017-08-18 | reverse complement strand
CCCTGTCGAGCAGGTACTGGGTCAGCAACGGAACCGGCTTGCCGGTGGCTCCTTTGTCCTTGCCGCCACTGATCCAGGCAGTACCGGCAATATCCAGGTGCGCCCAGTGGTACTGCTTGGCGAAGCGTGAAAGGAAGCAGCCTGCGGTGATGGTGCCGGCTTTCGGGCCGCCAATGTTGGCGATATCGGCAAACGGACTGTCCAGTTGTTCCTGATACTCATCGAACAGCGGCAGTTCCCAGGCGCGGTCGTCAGCCGCTTTGCCGGCCTGAAGCAGTTGTTGCACCAGTGCCTCGTTGTTGCCCATCAAGCCCGACGCATTGCTGCCCAACGCGACGATACAGGCGCCCGTCAGCGTGGCGATATCGATCACTGCCTGTGGCTTGAAGCGCTCGGCATAGGTCAGGGTGTCGCACAGTACCAGCCGGCCCTCGGCGTCGGTATTGAGGATTTCCACGGTCTGGCCGCTCATGGTGGTGACGATGTCACCGGGACGGGTCGCGCCACCGCTGGGCATGTTTTCGGCACAGGCCAGCAGACAGACCAGATTGACCGGCAGTTGCAATTCGAGAACCGCACGCAGGGTGCCGAACACGCTGGCGGCGCCACACATGTCGTACTTCATTTCATCCATGCCCAGTCCGGGCTTGAGACTGATGCCGCCAGTGTCAAAGGTGATGCCCTTGCCGACCAGCACGAAAGGTTTCGCCCCTTTTTTTCCGCCCTGATAGTTGAGCACGATCATGCGCGGCGGCTGATCACTGCCCTGGGCTACTGCGAGGAACGCACCGGCGCCCAACGCCTTGAGTTTTTTCTCGTCGAGGATCTCGACGCTCAGGTTCTTCTGCGCCTTGGCCATGGCTTTGGCCTGTTCGGCCAGATAGCTGGGGTGGCAGAGGTTGGGTGGCAGGTTGCCCAGATCACGGGCAAAACTCATTCCGCAGGCTATCGCCTGAGCATGCAGGATGCCGCGCTGAACCTCGGCCAACTCGCCCGGATCAGTCAGCAGGGTGATTTTCTTCAGGCTGCGCGGTTCTGCCTTCTTGCTCTTGAACTGTTCGAACTGGTAGCCGCCATCGGCCAGGGTTTCGACCAGCAGGCGCGTTTTACCGTAGGCGTCGCGGTCTTTCACGACCACGTTGGCCAATGCCAGCACGGCATCGCTGCCGCCCAGCCCCTTGAGGACGGTGTGGACGGCCGACACCATTTTGCGGAACTGCCGGTCGGACAGAGCCTCCTTGCCACAGCCAACCAGTAGTACGCGGGTTGCCTTGAGGTTCGGCAGATCCTGCAACAGCAGGGTTTGCCCCGGTTTGCCGCTGATGTCGCCACGTTTGAGTACCTGCGTCAGTGCGCCGCCGGCAGCCAGATCAATGCTTTGCGCCAGCGTCGCCAGACTGCGGCCTTCGCTGACCGGTAAAACCAGCGTGGCGGTCTTGATGGTTTCCGGGCGAATCGATTTGACGAAAAATTCCATGCTGAGCGGTCCCCAAGACAAAGGCGGTTGATTGCAGGATAATGCCGGCTGCTTTCAGCGGTCCGCGCCAATAGCGGACCAGCAGCAATGCGGCTAGTTTGAGCGTTGCAGCCTGAGCCTGACAACCCTGGAGTGTCTGGTTTGATCGTATTCCGTTACTTATCCCGTGAAGTCCTGATCACCATGAGTGCCGTTACTGCCACTCTGCTGGTGATCATCATGAGTGGTCGTTTCATCAAGTACATGGCCCAGGCAACCCAGGGCACTCTGGATCCCTCGGTATTGCTGTGGATCATGGCCTTCAGGATCCCGGGCTTTTTGCAGATGATCCTGCCGCTGGGCCTTTTCCTTGGCATTTTGCTGGCCTATGGACGGCTGTATATGGACAGCGAAATGACGGTGTTGTCCGCGACCGGGGTGAGTCAGCAACGCCTCACCGTCCTGACATTTGCACCAGCACTGCTGGTTGCAGTGCTGGTGGCCTGGCTCTCGCTGGGGCTCACGCCCAGGGGCATTGAGGCGGTTGAGAGGATCTTCAGTCAACAGGATACCCTGACCGAGTTTGACACCCTGGTGCCTGGACGATTCCAGAAAATGCGCGGCGGCGAACGGGTGACTTATGTCGAAAGCCTGTCGGAAGACCGAAGCCAGTTGGGTGGTGTGTTCATATCGGAAAAGCGTCGTTCTGCCGATGGCGGCAAAGGGCGTGACATCACGGTGCTGGTTGCCGAAACGGGGCGCCAGGAAATACAGCCGGACGGAAGCCGGTACCTGATTCTGGAAAACGGCTATCGCTATGATGGTAATCCCGGGGCTGCCGATTACCGGGTGACCCGTTACGACGTTCATGGCGTACTGCTGCCAAAGGCTGATATCCGCGAAGAAATTACCGATCGCGAAGCGATCCCGACGCGGGATCTGTGGGGCAGCGATCAACGGGAATATAAGGTCGAATTGCAGTGGAGACTTTCGTTGCCGCTGCTGGTGTTTGTGATCACTCTGCTCGCCGTCCCGTTGTCGAAGGTTAATCCCCGCCAGGGGCGTTACCTCAAATTACTGCCGGCAATCTTTCTGTACATGGCGTACCTCTCGTTGTTGATTGCCATGCGCGGCGCCCTGATCAAGGCGCAGGTGCCATTGTCTGTCGGGCTGTGGCCGGTGCATGCCGTTTTCCTGCTGGTCGGTGTGCTCCTGTTGTACTGGGAGCCTTTGCAGTTACGCTGGAAAGCGTGGCGTCAATCCGGGGAGTTGCCACGTGCGCAAGCTTGATCGTTACATCGGCGCCAGTGTGTTCTGGTCCATCATTGCCGTCCTGCTGGTGGTGCTGGGGTTGGCCTTGCTGTTTGCCTTCATTGATGAGTTGCGCAGTATTGAAGGCAGCTATGGCCTGCTGGATGCTTTCCGCTACGTGTTGATGACCACGCCACAGCGTCTGTATGAGTTGCTGCCGATGGCGGCACTGATTGGTTGCCTGGTCGGACTGGGCACGTTGGCCAGCAATAGCGAGCTGACCATTATTCGTGCGGCCGGGGTGTCTGTCGGCAGGATCGTCTGGGCGGTGATGAAACCTCTGCTGCTGCTCATGGTGGCGGGTGTGTTGATCAGTGAATATGTGGCGCCTGTTACCGAGAGCATGGCTCAGTCCAGTCGGGCGATTGCCCAGGGCGGCGGCGAGGCGCAGAGCGCCAAGCGCGGGTTGTGGCACCGCGAAGGCGATATCTACATTCATATCAATGCGGTGCAGTCCGACGGCTTGCTGCTGGGTGTCACCCGCTACCGCTTTGATCCGGATCGTCGCCTCGAATACTCGAGCTTTGCCAAGCGCGCGAGCTTTGATGGTGTCAGTTGGGAGTTGATGGATGTCACCACAACTCTTTTCAAAGCCGATAGCACCGAGGTTGTGAAGCGACCTTCAGAGCAGTGGGATATCCAGCTAAGCCCTCAGTTGCTGAGCACCGCCGTGCTGGACCCGGAAGCCTTGTCGATAAGCGGTTTGTGGCAGTACAGCCACTACCTGGCAGAGCAGGGACTCAATAGTGCTCCGTATTGGCTGGCTTTCTGGACCAAGGTGCTCAAGCCGGTGGTGACCATGGCGCTGGTTTTGATGGCCATCTCCTTCATTTTCGGCCCCCTGCGTTCGGTAACCCTCGGGTTGCGCATCTTTACCGGGGTTCTGGTCGGCTTCAGTTTCCAGATTGTGCAGGATTTACTCGGCCCATCCAGTCTGGTATTCGGTTTCTCCCCGCTTCTGGCGGTGCTGATACCGACCGCTGTTTGCGCTTTGGCGGGATTCTGGATGTTGCGTCGGGCCGGCTGAAAGGTATCTATTTCTTATGGATGTTCTTGGGCAGCTGAATGATCCGGCTGTCCGAGTAGATGTCGTGCCAGCTGCGTTTTTCCTTGTCCCAGAGCAGCCACAGGAAACCCAGGCCCATCGATAGCCATGAGACGATGGACATCAGAAAACGCAAAAGTGCCTGCCACAGGCTGATGGCCTGACCATTACTGTTCTGTACGCGCAAGCCCCATACCTGCATGCCCAGTGTCTGGCCGCTATGGGTCCAGAATTTAGCGAAAAAGCCGAACAGACTCAGAAACAGCAGTGAAGACAGAAGCGGGTCGCCGTCCAGTGCGCCGGCGTCCGACAGCTTTCTCAGTTGTGCTTCGCCATGGATGCCCATCAGAGCCAGCTTGTAGAGAAAAGTCACGACGATCAGCAGTGCGATACAAAGCAGGCTGTCATAGAACATGGCGGCCAGGCGCTTGCCCAGTCCTGCGGCGGGAAACGTACCTTCTGGGCGCAGCATATGTTTGGACATGGTCAGCTCGTATTGAAAATCGGCGGTCGAATTGTACGGGTAACCCATCAGTCAGGCACAAAAAAGCCCCTGATGTCGCCATCAGAGGCTTTTTCATTGCGGCAATTAAGCCAGGATTTGAACCTGATCAGCCTGCATGCCTTTCTGGCCCTGCACAGCGATAAAGCTGACTTTCTGGCCTTCTTTCAGGCTCTTGAAGCCATCGCTTTGAATTGCGCGGAAGTGCACGAACAGATCCGGACCGCTTTCTGGAGTAATGAAGCCGAAGCCTTTTTCATCGTTGAACCACTTAACGGTACCGTTTTGACGAGTCGACATGTCTTAAATCCTTGAAACTTGAGTTGATGACAGCCTCTTGCTCTCTAGAAGGCGAAGAGGGCTGGGAACTGGTTGCAAAGATTTAACAGACCACGAGCGGGATGTAGCAAATCCGGAAGATCTACTGCACCAGGTCACGATTCAGCTGCGACCCATGCAAACACAGTGCGCGAACAATAGCTCAAGTTTTTGGCGTTTGCCAAGTCCCAGAACTGGCGTTGGAATCTATTGAAGGGCTTGGCTGCCGTGACTGTCGAGTCAGCTTTAATTCAGCACTTATTCAAAGCATGGAGTCGCTTTGAGAGATGAACAAACACGCGATTGGTGTTTGATGTGATGTCGTGGTGCCCCGGGGGAGACTCGAACTCCCACTCCTTTCGAAAACGGATTTTGAATCCGCCGCGTCTACCGATTCCGCCACCGGGGCACAATGGGCGCGAAGTATAGGGAGAGCTTCCGGTCCGGTCAACGGTGTGCGTGGTCTCAAAGAAGCATTTCCGGTAATATCGTCGCCCCTGCAAAACGACCCTCCGATATGCGTGTTTCTGACTTCAATTTTGCTTTGCCCGAAGCGCTGATTGCCCGGCATCCTCTTGCCGAGCGCCGCGACAGCCGATTGTTGGTGCTCGACGATCCCGATAGTGATCCCAAGCATCAGGCCTTTGCCGACTTGCTCGGCTATCTGCGTGCCGGCGATCTGATGGTATTCAACGATACCCGGGTGATTCCGGCGCGCCTGTTCGGCCAGAAGGCCAGCGGAGGCAAGTTGGAGATTCTGGTTGAGCGGATACTGGATAGCCATCGTGTGCTGGCGCATGTTCGCTCCAGCAAATCACCCAAGCCGGGCTCGTTGATTCTTCTGGATGGTGGCGCCCAGGCTCAGATGCTGGCCCGGCATGACGCGCTGTTCGAGTTGCGCTTCTCCGAGGAAGTGCTGCTGTTGTTGGAGCGGGTTGGCCACATGCCGCTGCCTCCTTATATTGATCGGCCCGATGACGATGCTGATCGCGAGCGCTATCAGACGGTGTATGCGGCCAGAGCAGGTGCTGTTGCTGCGCCAACCGCCGGGCTGCATTTCGATCAGGCGATGCTCGACAGTATCCGTGCAAAAGGCGTGGAAACCGCGTTCGTGACCCTGCATGTCGGTGCCGGCACCTTTCAGCCGGTGCGTGTCGACAGGATCGAGGATCACCACATGCACAGTGAGTGGCTGGATGTCAGCCAGGCTGTGGTGGATGCGGTGGCAGCCTGCAAGGCCCGAGGCGGTCGGGTGATTGCTGTCGGCACCACCAGCGTGCGCTCGCTGGAATCGGCGGCGCGCGAAGGTGCATTGCAGGCGTTTGCCGGTGACACGGATATCTTTATCTTTCCGGGCTACCGCTTTCGCGTGGTCGATGCGCTGGTCACCAACTTTCATTTACCCGAATCCACTTTGCTGATGCTGGTGTCGGCCTTTGCAGGATATCGCCAGACCATGGCGGCTTATGCGGCTGCTGTAGAGCAGCGCTACCGCTTCTTTAGTTACGGTGATGCGATGTTCATCACCCGCAATCCGCAGGCCGAAGGGCCGCAGGGCTGACTATGAGTTTCATGAAATTCGAATTGCTGGCAACCGATGGCAAGGCCCGTCGGGGCCGCCTGACCTTTCCGCGCGGTGTGGTGGAAACCCCTGCATTCATGCCGGTAGGCACCTATGGCACGGTCAAGGGCATGTTGCCCCGGGATATCGAGGCGATAGGTGCGCAGATCATCCTGGGCAATACCTTTCATCTGTGGTTGCGTCCGGGCACGGAAGTCATCCGTCAACACGGTGACTTGCATAATTTCATGCAGTGGCAGGGGCCGATCCTCACTGATTCCGGTGGTTTCCAGGTGTTCAGCCTGGGGGCGCTACGCAAGATCAAGGAAGAGGGGGTGTATTTCGCGTCTCCGGTCGATGGCGCCAAGGTGTTCATGGGGCCGGAAGAGTCAATGGCGGTGCAGCGTGCGCTGGGCTCGGACATTGTGATGATTTTCGACGAGTGCACGCCGTATCCGGCCGATGTTGAAACCGCTCGGCGCTCGATGGAGTTGTCCTTGCGCTGGGCCAGACGCTCGAAGATTGCGCATGGCGATAACCCTTCCGCGTTGTTCGGTATCGTGCAGGGCGGCATGCACGAGGAGTTGCGCTTGCGTTCGCTTGAAGGGCTGAGCGAGATCGGCTTCGACGGGCTGGCGATCGGCGGTTTGTCCGTCGGTGAGCCGAAAGAAGAAATGATCCGTGTGCTGGACTATCTGCCATCACAAATGCCGGCCGACAAGCCGCGTTACCTGATGGGGGTGGGCAAACCCGAGGACCTGGTGGAAGGTGTGCGCCGTGGCGTGGATATGTTCGATTGCGTGATGCCGACCCGCAATGCGCGTAACGGCCATCTGTTTGTCGACACCGGCGTCTTGAAAATACGCAATGCTGCCCACAAGAAGGACGAGTCTCCGTTGGATCCGGCGTGTGATTGCTACACCTGCTTGCACTTCTCGCGCGCTTATCTGCACCACCTGGACAAGTGCGGTGAAATGCTCGGCAGCATGCTGAATACCATTCACAATCTGCGGCATTACCAGCGCTTGATGGCTGGTTTGCGTGAGGCAATTCAACAGGGTACATTGGCCGACTTCGTTGATGCCTTCTACGCCAGACGTGGTTTGCCGACACCCCCGATTCAATAGCAATACATTGATTTTAAATACCTTTTGATTGGAGTGATGCGATGAGCTTTTTTATCTCTGAGGCCTATGCCGAAGCTGCCCCGGCTGCTGCAGGCGCTGCAGGCACGGGCTTTGAATGGGTTTTCCTGGTCGGCTTTCTGGTCATTTTCTACCTGATGATCTGGCGTCCTCAGGCCAAGCAGGCCAAGGAGAAGAAAAACCTGTTGAGCAGTCTGCAGAAAGGTGACGAAGTGGTCACCATTGGCGGTATCGCCGGCAAGATTTCCAAAGTGGGTGATGATTTCGTGGTTGTTGATGTATCCGACACGGTTGAACTCAAGTTCCAGAAAACTGCCATCGCTGCCGCATTGCCTAAAGGCACGCTGAAAGCCATCTAACGTTTTTCTCTTCACCACACGGGGCGCTTAAGGCGCCCCGCGTCATAACGGGCGCCGTCATGCTCAACAGATTCCCTGTTTGGAAGTACCTGCTGATCGCTTCGATCCTGCTGGTAGGCTTTATTTACTCCGCACCCAACCTTTTTCCGGATGATCCGGCTATTCAGGTTCGCGGGCAAAGCGTTGCCCTGAAAATCACCGATGCAGAAATGCAGCGGGCAGCGGATGCACTCAAGGCTGCTGGTATTGCGGTCAAGGCCGTTGAAGTCGGTGCTCAGGGTGGCATGCTGCGCCTGACGGACAAGGCTGACCAGCTGCCAGCGCGCGACCTGATTGCGCGTGCGCTGGGCGATGACTTTGTCGTTGCGCTGAATCTGGCACCCACGACCCCAGGCTGGCTGCGAGCGTTGGGCGCCGGGCCAATGAAGCTGGGTCTGGACCTGTCAGGTGGTGTGCACTTCCTGCTGGAAGTGGATATGGATAAAGCCGTTACGGCGCGTATCAAGGTCTATGAGGGAGAAGTCAAAAGCCAGTTGCGTAAAGAGCGTGTGCGTTACCGCTCGATGCCATCCCAGGAAAACGCCATTCATCTTGGCTTTGCCGATCAGACTCAGCTGGAGAAGGCGCGCGAGCTAATTCAGAAAAACTTCAATGATTTTGCTCTCAGCGTTGAAGAGCGAAATGCTCAGCCGGTGCTGGTTCTGACCTTGACGCCCGCAAAGATTGCCGAAATTCGCGAGTACTCGATCAAGCAGAACCTGACCACAGTGCGAAATCGCGTCAACGAGCTGGGCGTTTCCGAACCGCTGGTTCAGCGCCAGGGCGCCAATCGCATCGTCGTTGAGTTGCCGGGCGTGCAGGATACCGCCAGCGCCAAGGGTATTCTGGGCAAGACAGCCAACCTGGAGTTTCGTCTGGAGGCGGAGCGTGATGCGCCAAAGGCCGCGACAGAGTCATTTGAGTTTCGTGAGTCCGGGCGTCCGCCGGTTGCGCTGGAGCGCGGACTGATCATCACTGGCGACAAGGTGACGGATGCCAGTGCCAGTTTCGATGAAAACGGGCGGCCACAGGTCAATATCCGTCTGGACGGTCATGGCGGTGAACTGATGAACCGTGCGACCCGCAGCAATGTCGGTCGCAGCATGGCGGTGATCTTTATCGAGCAGAAACCAGTGACCCGTTACGTCAAGCAACTGATTGATGGCGTGGAGAAGGAAGTTCCGGTTACTGCGTTCAAGGAAGAGAAGCGCATTATCAGTCTGGCGACGATCCAGTCGGCGCTGGGCAACAGTTTCCGCATTACCGGTCTGGATGGCCCGGGCGAATCGTCCGAGCTGGCCTTGCTGCTGCGGGCCGGTGGTTTGGCGGCTCCCATGCACTTTGCGGAGGAGCGCACGATCGGCCCGAGTCTGGGTGCCGAGAATATCTCTCTGGGCATTGAGGCGTCGCTCTGGGGCTTCCTCTTTGTTTCCCTGTTCATCATCCTGATTTACAAGTTCTTCGGTGTGCTGGCGACGATCGCGCTGGGCTTCAATATGGTTTTGCTGCTGGCCTTGTTGTCCCTGCTCGGCGCAACGCTGACCTTGCCCGGGATCGCCGGTATTGTGTTGACCATGGGTATGGCGGTGGACGCCAACGTGCTGATTTTCTCGCGGATTCGCGAGGAGATTGCCAATGGCATGTCCGTGCAGCGTGCGATTCATGAGGGCTTTGACCGTGCGTTCACTGCCATCATCGACGGCAACCTGACTACTTTGCTGGTAGGCGGCATTCTGTTCGCGATGGGTACCGGTCCGATAAAAGGGTTTGCCGTGACCATGTCAATGGGGATTCTCACCTCCATGTTCACAGCGGTATTTGTGACGCGCGCGATGGTCAACCTGATCTTTGGTAACCGCAACGTCAAGAAGTTGTGGATTTAAGGGGCATATGGCGATGAAGCCTGCAATCAATTTCATGGGTGTCCGCAATATTGCCTTTGCGGTCACATTGGTCCTCACGCTGCTCTCACTGGGAAGTCTTGCATTCAAGGGGCTGAATTTCGGCCTCGACTTTACCGGTGGCACCTTGATTGAAGTGAGTTACGAGCAACCGATCCAGCCGGATGCGGTTCGTGAACAGCTGGCCAAGGCCGGGTTCGCCGACGCTCAGGTGCAAAGCTTTGGCGCTACTACCGATGTGCTGGTGCGTCTGGCGGGTGATGATCCAATGCTCGGCAACAAGGTTGCCCAGGCTTTACAGCCTCTGGATGGCGGCAATCAACCGACGATCAAGCGGGTTGAGTTCGTCGGACCTGCGGTGGGCGAAGAGTTGCGTGATCAGGGCGGGCTGGGCATGTTGCTGGCACTGGCCGGCATCATGCTTTACGTCGCGTTCCGTTTTCAGTGGAAGTTTGGTGCTGGCGCAATCGTGTCTTTGTTTCACGATGTGATTGTGACGCTGGGTGTCTTCAGTCTGTTTCAGATACCGTTTGATCTCTCCGTTCTGGCAGCAGTACTGGCGATCATTGGCTATTCGCTGAACGATACCATTGTGATTTTTGACCGTGTCCGCGAAAACTTTCGCCTGCTGCGCAAGGCTGACCTGATCGAGAACATCAATATTTCCACCACCCAGACCCTGCTGCGGACGCTGGCAACATCGATCTCGACATTGCTGGCCATTGCGGCATTGATGATTTTTGGCGGGGAGAGCTTGTGGGGCTTTTCGCTGGCACTGTTTATCGGGGTTTCGGCGGGAACCTATTCCTCCGTGTTCATTGCGTGCGTGTTGCTGGTCTGGTTGAAATTGACCCGCGAGGATCTGATTCCGCCAGTTGAGGCAGATGCCGCTGACGAGCGTCCATAGAATTTGTGACGGCGGACGCTTTTTTAACAGCGTCCGCGGTTTTGGCTGAACCAGGCCAAAAGCCGTTGGTCGAAGTGAGTGATGGAGCAATCATGCTCTTTTGCAGTCTCTGGAGGTTAGCGTGGACAAGTCAATGCTCGTCGGTGCGGTGCTCGGTGCAGTGGGCGTAACTGCCGGTGGTGCAATTGCTACGTACAGTATCGTGGGTGGTGGCCCTGAGTATGCTCAGGTGGTGGCCGTGCAACCGGTTAATGAAACAATCAAAACGCCGCGACAAGTGTGCAAGGATGTGGTGGTTACCAAGCAGGCTGCCGTGAAGGACGAGCACAAGATTGCCGGAACGGTGATTGGTGCGTTGGCTGGCGGCTTGCTGGGCAATCAGATTGGTGGCGGCACCGGTAAGAAGGTTGCCACGGTCGCAGGTGCTGCCGCTGGTGGTTATGCGGGCAATCAGGTGCAGGGCAATATGCAGGAAAGTGACACCTACCAGACCACTGAAACCCGTTGCAGTACGGTCACCGATACCAGTCAGAAGCTGGTCGGCTATGACGTCAAATATGAACTGGACGGCAAGGTCAGTCAGGTGCGCATGGAGCATGATCCTGGCACCCGGATTCCGCTGGATGAGCAGGGCCGTCTGATTCTTTCCCAGCAAACTCAGCCATGACGACTCGCCGGATCATCTGACTGAACTAAAAAAGCGCCCCTCGGGGCGCTTTTTTAGTGTCTGGAATACCCCGCAGCGGATTAGCGCTTCATGGCTTCCGGCAGGTGCGGTTGGATTGCGGTCAGTACTGCCTTGAAGCATTTGGTGTTGCCGGCAACGATATGGCCCTTCTCGAGGAATTCATGGTTGCCGGTAAAGTCGCTGATCAGACCGCCAGCTTCCTGCACCAGCAAGGCGCCCGCAGCCATGTCCCATTCGGACAGCCCGAACTCCCAGTAAGCATCAAAACGACCTGCGGCAACATAGGCCAGATCCAGACTGGCTGCGCCGGCGCGGCGAATGCCGGCGGTCTGGCCAACCAGGCTGCGAAACATGCCCAGATAGTTGTCGAGACTGTCCAGTTGGTTCTCGCGAAATGGAAAGCCCGTGCCAAGCAGTGCGCCCTCAAGGCTCTTGCGTGAGCTGACACGCAGGCGTCGGCCATTCAGCGCTGCGCCGCGACCGCGGCTGGCGGTAAATTCTTCCTGGCGAATCGGATCGAGAACGACGGCGTGCTCAAGTCTGCCGCGATATTTGCAGGCAATGCTGACCGCGTAGTGTGGTACTCCGCGGATGAAGTTTGTCGTGCCATCCAGCGGGTCGATAATCCACAGGTAATCAGCGCCATCCCCAGTGCCTTCACTAAGGCCGCTTTCTTCGCCCAAAATTCCGTGGTTCGGATAGGCCTTGCGCAGGGCGGCAATGATGGTTTGCTCTGCGGCGAGATCAATCTCGGTCACGTAGTCTTTTGCATCTTTTTCGTTAACCGAAATGACGTCCAGACGTTCGGTCGAACGGAAAATCAGCTCGCCGGCACTACGGGCCGCGCGCAGCGCGATATTCAGCATGGGCTGCATGGGAATTACCTGGGGCTTTAAAGAGAGCCGGTAATTCTAGCAGAAAGAGTCTCCGCGTGCAGGTGTGAAAGCCCCTGGCTTGGTGTTTATGTGTGCTGTCCGGTAAGCTTCAGTCCCCCTTGAGGTCTGCGACCGGAGTTTGCTTTGCTGCAGAATATTCGTGTGGTTCTGGTGAACACCAGTCATCCCGGCAATATTGGTGGCGCGGCGCGGGCCATGAAGAACATGGGGCTTTCGCGGCTGGTGCTGGTCGATCCGCTGGACTTTCCCAGTGAAGAGGCGGTTGCCAGAGCGTCCGGAGCAAGCGATATCCTGGATCGCGCCCAGGTCGTAGCAACCCTCGAAGAAGCGCTGGTTGGTTGTAATCTGGTTTTTGGCACCAGTGCCCGCGAGCGCCGTATTCCCTGGCCGTTGCTTGATCCGCGGGAGTCGGCAAAATCCGCTGTGGAGCAGGTTCAGCAGGCTGGCGAGGTGGCGCTGGTGTTTGGTCGTGAATACGCGGGTCTGACCAACGAAGAGCTGCAGCGTTGTCACTTTCATGTGCACATTCCGGCTGATCCGGACTTTTCCTCGCTCAACCTTGCCACCGCGGTGCAGGTGCTGACTTATGAGGTGCGCATGGCCTGGCTTGCCGTGCAGGGGCTGCCTACCAAGATGGCGAAGCTGGAAGCGACCTCCATGCTCAATACCCAGCCGGTTACCATGGATGAGTTGGAGCATTTTTACGATCAGCTTGAAAGTACGCTGATCCAGATCGGTTTTCTTGATCCGGCCAAGCCCAGACATTTGATGGCGCGTCTTCGGCGGCTCTACGGGCGTAGCGGTATCAGCAAGCTGGAAATGAATATCCTGCGGGGCATTCTTACGCAGACCCAAAAGTCGGCTCGCGGTGAGCTGCACAAGCGGAGTGAACCTTGATGTTCGAGCGCGTGCGTGAAGATATACAGAGTGTTTTTCATCGGGATCCGGCGGCACGAAATGCACTGGAGGTGCTCACCTGCTACCCGGGTCTGCATGCCATCTGGATCCATCGTCTCGCCCATGCGTTGTGGTCGTCCGGCTGGAAATGGCTGGGGCGTCTGTTATCCAATTTTGGCCGCTGGATGACCGGGATCGAGATTCATCCGGGAGCGGTGATCGGTCGGCGTTTCTTTATCGATCACGGTATGGGCATTGTGATTGGCGAGACCGCCGAGATCGGCAATGACGTGACCCTCTACCAGGGTGTAACTCTGGGCGGCACCAGTTGGAACAAGGGTAAGCGCCATCCGACGCTTGAAGATGGGGTGGTGGTTGGTGCGGGCGCCAAAGTGCTGGGGCCGTTTACGGTGGGGGCGGGTGCCAAGATTGGTTCCAATGCCGTGGTGACCAAGGCAGTGCCGGCAGGTGCGACGGCTGTCGGTATTCCAGGGCGAGTGATAGCCCGTCCGGATGATGATCAGGAAGCTATTCGGCAGGCTATCGCCGAGAAGTACGGCTTTGATTCTTATGGCCTCGGGCAGGATATGCCTGATCCGGTGGCGCGTGCCATTGGTCAGTTGCTTGACCATCTGCAAGCGGTGGATGTTCGTCTGGAAGGTATGTGCAAGGCACTGACGGCACTTGGCAGTGACTATTGCGCCAAGGCTTTGCCTGAATTGCGCAAGGAGGATTTCGATGAGATCAAGTGCGGCGAGGAAAAGACTTCCTCCTGATGCCTGGAGCGTTGGTCTGTTATCATCACCGCCCGGTAAGCAGTGCATATCCTACTAAGGTGGTAGGCTTTATAGTTGACTGCCAAGCTCGGGAATTGCATACTGCACGCACCTAGACGAATTTCTGGTACTGCACATGCGACTCACAACCAAAGGCCGTTATGCCGTTACTGCGATGCTTGATCTGGCGTTGCATGGCCAGCGTGGGCCGGTATCTCTGGCGGATATTTCCGAGCGTCAGGCTATATCCCTGTCCTATCTCGAACAATTGTTTGCCAAGTTGCGCCGCAATGGACTGGTCACCAGTGTGCGAGGGCCGGGTGGAGGCTACAGGCTCGCTCGCGAGCTGAATACCATCCATGTGGCGCAGGTGATTGATGCGGTCAATGAATCGGTGGATGCGACCCGTTGCGGCGGTCAGGGTGATTGCCATTCTGGCGATATCTGCCTGACCCATCACTTGTGGTGCGATCTCAGCCAGCAGATTCACGAGTTCCTCAGTGGTATCAGCCTGCACGATCTGGTGATCCGCAATGATGTCCAGGAAGTCGCCTTGCGTCAGGATCAGCGGCGTTGCGGCGCGCCAGTCACGGGCTTTGGCTCGATCATTCATGCGTCTGCTGTTGAGTAAGCGGACAGCCAGCCAGATAGACAGGAGTTTTTTCATGAAGTTGCCGATTTACCTCGATTATTCAGCAACCACCCCGGTTGATCCGCGGGTTGCTCAGAAAATGTCGGAATGCCTGCTCGCCGATGGAAATTTTGGCAACCCGGCGTCGCGCTCCCATGTTTTCGGCTGGAAGGCGGAAGAGGCCGTGGAAAATGCCCGTCGCCAGGTGGCTGATCTGGTAAACGCTGATCCACGTGAAATCGTCTGGACATCCGGTGCGACTGAATCCAACAACCTGGCAATCAAGGGTGCGGCCAAGTTCTATCAGTCCAAAGGCAAGCATCTGGTTACCAGCAAGATTGAGCACAAAGCCGTGCTGGATACCTGCCGTCAGCTGGAGCGTGAGGGTTTTGAAGTGACCTATATCGAGCCGGGCGAGGATGGCATCATCACGCCGGCGCTGGTCGCAGCGGCGTTGCGCGAAGACACCATTCTGGTTTCGGTAATGCACGTAAACAACGAGATCGGCACGATCAACGACCTGGCAGCGATCGGTGAATTGACGCGCGCCAGAGGAATTCTGCTGCACTCGGACGCGGCCCAGTCCACCGGCAAGGTCGAAATCGATCTTGAGGCCATGAAGGTTGATCTGATGTCGTTTTCTGCGCACAAGACCTACGGGCCGAAGGGCATTGGTGCGCTGTATGTGCGCCGCAAGCCGCGTGTCCGTCTCGAGGCGCAGATGCACGGTGGCGGTCATGAACGTGGTATGCGCTCGGGCACCCTGGCGACCCATCAGATTGTCGGAATGGGTGAGGCGTTCCGTGTTGCACGTGAAGAAATGGCCAGTGAGCGCATCCGAATCAAAGCCCTGAATGAGCGCTTCTGGGATCGCCTGAAGGACATGGAAGAGCTCTACCTCAATGGCAGTGCCGCTGCGCGCGTACCGCACAATCTGAACGTCAGCTTCAACTATGTGGAAGGTGAGTCGCTGATCATGGCGCTCAAGGATCTGGCGGTTTCTTCCGGTTCGGCCTGCACCTCCGCTTCGCTTGAGCCTTCCTATGTGCTGCGGGCGCTCGGGCGCAATGACGAGTTGGCGCACAGCTCGATCCGCTTTACCTTCGGCCGCTTCACGACCGAGGAAGAGGTCGACTATGCCGCCGCGAAAAGCCGCGAGGCCGTGGAAAAACTGCGTGAACTTTCGCCGCTATGGGACATGTTCAAAGAAGGGGTCGATCTGTCCAAGGTCGAATGGCATGCGCACTGAGTGTGCGCTGTCCGCTGCCGTCGGTAACTGATTAAGAGGAATTGCATCATGGCATACAGCGAAAAGGTAATTGATCACTACGAGAATCCGCGCAACGTCGGCAAAATGGATGCGGAAGATCCGGATGTTGGTACTGGTATGGTCGGCGCTCCAGCCTGTGGCGATGTGATGCGTCTGCAGATCAAGGTCAACGACCAGGGCGTCATCGAGGATGCCAAGTTCAAGACGTATGGCTGCGGTTCGGCAATTGCTTCGAGCTCGCTGGCGACCGAGTGGATGAAGGGCAAGACGCTGGATGAGGCCGAAACCATCAAGAATACCCAGCTGGCCGAGGAGCTTGCGCTGCCGCCGGTAAAGATTCACTGCTCGGTACTGGCTGAAGATGCGATCAAGGCCGCCGTGCGTGATTACCGGCAAAAGAAAGGGCTGCTTTAAGCCTTTAAGGAGCGATTATGGCTATCACCATGACGGAGTCAGCTGCTCGGCATGTGCAGCGCTCGATTGACGGGCGTGGCAAGGGCGCAGGTATTCGCCTGGGTGTGCGCACCACCGGTTGTTCCGGGCTGGCTTATGTTCTTGAATTTGTTGATGAGCTGGCCACCGAGGATCAGGTGTTCGAGAGCTTTGGTGTGAAGTTGATCATTGACCCCAAGAGTCTGGTGTATCTGGATGGAACCGAGCTGGATTTCACCAGGGAGGGGCTTAATGAAGGCTTCAAGTTCAATAACCCCAATGTGCGCGGTGAGTGCGGTTGTGGTGAGAGCTTCAATGTTTGAGGCGAGCCGTGGGTAGTCCCTGTCACTTCGCCTTGTTTGATTTGCAGCCGGACTTTCGGCTTGATCAGCAGCTGCTGTCGGCGCGCTACAGAGAACTCGCCAAGGCTATGCATCCTGATCGCTTTGCAGATGGTTCCGCGCAGGATCAGCGACTGGCTTTGGAGCATTCGGCCAGCCTCAATGAGGCCTATCAGGTTTTGCGTAGCCCGGCGTTGCGCGCTCGCTATCTGATGGCGTTGCGCGGGCATGAACTGGCGCTGGATGTGACCGTGCAGGACCCGGAATTTTTGCTGCAGCAAATGAGCTTGCGCGAAGAGCTGGAAGATTTGCAGTGCAGTGCCGACTCGGCGGGCGTGGGTGCATTCAAAGCGCGCTTGAAAGCGGCGCAGCAGCAACTGGAGGAGGCGTTTGCCGAAATCTGGGATGAGCCGGCAAAAAGCGGCGAAGCGGAGCGGCTGGTCCGGCGCATGCAGTTTCTCGACAAGCTGTCTCAGGAAGTACGCAGACTCGAAGAGCGTCTGGACGATTAATTTCTGTACAGCTTTGGCTGTGCAACTGACCATCAGATCATCATGGCCTTATTACAGATTGCCGAGCCCGGACACAGCCCTCAGCCACATCAGCGTCGGCTGGCAGTGGGTATAGATCTTGGTACCACCAATTCATTGGTAGCCACCGTGCGCAGTGGTTTGGCAGCCTCGCTGCCTGATGCGGCCGGGCAGGTCATTTTGCCCTCGGCGGTGCGCTATCACGCAGTCGGCACAGAAGTGGGTGCATCCGCCAAAGCAGCCGCCGCAGCTGATCCGTTCAATACCGTACTTTCGGTCAAGCGCCTGATGGGCCGGGGTCTTGAGGACGTCAAGCAATTGGGCGAACAGCTGCCCTATCATTTTGCGGTCGGTGAATCGCATATGCCGTTTATCGAGACGGTACAGGGGCCTAAGAGCCCGGTTGAGGTTTCGTCCGAAATCCTCAAAACCCTGCGCCAGCGCGCCGAAGAAGCGCTGGGTGGCGAGTTGGTAGGGGCGGTTATTACCGTGCCGGCCTATTTTGATGATGCGCAACGCCAGGCAACCAAAGATGCTGCTCGCCTGGCCGGCCTGAATGTGTTGCGCCTGCTTAATGAGCCGACGGCGGCGGCAGTGGCCTACGGGCTTGATCAGCAGGCGCAGGGTGTGGTCGCTATTTATGATCTGGGCGGTGGCACCTTCGATGTGTCGATCCTGCGCCTGAGTCGCGGCGTCTTTGAAGTCATGGCCACTGGCGGTGACAGCGCGCTGGGAGGCGATGACTTTGATCACACGATTGCCGGCTGGATAATCGAGCAGGCCGGTTTGTCGTCGAACCTTGATCCGGCTACCCAGCGCAGCCTGTTGCAGAAGGCCTGTGCGGCGAAAGAGCAATTGAGTCAGGTGCAGGAAACGCTTTTGTCGCATGGCGACTGGAGTGGTGTGCTGAGTCGCGAAGCATTCGATGGCTTGATAGAGCCCATGCTGCTGCGCAGCCTGAAGGCCTGCCGCCGTGCGGTGCGCGATGCGGGAATCGAGCTGGTTGATGTCGAAGCGGTAGTGATGGTCGGTGGCTCCACCCGTGTTCCACGCGTGCGTGCTGCAGTGGCGGAACTGTTTGGGCGGCTGCCGTTGACCGATATCGATCCCGATCAGGTGGTGGCCATCGGTGCGGCGATTCAGGCTGACACCCTGGCCGGCAACAAACGCGGTGGCGAGGAGTTACTGCTTCTGGATGTCATTCCGCTGTCCCTGGGACTGGAAACCATGGGCGGGCTGATGGAGAAGATCATTCCCCGAAATACCACTATTCCGGTTGCCCGCGCACAGGATTTCACCACCTACAAAGATGGCCAGACAGCCATGAAGATTCATGTGCTGCAGGGCGAGCGTGAATTGGTCAGCGATTGTCGCTCCCTGGCGCATTTCGAGTTGCGCGGAATCCCCGCGCTGGTGGCGGGTTCGGCAAAAATCCGTGTGACCTTTCAGGTGGATGCCGATGGTCTGTTGAATGTTTCCGCGCGGGAGCTGGCTTCGGGGGTCGAGGCCAACATCCAGGTCAAGCCTTCATACGGCCTGACCGATGGCGAGATAGCCCATATGCTGCGCGACTCCTTCCAGAATGCCGGCGGTGATATGGCGGCGCGTGCGCTGCGCGAACAGCAGGTCGATGCGCAGCGGTTGCTTGAAGCAGTACAGGCTGCGCTGGATGCTGATGGTGAGCACCTGCTCAGTGCTGATGAGCGGTTGGTGATAGCTGGCGCCATGCAGGAATTGCGTGAGCTGGCGGTAACCTCGCAGACGGCCGATATCGAGGCGCAGATCAAGCGTGTGTCGCAGATTACCGATGCCTTTGCGGCCCGCCGCATGGATGCCACGGTCAGGGCTGCTTTGTCCGGCCGTCGATTGAACGAAATAGAGGGGTAACCGAGAAATGCCGCAGATCATCTTTCTGCCTCACCCGGAACATTGTCCGGATGGCGCAGTATTCGAGGCTGAAGTCGGTGAGACGGTGCTGGATGCCGCTTTGCGTAACGGCATCGATATTGAGCATGCCTGCGAGAAGTCCTGTGCGTGCACCACCTGTCATGTAGTGGTTCGTGAGGGGTTTGCTTCGCTGGAGCCCTCCGATGAGCTGGAGGACGACATGCTGGACAAGGCCTGGGGGCTGGAGCCTTGCTCTCGCCTGTCGTGTCAGGCTTATGTCGCGTCGCAGGATCTGGTCGTGGAAATACCCAAATACACCATCAATCAGGTCTCCGAAGGTCACTGAGTCAATCGTCTGGAGTGTTTCTATGGGGCTTAAGTGGACGGATGTCCTGGATATAGCCATCGAACTTGCCGAAACCCATCCGCAAGTTGACCCGCGCTTCGTCAATTTCGTCGACTTGCACCGCTGGGTGCTGGAGTTGCCGGACTTTTCAGATGACCCGCAGCGGGCAGGCGAGAAGGTGCTTGAAGCGATTCAGGCGGCCTGGATGGAAGAGCTGGATTGAGCTGAGTGGCTGCGCTCTACGCATCTTGCGGGAATTCGCGTACAATCAGCGGGTTAAATTTTCCGCTTTAATCCTTGCTCCTGGAGTTTCAAATGGCTGTTCAACGTACTTTTTCTATCATCAAACCCGATGCTGTTGCCAAGAATGTAGTTGGCGAAATCCTGACTCGTTTTGAAAAGGCCGGCCTGCGCGTCGTTGCCTCGAAGATGGTGCAGCTGTCCGAGCGTGAAGCCGGTGGTTTTTACGCCGAGCACAGTGCCCGTGGTTTCTTCAAGGATCTGGTGGCTTTCATGGTTTCCGGTCCGGTGATCGTTCAGGTTCTCGAGGGCGAAGACGCTATTGCCAAGAATCGTGAACTGATGGGCGCAACCAATCCTAAAGAAGCAGCTGCCGGCACTATTCGCGCCGATTTCGCTGTTTCCATCGACGAAAATGCTGTGCATGGTTCGGACTCCGAAGCATCGGCTGCTCGCGAGATCGCTTACTTCTTCGCTGAAACAGAGGTCTGTGCCCGCATCCGCTGAGGCGGACAGGCAAGGGTGAGTCCATGAGTGAGCTTGCTGGCAAGATCAATCTGCTGGGTTTGACCCAGCCAGAAATGGAAGTTTTTTTCGACTCGCTGGGCGAAAAGAGCTTCCGTGCCGGTCAGGTCATGAAGTGGATTCACCATTTTGGTGTTGATGACTTCGATGCCATGACCAATCTCGGCAAGGCCTTGCGAGAAAAGCTCAAGGTCGCCGCCGAGATCCGCGGACCGGAAATCGTCAGTCAGGATATTTCCACGGACGGCACCCGCAAGTGGGTGGTTCGCGTCAATTCCGGCAGTTGCGTTGAAACCGTTTACATACCGCAGGGTGGACGCGGCACGCTGTGCGTATCTTCGCAGGCGGGCTGTGCGCTGGACTGCAGTTTCTGCTCCACCGGCAAACAGGGTTTCAATAGCGACCTGACCTCGGCTGAAATCATTGGTCAGGTCTGGATTGCCAACAAATCTTTCGGTTCAGTACCGGCCAAAATCGACCGTGCGATTACCAATGTGGTGATGATGGGTATGGGTGAGCCGTTACTGAATTTCGACAATGTCGTTTCGGCCATGCGCATCATGATGGACGATCTTGGCTACGGCATTTCCAAGCGCAAGGTGACGCTTTCAACTTCTGGCGTGGCGCCGATGATTGACAAGCTGGGCGAGGTGATCGATGTATCGCTGGCGCTCTCCCTGCATGCACCCAACAATGAACTGCGCAATCAACTGGTTCCGCTGAACAAAAAGTATCCGCTGGAGATGTTGCTGGAGACCTGCCGGCGCTATGTGTCCAGACTCGGGGAAAAGCGTGTCCTGACCGTTGAATACACCTTGCTCAAGGACGTCAATGACCAGCCTGAGCATGCGGCGCAAATGATTGCCTTGCTCAAGGATTTCCCCTGCAAAATCAATCTGATTCCCTTTAATCCATTTCCTCATTCCGGGTATGAGCGGCCGAGCAACAATGCCATCCGCCGCTTTCAGGATTTGCTCCATCAGGCAGGCCACAATGTTACCGTGCGCACCACGCGCGGTGAGGATATTGATGCTGCCTGCGGCCAGTTGGTTGGCCAGGTCGCTGATCGCACTCGTCGCAGCGAGCGCTATATTGCTGTCAGGCAGTTGTCTGCTGATGCAGCAGGCGCGCCGCCCGCCAATGGAAGCTGAGGGAGTGCACACATGAAATGGCGTATCGTGCTGTTGGGGATGCTTTTGAGCTGGTTGTCAGGCTGTGTGACAACCGGTGATGTCAATCCGCTTGATAGCAAAGACGGTCGCGCAAAAGCCGTGCAGGCTTATGTGCAGTTGGGTGTCGGCTATCTCCAGCAGGGCGCCACCGAGCGCGCCAAGAACCCGTTGCAGAAAGCCTTGGATCTCGATCCTTCAAATGCGGATGCCAACGCGGCATTGGCCATGGTGTTTCAGATCGAAATGGAGCCTGAGCTGGCGGACAAGCACTACCGCACGGCGCTTTCAGAAAGCGATAACCAGACACGCATCCTGAATAACTACGGCAGCTTTCTGTTTGACCAGAAAGAATTTGAAAAAGCCCATGAGTATTTTCTCAAAGCCAGCGCTGACACCATGTATGAGGGGCGCTCCCGGGTTTTCGAAAATCTTGGTATGACAGCGCTGAAAATGAATCAGCGCGACAAGGCCAAGCACTATTTCCAGAAAGCCTTGCGCCTTGACCCGACACTGCCCAACTCGCTGCTGGAGGCCGGGATGCTGGCCTATGAAGACAAGGACTATGTGCCATCGCGCGATTTCTACAACCGCTATGAAAAAGTGGGCGATCAGACAGCGCGCAGCCTGTTGCTCGGCATACGTCTGGCGGTGGTGTACGACGAGCGCGATGTTGCAGCCAGCGATGCATTGCAGTTAAAACGACTGTACCCGGCCTCTCCGGAGTATCAGCAATATCTGTTGGAGCAGAAATGACATCCGAGCAGCCGGAAGTATTGGCGAGTAACCATGGCCAGCCAGGCGAAACCCTGCGAAAAGCCCGTGAAACGCGAGGTCTGGCGTTAAACGACGTGGCCGTCTCGCTGAATCTGGCGCCTGTTGCCTTGAAGAATCTCGAGTCCGGCGCGTTTGACCGTCTGCCGGGGCACACCTTTGCCCGCGGCTACATCCGGGCCTATGCCAAATTGATGGGCATGGATCAGGATCTGCTGGTGCGTGAGTTTGATCAGGTGACCGGCACCGATGCCTCCGGCAGCAGCGTGAATAGCCTGGGCCGCCTTGAAGAGCCTGCAAGGCTTTCCCAGGGTTTGTTGCGCATGGTGACGCTGACGCTTCTGATTGTGTTGGTGCTGGCGGGTTTTTTATGGTGGCAGGGCGATTCAGCTTCTGCCGTTGTTGAAGACGTGGTGCTAACCGGCGGAATCGAACAGGTAGAAGTAGAAAGCGCAGATGGAACAACGCAAATACATCCGCTTGAGCCTGAGGATCAGGCTGCGGAGCTGATTGAGCAGCAAGCCACCGAGTTGGATCTTGATGCCGGCACTGCGTCTGCTGCCCCTGCCGAGGCCTCTGCATCAGCAGCTCCGGCGGTAGTGCCGAGCGAGCAAGCGGCTGCGCCTGAAGCTTCCGCGCCGACGAGCACGCCGGCTGATGCTGTTCCTGCCGTCATTGCGGTTGAGCCGCAGGCGGTAGCATCGGTTGCAGTCACAGACGCTGTCGCAAACGTCACACCGGTCGCGGGACCGGGCGAGGGGCTGCTGGATATTCGCTTTTCCGCCAATTGCTGGGCTCAGGTGACGGATGCGCAAGGCAAGGTCTTGTTCAGCGCACTCAAGCGCGCGGGTGAAAGCATCAGCTTGGCTGTCAAGCTACCGCTTGAACTGCGTTTGGGCTATGCCTCGGGTGCACAGGTCGCCTTTAACGGCAAGGCCGTGGATATCACGCCCTATACCACCGGTGAAACTGCCCGCCTGAAATTGGGTCTCTAGCACTGTCACCATTGCGCAGAGGCCTGCGCACGCAGTTTCGCATCAACTTGAATACCCTTTCTGCAGAGCTCGATTAACCATGCATTGCGAATCTCCTATCAAGCGTCGTGTTTCTCGCCAGATCATGGTCGGTTCGGTTCCTGTGGGCGGCGATGCGCCGATTGCCGTGCAGAGCATGACCAATACCGATACCTGCGATGTCGATGCAACGGTTGCGCAGGTTCGCCGACTTGAAGATGCCGGTGCGGATATTGTCAGGATTTCGGTGCCTGATATGGATGCCGCAGAAGCCTTCGGCAAGATCAAGCAGCAGGTTCGGGTTCCGCTGGTGGCAGATATTCACTTTGATTACCAGATTGCCCTGCGGGTAGCTGAGTTGGGCGTGGATTGCCTGCGCATCAATCCGGGCAATATCGGTCGCGAGGATCGTGTCCGTGCGGTCGTTGAAGCTGCACGCGACCGCGGCATTCCGATCCGCATCGGCGTCAATGCCGGCTCACTGGAAAAAGACCTGCAGAAGAAGTACGGCGAACCGACGCCGGAAGCGCTGGTGGAGTCGGCCCTGCGCCATGTCGAACATCTGCAGCGCCTGAACTTTCAGGACTTCAAGGTCAGCGTCAAGGCATCGGATGTGTTCATGGCCGTTGCCGCCTACCGGTTACTCGCGACGCAGATTGATCAGCCTTTGCATCTTGGGATCACCGAAGCTGGCGGCTTGCGTTCGGGCACGGTGAAGTCTGCCGTTGGTCTGGGCATGTTGTTGGCCGAAGGCATTGGCGACACCATCCGCATCTCGCTGGCCGCCGATCCGGTGGAAGAGATAAAAGTCGGCTATGACATTCTGAAGTCGCTCCGACTGCGTTCGCGGGGTATCAACTTCATCGCCTGTCCGAGTTGTTCGCGGCAGAATTTCGACGTGGTCAAAACCATGAACGAGCTGGAAGGGCGCCTTGAGGATTTGCTGGTTCCGCTGGATGTGGCGGTGATTGGCTGTGTGGTCAACGGCCCGGGTGAAGCCAAGGAAGCTCATATCGGGCTGACCGGTGGTTCGCCGAGCAATCTGGTCTATCTGGATGGCAAGCCTGCGCAGAAGCTGGGTAATGAAAATCTGGTGAATGAGCTGGAGCGGCTGATTCGGCAAAAAGCGGCTGAAAAAGTGGCGGCTGATGCTGCGCTGATTCTGCGCAGTTAATTTTTTAAGGACGATTTGTGAGCAAGTCTCTGCAAGCCATTCGTGGCATGAACGATATCCTGCCCGAGCAGACCCCGTTGTGGCGCTATTTTGAGGGGACGGTGGCCCGTTTGCTGGATAGCTATGGCTATCGCCAGATTCGCATGCCGATTGTTGAATTCACTGAGTTGTTCAAACGCTCGATTGGTGAAGTTACCGATATCGTCGAGAAGGAAATGTATACCTTCGATGATCGCAACGGCGATTCGCTGACGCTGCGGCCTGAAGGCACGGCTAGTTGTGTTCGTGCGGTGCTCGAACATGGTCTGAGTGGCGGCGGTCAGGTGCAGAAGCTGTGGTACAGCGGCCCGATGTTCCGCCATGAGCGCCCGCAGAAGGGGCGTTACCGGCAATTTCACCAGATCGGTGTAGAAGTCTTCAATTTGGCCGGCCCGGATATCGATGCGGAGTTGATCGTGCTGACCTGGAGGCTGTGGGGGCTGCTGGGGCTGCGCGATGCGGTAACGCTGGAACTGAACAGTCTGGGCAGTTCAGCGGCGCGCGCGGTCTATCGTGATGCTCTGGTGGCCTATCTGGAAGCGCGTCGTGAGCTTCTGGATGAAGACAGCAAACGCCGACTGCAGAGCAATCCGTTGCGTGTGCTGGATAGCAAGGTGCCGGAAACGCAGGCCTTGCTGGTCGATGCGCCGCGCCTGGAAGATTATCTGGATGAGGAATCCCGCGAGCATTTTGCCGGCCTGCGGGCCCGGCTGGATGCGGCCGGCATTGCCTATGTGATCAATCCCAAGCTGGTACGTGGCCTGGACTACTACGGCAAGACAGTTTTCGAGTGGGTCACTGACCAGCTCGGTTCGCAAGGGACAGTCTGTGCCGGTGGTCGCTATGATGGTCTGGTTGAGCAGATGGGCGGCAAGCCAACCTGTGGTGTCGGTTTTGCCATGGGTATCGAGCGCCTGGTACTACTGCTGGAAACCCTGGAAAAAGTCCCGGCTGAATTATCCCGGCAGGTGGATGTCTATCTGGCGGCCCTCGGCGAGGGAGTGGAGCTGGCGGCTTTGACCCTGGCTGAGCGATTGCGCGATGAGATTCCAGACCTGCGTCTGGCGGTCAATGCCGGCGCTGGCAGCTTCAAGAGTCAATTGAAAAAAGCCGACAAAAGCGGGGCGCTGATCGCCTTGATTCTGGGGGAAGATGAGCTTGCAGGTCAGGTGGTCGGCGTTAAACCATTGCGTGGTGACGGCCCTCAGCAAACCCTGGCTTGGTCCGACCTGCCGGACTATCTGGCCGGTTGTCTCAAGTCGTTGTAAGTTTTTCAGGTCAGCCGATGGCTCGGCTGACGGGTTATGCTCCGTTCCGGAATAAACCGGCCGGCAGAGATTAGATAGGAGTATTGGGGTGAGTTCGCGTACCGAAGAAGAAGAACTGGCGATGATCCGTGACTGGTGGCAGCGCAACGGCAAGCCGCTGATCACCGGCAGCGTCCTGGCTCTGGTGCTGGTGTTCGGCTGGAAGGGCTGGCAGAACTATCAGGTCGAGCAGGCACAAGGCGCATCGATGCTGTATCAGCAATTGCTCGAAAGCGTGATGCCGGCCAATGGTCAGCCTGATCCGGCGCAAATAGCTGCGCTTGCCAGCAATCTGAAGAAGGATTATGCCGGCACCACCTACGCCCAGTACGGCAGCCTTTTTGTCGCGAAGGTTGCGGTTGAGGCCGGTAAACCCGACGATGCCGTGAACGAATTGCAGGCAGTTCTGAAGAAGCCGGCGGATGCCACTCTGGAAGAACTTGCGCGTCAGCGGCTGGCCCGCGTGCAGGCAGCTCAGGGCAAGGCTGAAGAGGCTTTGAAACTGCTGCAGGCCAAGGTGGAGCCTGCCTTCGCGGCATCTCGGGATGAGTTGAAAGGCGATCTGCTCCTGCAGCTGGGTCGCATTGAGGAGGCCCGGGGCGCCTATGAAAGCGCCAAGAAGGCCCTTTCCGATGAGTCCACGCAAAGCAGTTTGCAAATGAAACTCGATGATCTGGCCACAAAGGATGAGTAACGCCATGCGCTGGAAGATTTTAGCCGTGCTGACCCTGGCCACACTGGCAGTAGGTTGCAGCAGCACCGATGACAAGGAAATCGAACCTGCTCCTTTGCCGGACTTTACTGAAAAGGCCAGCCTGCAGAAGGAATGGAGCCGTTCCGTTGGCGATGGTCAGGGCAAGCTCTATAACAAGCTGGTGCCGGCAATCGAGGGCAATCGTATTTTTGCGGCGGATCTCAATGGCGTGATCATGGCCATGGATCGCCTGTCCGGTGACAAGCTCTGGGAGAAGGAGCTGGAGTTGCCGGTATCCGGCGCCCTCAGTGTCAACGGCAGCCTGGTTTTTGTCGGAACGCTCAAGGGGCAGGTCATTGCTCTGGACAGCAATACCGGTGAAGAAGTCTGGCGTGCCAGTGTTCCCAGTGAAGTGCTGGCAGCCCCGGTCAGCAATGGCTACGTGGTCGTGGTGCAGACCCAGGATGACCGGGTAATCGGTCTTGAGGCGGACACTGGCAAGCAGTTGTGGATATCGGAAAACTCGCCGGCAGTCCTGACCCTGAGGGGAACCAGTGAGCCGCTGGTGACCGGTCGTCTGGCGATTGCCGGGTTGTCCACCGGCAAGGTGATTGCACTGGATATCAATAATGGGGCACCGGTCTGGCAGCAGAAGGTGGCGCTACCCAAAGGTCGTTCTGAGTTGGAGCGTATCGTTGATATCGACGGTGGCATGTTGCTTGATGGCAGCACGCTTTACGTAGTGACCTACCAGGGCCGCATGGCGGCGGTTGATATCGACAATGGGCAGATGCTCTGGCAGCGCGACTCCAACAGTTATGTGGGGTTGGGTGAGGGCTTCGGGAGTATCTATGTCAGCCTGTCCAGTGGCGTTGTCGAGGCTGTCGACAAGACGTCTTCCTCAGCCCTGTGGAGCAACGACCAACTGTTGCGTCGTCAGCTGACGGCGCCGGCGGCGATCTCCAATTACGTCGCGGCGGGAGATTTCGAGGGCTACATCCACTTGCTCAGTCAGGTAGATGGCCAATATGTTGGGCGTGAAAAGGTTGATGGCGACGGCTTGCGTGCGCGTCCGCTGGTCGTGGATAACTGGATCTACGTCTACGGCAACAGCGGTGACCTGGTGGCGTATACCATCAAGTAACAGAGGACAGGCGCAGCTTGCGGGCGGCGCTTTGAGTTACCGGCCGCTGCTGTGCAGCGGCCGTTGCGTTTGTGCACCTTAGCCGGGCGCAATTTTCGTTTTTGAATTACTGCTGGAGGAGCCCATGGTTCCGGTGATTGCCCTGGTAGGGCGCCCCAACGTTGGCAAGTCGACCCTGTTCAACCGTCTGACTCGCAGCCGCGATGCGATCGTTGGCGATCTGGCGGGGCTGACCCGTGACCGTCAGTATGGCGAGGCCAAGTGGGAAGGGCGCAGCTACATTCTGGTGGATACCGGTGGTATCACCGGCGACGAGGAAGGCATCGATGAAAAGATGGCCGAGCAGTCCTTGCTGGCCATTGAAGAAGCCGATGTGGTGCTGTTCCTGGTCGATGCCCGTGCCGGGATGACCGCTGGCGATCAGATGATTGGCGAGCATCTGCGCAAGCGCAACAAGCGCAGCTTTCTGGTAGTCAACAAGATCGACAATATTGACCCTGACCTTGCGCGGGCTGAGTTCAGCCCCATGGGCCTGGGTGAGGCCTTGCCGATTGCCGGTGCCCATGGTCGTGGTATCAGCCAGATGCTTGAAACAGCGCTGGGCGAGTTTCCGCGCGATGAAGAGCCGGAAAGCGATGAGCACGTCGCCGAGGGTGAGGAAGCCAAGCGCATTCCCGGGCCGAGCGAAAAAGACGGGATCAAGATTGCCATCATCGGCCGTCCCAACGTGGGCAAGTCGACGCTGGTCAACCGGATGCTCGGCGAAGAGCGGGTGGTCGTGTATGACCAGCCGGGCACCACCCGCGACAGCATCTACATCCCCTTCGAGCGCAATGACGAGAAGTACACGCTGATCGACACTGCCGGTGTGCGCAAGCGCGGCAAGATTCACGAGGAAGTGGAAAAGTTTTCGGTGGTGAAGACCCTGCAGGCGATCAAGGACGCCAACGTGGTGATCTTTGTCATGGATGCCCGCGAAGGCGTGGTGGATCACGACCTCAACCTGCTTGGGTTCGCCATCGAGTCAGGCCGTGCGCTGGTGATCGCTCTGAACAAATGGGACGGCATGGAGTCCGGTGAGCGCGACTACGTGAAAACCGAGCTGGAGCGCCGGTTGTTCTTTGTCGACTACGCCGATATCCACTTTATTTCGGCCCTGCATGGCACCGGTGTGGGCAACCTGTACAAGTCGGTACAAGCCTCCTTCAAATCGGCGATTACCCGTTGGCCGACCAATCGTCTGACGCAAATCCTTGAGGATGCGGTGCGCGAACACCAGCCGCCGATGGTCGCCAGTCGGCGCATCAAGCTGCGCTATGCCCACCTGGGTGGTGCCAACCCGCCACTGATCGTGATTCACGGCAATCAGGTTGAGGCGGTTCCCAAGTCCTATACCCGATATCTGGAAAACACCTTCCGCCGGGTGCTGCAGCTGGTCGGTACGCCGATCCGTATTGAGTACAAGGGCGGCGAAAACCCTTACGAGGGCAAGAAAAACACCCTGACTGACCGTCAGGTGAACAAGAAGCGCCGGTTGATGAGCCACCATAAAAAGGCCGAGAAAAAGCGCCGCGACAAGAAGTAGGGTGGGTTGGCCGCATAGCGGCGTAACCCACCGGGCGGTTTTTCAGTCAGCAGAGAGTGCAGCTTATGCTGCCTCGGTGGGTTACGGCCTGCGGCCTAACTCACCCCAGCTGGAGATCTAAATTCATGCTGCACAGCAAACTGCCGAGTGTCGGTACGACGATCTTCACCCGCATGTCGCAGCTGGCGGCTGAAACCGGTGCACTCAACCTGTCGCAGGGCTTTCCGGATTTCCCCAGTCCGGCTGCACTGATCGACGCCGCCGTCAGGCAGTTGCAGGCAGGCCATAATCAGTACGCACCGATGACCGGTTTGCCGCGCCTGCGCGAGCAGGTCGCGCTCAAGGTCACGGCATTGTATGGGCGCAGTGTTTCCGCCGAAGCCGAGGTGACCATCACCCCGGGCGCGACTGAAGCGATCTTCTGCGCCGTTCAGGCCCTGATCCGGCCGGGCGATGAAGCCATCGTGCTCGATCCCTGCTATGACAGTTACGAGCCGTCGGTTGAACTGGCTGGTGGCCGCTGTGTGCATGTGCCCATGCTGCTGCCCGATTTCAGGGTCGACTGGCAGCGTCTGGCGGAGGCGATCACCCCCCGCACCCGCCTGATCTTCATCAACTCGCCGCATAACCCCAGTGGCGCACTGCTGTCGCGGACGGATCTGGATCAGCTGGCCGCGCTGATCCGTGACCGCGATATCTACTTGATCAGCGACGAGGTTTACGAACATCTGCTGTTCGATGGCGCCACCCACGCCAGCGTGCTGGCGCACGACGAACTGTATGCGCGGGCTTTTGTGGTCAGCTCCTTCGGCAAGACCTATCACGTCACGGGCTGGAAGACCGGCTATGTGGTGGCACCGCCGGCGCTGACGGTTGAACTGCGCAAGGTGCACCAGTTCGTCACTTTCGTCGCGGTGACGCCGCTGCAGCACGCGCTGGCCGACTTTATGGCCGCGCATCCCGAACATATCGCCGAACTGCCGGCCTTCTACCAGGCCAAGCGTGATCTGTTCTGCGACCAGCTGGCCGGCTCGCGCTTCCGCTTCAGCCGCACCCCGGGAACCTATTTCCAGCTGGCGGATTATTCCGCCATCCGCCCCGATCTGGACGATGTCGCCATGGCCGAGTGGCTGACCCGCGAGAAGGGTGTGGCGGCGATTCCGGTGTCGGTGTTCTATCAGTCACCGCCGCCGGAGATGCGGCTGGTGCGCTTCTGCTTTGCCAAGCGCGAAGAAACATTGCTGCAGGCTGGCGAGAAATTGTCTGCCGTGTAGGGTGGAAAACCGCGAAGCGTTTTCCGCCGCCATAGTCTCTGGTGGGTAAGGCTGCGCCGTTACCCACCCTACAGGAGCCCTCATGAGTGAAAGAGTCGACCTCAAGCTTGCCCTGATCCAGACAAACCTGATCTGGCAAGCCCCGGCGGCCAATCGTGCGCAGTTCGAGCCGCTGCTTGAGCAGGCGCGGGGCGCCGATCTGGTGGTGTTGCCGGAAATGTTCAGCACCGGCTTCTCCATGCAGTCGGCTGATCTGGCTGAGCCGGAAAGTGGCCCCACCAGTCGCTGGCT
>JACCDZ010884537.1_pt1 | contig 30471 bp, 25 predicted proteins | sample 7449551 | NCBI WGS metagenome assembly JACCDZ01 (sample SAMN15323452, study PRJNA562643) | freshwater metagenome | isolation source: river surface water | place: USA:Blue River Watershed | collected 2017-08-18 | reverse complement strand
TTGACTGGATGGTCAACGAAAAACACATTGCGCCCCACGTACGTGTGTGGGACAAGACACAGCGCAAAGATGAAACCCTCTCTATTGCAGATTTCGATTGGAATGAAGAGGCCAATCAATACACATGCCCAGAAGGTCATCCCTTGAAATCCAACTGGCGCCCCTTCAAAACTCCACGCAATCATGTGACACAAGCAGACACCGTCGTGTATCGGGCAAGCCAGCATGACTGCACTGCCTGTTCACGCAAGTCGGAGTGTTGCCCAAACACGCCGCATCGCAAGATCGCGCGCAGCATTCATGAGGGGGCGCGGGAGGTGGCTCGACAGATTGCACGAACTGATGCGTTCAAGCAGTCTGGCAAACAACGTAAGAAGGTTGAAATGCTGTTTGCTCACCTCAAGAGAATTCTCAAGCTCGACCGGTTACGCCTACGGGGCTTGGCCGGTGCACAAGACGAGTTCATATTGGCCGCAACGGCGCAAAACTTGAGAAGAATGGCCAAGTGGTTGATGCCAAGCGGCGGAAAAGCGGGATTGATGGCCGCTTGAGGCGGCACGAAGGCGGATTTGCCGCCGGAGATGGCGTCTGCATTCTGAAAAAACATCAGCTGCGCCAACTTGCTCAGCGCTTCGACGCGAGTTTTTCAACAGAATTGGTCGAAACCTGACGGTCGAACACACAACAATAAAGACCGCTCCCAGCCTAAAGCCTACATTCAAATGAAAAATTTACTGTCCGCAGTTTGTCACTGCACGATGAACGAATAAATCTAAGGCGGCAAATTCCTTATCGAATTCCCAACAGATTCAAGGATCAGCCGTGTCCCATCTCAGTATGAAATCCAATCGATTCGGCAAGCCACCGAGTCAGAGAGCTATCAAACCTAAGGTGAGCGCGTAAAGTTCGATCGACCCGAACCGAAAAACAATCTCTTCCACCTGGTGGCCAAGGCTTGAAATCAAGGCCTGGAATGCTGGTGGATTGCGCCAGCAGATTTCGGGTTTTATCCCACTTCTTGCGAGCATGCAAAGGAAGCTTTCGCAACTTCTTGAGAAATTCAGTGCTCTCCTCTGCAATCTCAACCGAGCAGATTAGAAAGAAAGGCAAATTGCCCAGCCCATATCTAGCCTGATCCATCAATACGTGCACAGGACAGCGCGCCAATTCGTAAGTACGAAATGCTGGATAAAGATGGTGTATTTCAAACCCATACGCTGGAGGAGATCCGAGGGCCGCCGCCCACATAGCTTGTCCATGATCGAGCATGCGGCCTTCGAAATCATGACGACTGCCCACCAGTTTGTAGCCATCGCGATATCCGGGTGGCAGCAGACGCGAATGCTCCGTCACTCCCCTACTTGCGGCGCGCGAAGCGCTGTCACGCGCAAAACGCAGATCTCTCAACTGAGCAGCCGTTGCAAGTTGCTCTTCCACCAGATGTATTTCAGACCAAGCACTGTTGTTATCTCGTGCAGGCCAATAAATAGGACGTTGCAATGCTAGTTCGAGTTGCGCAACTCCGACGTCCGATGCGAAATGAAAGCGTTCATGAGCCAAGATTGAACGCATTGCGATGTTGAGTTTTTGCTCTCCGGAAATATTCACACCAGCAAGAGCTTGCATCGCATAAGCTGCAACCCCCGTCACTGGGACATATATGCCCCACTGATATTGACGCTGATGAAACCCCATGTACCAGCCAAATGCATCAATTCCGCGCACCAAGGACAAACGCTCATACTCTTTTCCGTTCGCCCCGGCTAGTTGTCGAAGAACATCATTGGAGTCAGCTTCATCAGGAAACCAAAAAACTGGCGCACCTGCCGCTGCCTGCTCCGTAGCCCGATCACTATCGTCGGCAGACAAAATGGAAGAATCCAAGACTTCCATCTCTGGTTTCTCCTGAAATCGCTGAATTTGCTCAGCAAGCTCATTGCCTGGCCCATCTCCTTCAGGATATGGGTTTCCACGACGGGCGCCCGGAATTGCATCCAAACTAGAAATGAGAGTCGTCAGTCGGGGATAAATCGGCTTCATCGTTGGATCAAGAATTCAAGTTTCAACAGTCTATCAAGGACTGCAAGAATTTCCTTCTATTCATTTGGAAACTAATTTGCCTAACCTCATCTGAATCAGATTTACCAAATTTTCTAAACCTAACACTCATCATTAGAGCAACCTCCACCACTTTTTTTGATGCGTTTTGGTTTCAACTGGTCTCTCGAGGTCTCGGCATACGGTCACGAAATACGAACCAATCACACCGCCGTTAACTTCCACATATCCTTTTCGCAGTTCAGGCCCACCCCACGGGGCCCACACTGCTGAGAAACTCCAAAGTTCACACTCTGAAGAAGATGCGTCTAAAAATTTTTGCCATGCGTTATTTAAATGTCCAAATGGCATTAATGGAACAGCACCAAGTGGGTCGCGGACGATTTCACGCTCTTCAATCGTCTGAATGCTTAACCTTTCAATGAGGTTTTTTCGTTGCAATTCAAAAATAGGCTCATCTGGCCATCCTGTCTTCTCGCGCTGGAATAAACCTCCATGTTCCTTTAACTTGAAGTACAGGAGTACTGGCCATACAACTGCTCCAATCAAGAAAAATAGAATCGGTGCAATGATTTGAGCCATAAGCACCTTAAGTACATGAGGCTTCTTTGTGACTGAAGATTTCAATATTTTCTTCAGTGCATCCTCATTTTTCCTGTCATACCACTTGTTCTCAAAAAACATCCAGACAGATAGGAGCAGTCCCAGACCTAAATACAAATGCACGTAGCTCATAACTACTCCTTAGACTTTTCACTGAAGATGGTCATTGCTGCTACGCCATAACCATCTGGAGCATCAAGATCTGCGATTCCGTTTTGTTTTATGCTTTGCTGTGTAACAACCCCGCGTTCAATCGTCAGCAATAGATCTCGCTCGTAAGTGCTGCCATATCCCATATGCAAATATTCAAGCTGACGCCCCTGAGGGAGGCGAATTTTTCCGCTGAACCAATGCGCAAACACTCGGCGACTGAATCCAGGAAATACTGTCTCAAGGCTAGCTTTTCGTCCACCTTCAAGACTGCCATTCAATCCAATCAGATACAACCGGTCAGCAACGATCTCCCACGAACCAACGTACCCTCTCCAAAGTGCAGTGCAATTCATCTCAAAATTTGGTGACTCACCACTCATTAAAAAATAATCAGACAGTGGATTAGTACACATTGCATATTCTTCGCCTTGATAGCGAAGACGTTCAGGAATTTGTGCTGTCATCTTTTTCTTTCTGTTTTCATTGATATGGGAAGACCTAGTTCATGTCGAGATCTGTTGCTCATCAATCAATCTTGTTTCTAACTCCAGTGCCGATTGATATTGAGCTCGCATTTCTTCACAAGGAACACAAATTCGCACTAGCTCAATAGGGCTGCTATTTCCTGAAAACAGATGTAACGCCCTCGCAGTTATCCTTGAAGCGAGCAAGGCTGGAAACTTAAACATTCCGGTGCCGATTGCTGGCATCGCGATGGACTTAATGCTGTTTTGTTGTGCAACTCGAAGGGCTGAAAGAATTGCAAAAGACATGTAACGCTCTGGTTCAGCGTTATTGATGTAATGCGCAGACCTAACGTGGATGACCCATTTGTTTGGCAAGTCGAATCCAGGAGTGATAAGCGCGCCCCCCAGCTCCAGTGGGGCAAACGGTTTGCAAAACTCCTCAAGTCTTGGACCTGCCGCTGTATGAATAGCACCGGCGACACCGGAACCTAGTCTCAAATTTGCATTGGCTGAGTTGACCACTGCCTCAACATCAAGTTGTTTGATGATGTTTCCAACCAAAACTTCAAATCTCATCACCCACTCCCCATTTCTGTTCAATTGAGTGTCATTGGGTCAAGGCTCAAGAGATGAGCCTAGCAAGAGATTTCTCGTTTTACTGGTCAAAATTACAGGCTACAGGCTCACGTCAGTAGCCTCTAGGCCTGGAAACTCTCCCCCGCTACAACTTATAAGGTGAGGATCATGCTGCTTTCAGTCCTACTAATTTGGCTAGAACTCTTGATGGTTTTAGGGGCAACTAATGCTCAAATTACTGATAATTCAGATAAGGCACACATAGAATTTAGAAGTAATGAACCAAAAAGAACTCACTCAGAGGTCAAATTCATACAAATAGAGTTCGGAATTGAGTACGCACCCAAGAAATTAAGCCGGAGAGAAAAATTGTCGCTAGCCCTCACAAACGCTATCTCAGATAACCAATAATCTATCGAAATAAGCAGAAAACATGAGTGAAATTGACCGCCTCTACAGCTACAAGACCCTACTTACAGGTCGGCGGGCCGTTCCACGTCATGAAATCCTAACCAAGCTGGAAATAAGTCCCGCGACTTTCAAGCGTGACATCGCTAAGTTGAGGGACAGACTCAACATTCCGATCGTATTTGACCGTGACCTTGGCGGCTATCGAATAGAACAACTTGATTCGAGAGAAGAACTTCCTGGTCTTTGGTTCAGCCAAGACGAAATACTTGCGTTGCTAACTATTCAGAGCATGCTTGATCAACTTGAGCCCGGATTACTTGGCCCAAAACTAAAACCATTGCAAAAGCGCTTAGATGACATGCTGTGCTCAAAGGGGATTGACTCTCAGACTCTTTCACAACGAGTAAGGCTAGTTCACGCTGGCAAGCGGCGCCTACATCTGAAGTCCTTTGAACAGATTGCAAAGGCTGTATTCGAGCGCAAACAACTCAAAATTCAGCATGTCAATAGGCAAAACGGAAACTGCGTTGAACGGAAAATTTCACCCCAGCAACTGGTCCACTACAGAGATAACTGGTACGTGGATGCGTGGTGCCACCTGCGAGGAGAAATTCGGAGTTTTGCTGTAGATGCAATTCCAGCTTGTGAAGTTCTGACGAATTCAGCTAAGGATATTGACTTGCAAGCAATGCGCCAGCAGCTAGACGGCGGCTATGGGATCTTTGGAGGCAGACCTACATCTTGGGCCACATTAAGGTTCTCGCCCAAGCGAACTGACTGGGTGAAAAACGAAATGTGGCACCCGGAACAAAGAACCGAACTATTAGCTGACGGCAGCTTCACTCTCAGCATCCCCTACTCAGATGAGCGAGAGTTACTGGGAGACATTCTTCGTTACGGGGCAGACGCCGAAGTAATCGAACCAAAAAAGTTACGCAACCAAATCTCCGATGAACTGGATAAAGCCGCTAAGCTTTACAGAACGTCATCACATTAATTAGAAAACTCCCCAACAGGGGGCCTCGGAGTCAAAAATTGACTGAAATCATTACAACTTCCACTGAAACTGGTCCACCACCAGCAAGCGCATGGGTTCGTTTCTTACGGACCTATGGACCAACGCCTAACAACTTGACGATGTTTGACGAATACGTTGCAGGAGCGGTAGGAAGAGCAAAGGTTCAACCCATCACCCTCAGTGCACCGATGCTAGAGCAAATGAAACAGCACATTGCCTCCGGTCGACCTGGCTCAATGCTGATTGCAGGGACTGCAGGGGATGGCAAAACATATCATTGCCGCGCACTATGGACCTCAATAGGAGGCAAGGAAAAAGACTGGGCAGATAAAGGCAACATTAAAGAGCATCGCCTTGCTGATGGGCGTTTAGCTGTTTTCATCAAAGACTTAAGCGAATTCAATGGCGAAGAAAGCGATGCGCCACTAGCTAGACTTGAAAAATCAGTCCTTGGCGGCGACGATTCTGAAATAGTAATCATGGCGGCAAATCATGGTCAAGCTTTGGACCGGTTAAGAGATCTTGGACGTCGGCAAGGCCGCCCTCACCCACTTAGAAAACCGCTACAAGAATTCTTTTTACAAGCAGGCGAAGCCCCTAATCGACTAGCCGTATTTGACTTGAGTCGCAATGCTGGCCGTCAAGCTCTTGAAGAAGTAGTTGCGGCAGTTGCAAATCACGTTGAATGGAATAACTGCTCTACATGCACTCTCAAAGCTGATGGAAAAGTTTGTCCAATCTTTGAAAATCGTCAAAGATTGTTAGGTCAAAGCGATGGTGGCCAATTCAGCCAGCGGCTAGGCGACTTAGTAGAAATTGCTCGACTTAACGGTCTTCATATGCCCGTTCGAGATTTGTTGGCCTTGTGCGCCAACATGATTTTAGGACACAGAGAAGCTAAAGATGGTTTGATGTCATGTTCAGAAGTGTCATGGATTCAAGAACAAGGTGTCATTGATCGTGCAAGTGTCTATGGCAACGCATTTGGAGCCAATTTACCAAGACGACGACTAGCAGATCGCCCAGTATTTAAAGCAATGGCAGCCTTTGGTGTCGGGAATGAAACTACTAATGGTGCAGATGGTTTACTGGTCTATGGAAAGGATGACTCAAAACTCGCTCCATCATTCGCAAAGCTTGTCGGAAATGATCCAATCTACGGCGCAAATGCACGACTTCTTAGCGCGCAGGATAAGTACTTAGAAGGTGAAGAAGCTGCACGAATTGAAGGCGGCGCGTCCGATTTCATCAAGCTGTTAGAAGCTCAAAGACGACGACTCTTTTTCACACTCCCCAATGGCGAAGAAGGTTACCCCTATTGGTCAATGACAATTTTCCGATTCGCAGGCGAATACCTAGAGATGCGGAGCTCGCTTTTGAATAAAAAACCTGTTTCCGAACTTGTTCGAGGGCGACTAGTCCGAGGACTAAACAGAGTCATGACTGGTCTTTTAGTTGATAACGAAGATCGAATTTTTGTTGCTAGCTCGGGCGGATTTACCCAATCCAAAGTGAGTGTTCTCTGCGACACAGAAGCACCATCGCGCCGACAAAACGGCATTGGACTCGCGATCAAACTTGATCCAATAACAGATAGGCCAACGTTAGACGTTGCGCTCTCTCCTGGAGCGGGAAATTCTGTAACCTTCGATATAACACCTGTGAGGTTTGAGTTCTTATCCAGAGTTGCTGATGGCGCTCTGCCAGGAAGTTTCTCCAATGAATGCTTAGAAGACATGCTAGCTTTCAAAGCAAAACTTCTTCGTAAAGCCGAATTGATACGAAACAACAACGCACAAGACGATGACGAGGAGACGAGTGCTGACGAGGGATCAATCACCCTTAACTTTATTGACATTGAACAAGGTGGGCACGGATTTTCTCGTCCGATCACCGTGAGGATTTCGGCATGAGACAACGCATCGACAATGTCGACTTCGCAGTAGACGAACACATTTGGGGACATCGTCTTTATGACGAACAACTACCCCATCTAACAGTTCTTGAATTTTTAGGTGTTCTCGGATCGAACTTAGATTTCCCATTGATTGCTAGCGCAACTTCGAAAGTTCGATACAGACCACAAAGGCAAATTCGTTTGCGCGGATTGCTATTCAACAACCCATTTGTTGAAGCCATAAGAGAACGACCAATTCCAGACGACGAAAAATGGCGTGAATGGAACGCCCTTTTTGCGCAAGATGCAACAAAGCATGGCGATGAAGACATGAGCTATCTGCGCCAAGCCTTCTCGAACTTTGATCATTTCGCCAAAGCAATTGAACTTCTTCGATCATCAGCATTTGAAGCAAGAAGCAATAAACGGTGGAGTTCTAAATTTGTCTTTCCATTTGGACCCGATGCTCTCTACGAGGATCTAAGAATTGACCCAGGTTCAGTCAGCAATGACCGACGATTCTTTGCACGCACTGGCGAGCTTCTCTATCAGATGCTAAGTCGCGCAAAGCGAGGTCCTGAGCTAGGCGCGATTCTTTCAGATCGATTGTTTAACAAATCGGCTCCAATGAATCGACTTGTTCGCGCATTACAGGGCGAGCCACAGCTAGCCTCAGATGCTCGAGACACAGGTTATCTTCCACACGAAACTCATCCTCGCTTTGATCAATTGTGTGATGACTGGCTGGCGATCTTGGCCAAAGACATGCCAATCTATGACGCTCTAGAGCACTTAATTTCCTCTGCAGGTCTAAATTTACTTCTCTATTTCTTGGAGCAAGGAAAACAAGTGTCCGGTGATGATGATCCAGTTGAATTAATTTGTGAAATCGTTTCCAAAGAACGGACCAAAGTTCGAGCCTTATCCGGAGATTCCTATCAATTCAATCAAGGAATTTCACAAAAAGCTGTTCGAGCCGAAATCGAAAAAATTCGACTCACTCCCGAATGGAATGCAGCCGCGACATCAGACTATCCCGATGCCGAACGCGCAAAAGTGATGCGAGACTGGTTTCAATGGCCTGCAAGCGAGTCAGATGATGAAGCTGATTACTCACAAATGAGTGGGAACAAGCTCATTGAAACACTGGTCGATAAAGCGCTCTCGCGTCATGAACAGCACGTTGGAAAAATTCATGCTTCGTGGTCTCGAGCAATCGGATTAAGTTCACGCAGATTGTCTCGACGAACGAGGTATGCCCCGAATGACCGCCTTATCAAAACACTAGTCATAACGATCGTTGATGATCGAATGCAGTTTGATGAATTTTTAACAGAAGCAAAACGTCGATATGGACTAGTTATCGGCGACGCTGAAGGAGCAAGATTGGTTGCTGACAAATTAGTTGATCAAGAGGCTCTTAGCGAAAATCGATCCAATCTAGAAACACGACTCGTTGGTCTTGGGTTGGTTCGAAGACTATCTGACTCATGTTCATTTGTTGAAAATCCATTTGGATTTAAAGGAGAAGAAAATTGCTGACCGATCGCATCATTGGGCGCGTCGGCGCTGACATTCTCGCTAAACGAATAAACGACGCACGACAAGTTGACGGTGCAGCACAGGACTCCGCAGCCCTATTCCGACTTGACAAACTCTCTCCATCACAAATTGCCTCTGTTGCAAAGGCAGTTCAGGCAAATCACGCACTTTCAGCACGTGTTGACTTGATGATTCCAGAATCCTTAGTTGAAGGACAAGGTCTTCCTGCAAATGTACTGATTCAACACAATGCTGGATTTGTTCGAAACAATGCACAAACAAATAAAGAAGCAATCCTGACGGCAAATGGCAATGAGCATAATCTTGCAGACACGCTTGGGCACGTTACGGCTCTAGGCGCAAAAGAACTTCGAGCAAACGAAGATGTCTGGGTTGACGCAACGTTTCATGTCGCAGGACTAACACCTGTGGTTGAAGACAAATTAGTTTTTAGGGCTGCACTGAAAGGATTAATTGCGGCTAACGAGCTTTCATTGATTCAACTTGGCGATTTTTGTTCGCACATTACAGAGGCAATGTCTTCGGCTCGAGGTTTACCAATCCGTGATGCCATTGGTTGGTCCTTGCCAAAAGTTGGATTACCTAGAGACACCTCTTTCTTTTCCAGCACTAGGACATACGGTAACGCCGCAAATCCATGGAAAAAAGCATTTGAAAAACTTTTTGCTCATCGGGCACCACTACTTTTAAGACTCCGCCCCAACGGCCAGCCTCTAGATCCAGATGAAATGCGCCAACGTCTAATTGACAATGCCGCAGACATTGCTGAATCAGCCCAAGCAGCATTAGAAGCTTTTATTAATGCTCCCCTAGGAGATAGTGAACCTGCAACTGAAATTGCAGAGTTCGAATGGGAAACCGACGGCATTTGTCACATCTTCGACAAGCCAAAAGAGCGCTTACAAGGCCTAGCAGAGTCCACGCTACGATTTTTTGAGCATGATTGCGAAGACGCTGATGCACTTGATGAAAAGGGAAAACGTCATTTAGAGGACTTAAAAGCACGCGAGAGACGTTCCGAGTGGAACGATGACGACAAGGCCTTCTTTGAACTTCATCGTCGCCATATTGAGCAATCAAAGCAGCTCCACGCTAGATGGGAAAAAGCCATATTCGGCAAAGCGATTGAATGTCACGACTTCTTTGATGGATTCGCAAGCGTGGCTCACCACCTTCTTGCAGGTACTGGTGATATGACGGGAGAGCGAATCCTGCGATTCACCGTGAATAAAGGTCGTAAAGAATGGCGTGAACGCTTTAACTATGACGTTGGATCTTATTTTTCTGCGATGTACCGTGGACTAAAAGAACTAATGGGGGCAAGAGTTGAATGGCGCGTAGAGCGCATGGGTGCAGCGAACCTTCCTGATCCGTTGTTTGAATATGAGAAGTTTTTTGCTAAAGAAAAAGAACTTCGCGGTACTGTCAAATCAGTTTCATCGCTTGCAAGAGCTGCTATTCAAATTAAATTTGATGTATCGCTTATTCAGCGCAACGGAGCTCAAGAAAGCATCGTAGACAAAACACAACTTGTTTGGAGCTATCGCCCTGAATCAATTGGTTTAGCAATGGTGTCTGATATGCGCAGACTGTTGGAAAAAGGTGCAGTAGGTTGCACCGAAGTACCTCGCAGACTTGTAAGCAAAAAAGGCGGTGTTCAAAGCCTTTCGCTGTTAGACACAGGGACTCTTGAGGCAACTTTCTCAAGGGATGCAGGATCCTTAGTCCCTCCTGCTAACAAGTTGCGTAGTCTACGAGCTGAAATTAAGGATCGAATTAAGGAACTCGCCTCTGATGGACGTTTGTCAGAAGAACAGCGTGTTGAGTTACGCACAGCTTGGGATACCTTCGAAGCTGACTACATAGCAGGCATGAAAGATTTTGTTGAAACAGGTCTTCAAGGTGAATCGGTTATGCGACAAGCAGAATCGTTCGCAACTCTTCTCAACGCACTTCTTGTTCATGCCCGTGGTGATGTATGTCGTGCCAAACTTGTTTCCGAAGTGCTTACGATTGGAACAGCCCGAATTTCTGGAGAGCAACCATCATTAATCATCCCACCTTGGCACCCAGAGCGGATGAAAGCTTTGGCAGTCAAGACACGCCGCACAGCAGGTTTAGTTACGCATTTACTAACTAGCGAAAATGTCCTCTTTGGCCATCGAGACATATTTTTTAGAGAGTTTTCAGAAGAATTAGCGCATCCGTACTATCCTGAAATTGCGGTCATCATGCGCGGCAGTGCCCCAGTTTTAGTTTCAGAAACGAGCACTGTTAACGGATACAGTCTTTTTGAGCGCCCCGTCAAAGGAGATGAAGACACGCTAACAGACGTAGACCCTTCGTCTGCCGCAAAGCAAGCAAAAGATTTGCTGGAACGATATGTTGGACTACAGCCGCATGAAGCAACCAACCTCAGCGTTCTTCTTTACAACGCAGATGCAGCAGAACTTCCTTTATCAACAGTACGCGAGCTGGCAGGGCTTCAAACTGAAGACGATTTTCAGTGCAGCGTATCAGTACGCCACAGTGAGCCGTCTAAGCTTCGAAGAATTTATGCTGAGCTCGTGAACAAAGCAGGTGATGACCCTGAATTGCCTGTTGTCAGTGAAACTTCAGATAACTTTATTTCAAAGCTTCGTATTGCAGTCACTCCAGCCGCCTCCACGCCTGCTCAAGGAGAAGGTGGCTTCAAGCCATTTGATATCGCTTTCCTTCATGATGTTGTTTCAAGGACTGCACAAGAGGAATGGCTGCCAATGGACTGGACTAATGATCGTCCAAGCCTAGAGCATGCCCCTTCAAGATGGTCATACAGAAGCGTCTCAGGAGAAAACGAACTCAAGTCCACAACCTTTTTGACTTGCCCATGGCAAACGGCCTCAGGTTGGGCTTACGTTGGCGCTGTCGCCGCTGTTTCAAGGCAAACAGACGCCCCAGTTGGCTCTCGTTTTTTACCAGCTCGACGCATTTCTCTTCAGCATGAAGCACTGGCAGCAACAATGGCTGATGCTCATTCATTAGCTGAATGGGTTGCAACATATGACGAATTGCTAGATAAACGTCAGCTTCAACATAGTGGAGTAACTGTTGTTCGTTATCGAAGAGCGAACACCAACGGTCGAAACATGATTGTCAGCTCGACTTCTGAGCTTCGACTTCTTAGTCTGCTTACAAGACGACGCTTGAACGAACTGAGCCTCAATCTTTCTACCGAACAAATTGATCATGTGGCGGAAAAGGTTAAGAAAGACGCACTCCTTGTTTCAGGGGATATCGTCTTGAGAGCCGCAAAACGTGGCGTATCAGCAGGCGAAATGCTTGGGATAGTGTTAAGTCGTCATTTAGTAGCCGAAGAATTCTCTGCGCAAACCAATCCAGCTCGATCGTTTGGGGTTTACTTCCTTTTGGACGATTATGCTGACTGGCTGGCACAACGCGAGAGCCGTATTGCCGACATACTTGGTCTATGTGTAGAGGAAACTGACGCAGGAATATATCTGCGAATAGCAGTCGTTGAATCAAAGTACGTATCCTCTGATGGAGCAGCAGAAGCGCGTCGTTCTTCTAAGGCACAACTAATGGCGACGCTCTCAACATTTAGAGCCGCATTATTTGGAGATCCGGGTCGACTTGATCGCGATGTTTGGTTATCAAGATTAGCCGATCTGCTAATCGATGCAGAGATACCCCCAGGACTCTCTGGCCTCTTAGAAAGAGCTAGAGCAAAGCTACGTGAGGGAGATATAGAAATTTCACTGCAAGGATATTCGCATGTATTCATACATTCGACCGATCCCACACAATCGACATCCGCTTCAGAACAAATAAAAATCGATGAAACAGATGGCGTTCAAGCTTGGCAAGAAGTATTTGACAGACCTGAGCTAAGAAAATTAGTTGAGGCTTATGCTGTTAATAGCAACACTGCTCAGATCCGATCAATTCTTGGTGGCTATGAGCCCTGGAAAAATTCGACATTCAACCGGCCAGCCGCGCGTGTAGCTTGGCATGCAATGCTGGAACAACTTGGCGATTCCGTCAACTCGATTAGCGATTCTGAAGTTTCCACCGCTCCCACCAAAGCTAACGTTGAGCAACAAGTAATTCCAGAAGCTAATGCAACAGCAACGAGTGAGAAAAATTCAATTCAAACTTCTTTCCTCGAGATGGAAGACATAGCCGTGCATGGTATGGGTGAGCACCTAACGCAGCTAATTACATCTAAGCAAATTGCAACGACTGTGGCGGATGATGAACGTGACGCTTGGGCCCAGGAAGTCACGAAAAAACTTAAAACAGCACTCAATGGATATGGCCTACAAGCTGCGATTCTTGGCACCCGTTTAACGCCAAATGGATGTCTTGTTCGCCTAGCAGGTTCAGATAGGCTAAAAGTTGAAGATATCGAATCAAAGCGAACTCAACTACTAACAACGCACGCTATCAATCTTGTCACTGTTCAACCTAAACCTGGTGAAATCGTTGTCACAATCGCGGGAACCAAACGACAAGCAGTATCCCTATGGGATCTATGGGGTAAACGGCAGGTGAACCGCAATGCTGCAGGCATCAACACATCTTTTGTATTAGGCTTGCAAGAAGTTAATGGCGCACTACTTTATTTAAATCTCGGAAGTGAATTCGGTGGACTTGCATCCCACGAGCCTCACTCCCTTGTTGCAGGTGCAACTGGAAGTGGCAAATCAGTTTTGATCCAAGCTCTTCTTCTCGACATTGCAGCAACGAACAAGAAAAATCTTGCTCAAATTGTTTTAATCGATCCCAAAATGGGGGTGGATTACTCTGCTCTTGAAGACTTGCCACACATGCGTGAACCAATTGTCACCACACGTGAACGCTCCACTGAAGTGCTGGACTCACTCGTAGAGGAAATGGAAAATCGATACCGAGCATTTGCGCAAGTAAGAGCTCGTGACTTATCTACTTTCAACTCAAAATCAGCTCCTGAAGACAGATTGCCTATGCTCTTTGTTGTTCACGATGAGTTTGCCGATTGGATGCTTGACGATGGATACAAAGGCGCTGTAAGCGCTGCTGTGCAACGATTGGGCGTAAAGGCTCGCGCCGCAGGAATTCATCTGATATTCGCCGCTCAACGCCCTGATAAAGACGTTATGCCAATGCAACTTAGAGAAAACCTGGGAAACAGACTAATTTTGAAAGTTGCAAGCGAAGCTACATCAAAAATCGCCCTTGATCGACCAGGCGCCGAAATGCTTCTTGGACGAGGTCACATGGCAGCAAAACTAAACGGTGAGCAAGGCCTTGTTTTCTCACAAGCTCCGTTTCTTAGTGACGAAGAAATATCACTCGCAGTAAACGCAATTCGTGAGGACAATCTATGAAAGTTCTAATTTTCATCAGGATTTATTCACTTATTTTTTTGACCATAACTCCATTTAGCTATTTACAAGCAACCTCTACGGGTGCTATAAGCAATCCTGTAATAACTCAAAAATCAAATACTGCGAAGACAGTGCAGGAAATTCCCTCACAACTTAATAGCCAGCTTGATATCCAACAAAGCTATTTGATATTTATTTCAGCAAAGCTCGAGTTAATCGAAAAAAATATTTTAAAAATTAGTCAAAAATCAGAATTTTCTCCCTATATGACTAGTTTAATTAGTCTGATTGGAATTGCAATCACAGCTTGGCTTGGATGGCGCGGACAAAAAAATCTAATTCAGCATCAACGAGATTTGAACGCTTCAGCAGAACGATCAGAAATCGATAATGCATACATGGATTGGCAATTTAAGCAGATTTCAGAATTTTATGGGCCACTGCGTGCTTTGCTCGGACAGTCCAACGCCATGTACAGGCTGATGAATCACGTTTTAATTGCAGCAAAACCTCAACTGTTCAGACTAGTGGAAAAAGCTGGGGCTGATTTTGATGATCGTGAATTTCAAATCTTCAAGAATGATGAATGGATTCGATTCAGAACCATTAATCACCTTGATGATGTTTATGATAAAAATTTTGGTGTTGAGCCCTACTTTAACGATGTTGTTAATGTGGGAGCTCAAATCGCAGAGTTAATTAAAAATAAAGCTGGATACCTAAGAGCTGAAGATACGAGCTTAGTTACTGTAATTGGCAACTATCTTGCTCATTTTTCAGTTCTACACAGACTTTATGAAACGCGGACTAATGGAGGAGAAATAAATTCAATTAGACTACATCAAGATGCAGTCTTTCCAACTAGCATGCATACTTTAGTCAATGATGGTTTTAAAAATATCAATGCCGAAATCATGCTCTGGCGGAACAAAGACCGCACTACGCAGTAATTCTCGCCAGCCTCGAATGCAAAATATTGATCACCTCAATTTAGCTTACTACGAGGCTAATGCACTCAAGTACACAAACGCAACTCAATATGTAAATATTGATAATCTTTACTCGTTATTTTTAGAGAAATTGCTGCCTGGTGCCAAGATTCTTGATGTTGGTTGCGGTGGCGGTCGAGATCTTTCGGAGTTTAAAAATAGAGGGTTCATTGCATACGGAATTGATCCGTCACCTTCGCTAGTTCAGATCGCAAGATCTCGTTCTGGGTGCGAAGTGATAATAGGTAATATCGAAAATATTGAACTCATAGATGTTTTTGATGGCGTTTGGGCATGCGCATCACTATTACATTTGCCCAAGAAAAAATTGCCACTAGCAATTCAGAGAATTTATGAGTGCCTGCATGAGCACGGCTATTTCTTCTTATCCATGCAAGCGGGAGCGGGTGAGAGCATTAGCTCCGACGGTAGGTTTTACTCGAGATATGAAGAGGCTGAACTAGTTGATGTTTTGACTAAAGCCGGATTCAACATTCAATCATCATGGCGAACCACAGACTCTCTTCTAGGAAGGGAGTCTCTAAAGTGGATCAACATAGTGGCACACAAGTGACCATGGAAATGTCACTTATGACAAATCAAACAAGAACCTCCCCCTTCATCCTCACCGTATACATCATCGATGTCTTCAGGACAAGCACGAACGGGTCGTAGTGGATTGATAGGAATAGAGGCTTTAGCTCGGGCGCGTCTCTTTTCGTAGTCTTCAATGATTTGAGCTATCCGCTCTGGCTTTTCCATCTCAATCAGCGATTCGCCAGCAGACCAAGTGAAAGGCGAACCGTGCTCTAAAGCATCTTTCTCTAGCGACTTAGCCTCTTCAAACGCTTCAGGATGTCTCTCTCGCAAGCGCACCCATTCAATTTTTTGCTGGAAAAAGCAAAACGTACATCCACTACGTGACCTCCATTCATAGTATTTTGGATATCCGACGCCAGACGATTCCAAAATATCAACGACGGCTGGCTTGTCAATACCAGCCTCTCTAAAGGGAAGCTTCACGCTTAGATTCTCTTGCTTAGATGAATAGCCCTCACGGAACTCCTCGTCAGCTCGAATCGCAACATACGAGGTCACTTTTTCACCCGCCAGTAGCATTGGCTTTATCCATTGCTCAAATGGAGTCAACTTGAGCTTTCTTGTGCACCAACGTGTTTGAGGAGACGGCAAAAAGTGGTTGTATTCACGCAACCAAAAATCGAAGCCGCGTCGAGGATTCAATCTCTCGATTGGTTTCCCTAAGTAACCTTCTAATCGCCCAAGGAACTCATAAACCTCGGGAAGCTCTTTACCTGTATCGGTGAAGAAGTATTCGATGTTTAGCTCAGGGTGAGCTTGACGCATGTAGACAGCGAGTGCGGCACTGTCTTTTCCTCCTGATAGTCCTAAGACATGGCGTTCAGACATGGTTACTTTCCTCATCGTTCGTTAATCGCATCCCGACTTTGGCAAGGATGGCAAGCAATACGTCCGTATCAAGACCTTGCCGTTTTAGCTGATCTGCAATTTCATCAGCCTTCGACTCAACAGCTGCTCGATGACGATCTGTAATTGCAAACGAGCGAGTAATTGTTTTTGCATCAGAGCCTGCACCAATCACAACTGCAAATGCTTCACTATTCGGCTTACGCCCTCGAACAGCCACAAACGCTTCAGCTTGTCTAAAACGTAAAGAGAATTGCGAAATCTCTAACGATGCAACATCAATATCGCGATCAGTCCAATCACGCGGAGGCTTATTAGCCGCCATACTCAAGATACCTTCAATGCTTTCCTTGCTGCCATCATGCTTTGCAAGCCTTGTAGCAAATGAATCTTGTCTTAAATCTCCTGTAATACCCGATACCGTCTCAGCACGAATTCTTAAGCGATTCAATTGATCAGCTGGAGCATCAAGTGCAGTAAGCATCTCGGCCTCAACTTTCTTCAACATGGCTTCATACGCACCAGCGAGCTCTGAAATTGGTGCTTTAAGAGCATTGATGTATGAAGTTGCGTCGCTGCTGTCAAAGAGTGCAACCAAATCAACAAACAAAACTTTGTGCGGATCACTTGCTTTCAACAAAGTATCACGGATCGATCGAGCCGTTTCACTTAGTTGATGAGTTCTTTGAGCCCAAACAGGCAAATTGAATACAAGTGCAACAAGCCCTCGTGCAGCTTCCAATGGATCTCGAGCTTCAGCAGCATGTCCAACATCCGAAAGAATCTGTGCAATACCGTTCAGGATGTGTGTTTTCTCTTCATCAATGACTATCCATCGTAAAGAAAAACGACTTGCATCCTGTAGATATTCATCAATATCTGCATCCGTTATTCGTGGAATAAACATTCCATCTTTATAGACGGCAACATTTGATTTATGCGCCATCAAAAATGCAGTAAAGATGATCGGTTGAATTCCAGACTTCACACCGTACGGAGGGGATGACCAAAGTTCATTGATCGCAGAGGCCTTAACACGAGCCGTAGCATTAACAAACAGCTTCGTGGCAGCCTTCCACAAAGGTAAAAACTCAGATGCCTGCTTCTTATTTGGAGCCATGAAACGCCAAACGCCATCGTCATCTTGACGGTGTAGTTCCGTAACTCCCAGCAGGGTTTCATATAGACCACGTTCAGCTGGAAATCCTTCAATGCCAAGACTCTCGACATTTTCATGATCAAGCATGCGATGCAACAAATCCCGTCGAGCCTTAACGCTTGTGCTTGAAACACTATCTCGATTTACCAACTCACTCCATACCGGAGGCGCATCCGAATAAAGCTTATCCGCCAGCTCGGATGCAATTGGAGACAAACGAGCACCGTTCTCGACAGGATCATCGACACCAGTAAACCAATGCGCATTTGTCACCGCAACTTGTAGCTGTTCTTCAAGATTTGCACGCACTGAAGCCAAACGTGCGTGAACCTCTCGACGCGCTACCGCATCCCCTTGAAGTTCATGCCGATCCTTAACAATTTCAAGCGCAACTAATTCAGAGCCGAGCTCCTCAATACGGGCATGATTTTTGGGAATACCGACCAATACTGGCCATGGTTGCAAACGGGTGCTCTCTTGAGCACGTTTTTGTGCAGCCTTAAGACTCACACCGCGACCAGGCAATGCGAGCGCGAACAAACCAAACTCTCCGCCTACAGGCGTGAACTTTTCAGCAAGACGCTCTGCCTCATCTAGTCGATAAAGCGCGAGATTCATCCAGCGCATGCTACCGGTTTCGTGATAGTGACGTTTAGCAACAACGGGGTGTAACCCCATCAACTGCACCAAATGGTTGTAATCAACCCCTGATGAGGCGGCTAAGGTTTGAGCGATTGCCGCATCGATATCGAAGTCGCTACCTTCAAAAACAGACCAAGCGCCAGTATGTTTCTTGAACAACGCGACCTTTAATCGTGCAAGTTCTTGAAGTCCTTTTTCAATGTTTGAAATAGGCTCTTTGTAGAAAATGGCACCGAGCACATCAGAGTCAGCTGCTAAACCTGATCCATTTCTGAACAAATCAATGATGGCGATGTTTTTTATGAGCTCTACGAGGAAAGTGCTACCTGATTTCGCCTCTGTACGCTCAACAGCCTCCACTGCTTGCGACCAACGATGACCATCAGGTGACGCAAGAATTGCGGGCTCTAGGTTGGCGCGCAGATAATCCCAATAGTTATCTGGGCGATACCAAGTAGCAGCCTTTAAAGGCGTGGACTCAAGATAAGAATGAAAGCCATGCGGCTCTACAGACGAAAGAAAACCAAACGTGCTGCGTTCATTTTGGCCAAATTGACGTTTTGAAATCGGCCCTAATAACGCCGCCATTGTTGGGTGAAGTGGCCAGCATGAGCTCAAGGCCTGCCCAAACTTCTTACCAACAGCTGGGCGTCGAGATCTTATCGACTCAGCAACTGCATTGGATGCATCTTGCATCCATGGTGGCCGACGATCTGCCTCAATAGCACGACCAATTAATTCAACAACTTCATCGCTGGCAGCAACAAAAGGCAAGTCAACGTATCGGCCTTGAACTTTCGACCAATCATTACGGGTATCCGTACCGAGCCTAGCTCCATATTGAGCGAACGACTGGTGCAGGATGCCTACAATGACCAATTTACCGTTAGCACGTGCCGCAGCTTCTGCCAATTCTTGGAAGAAATAAACATCATCCCCTTGCCCCATCGCAGAGGCCTCTAGGAATTTCCCCATCTCATCAAGAACGACCAAAACGCCATCGTGTGCTCGGTCTTCCGCTGTTTGGACCAACTCATTTATTAGTGCCGTTGGAGAGATCTTGCGGTTGTCACTACCCTTATCTTTAGCCTTGCGCAATGCTGCATTAAGCTCAGAAACAACACTCCCTCTCTTACCGACAACCGGGACTATTAACCATCCCTTGCGGGTTTGAAATGCACGATCAAATGAAGCAGAGCGATCTAGATTAAGAACAGTTCGTGCTTTTGCACGCAGTGCTTTTTCAGGATGTAACGCACTTGCTAATGCAACTGCCAAAGAAGATTTGCCACCACCAAAAGGCCCCGTCCAAGTAAACGACCTTTGATTAGTTTCTGTAACCTGCTTGGACATACTGTCCAAAACAGAGGCCGCAGTTGAATGACAAATAAACCCAGTTAAAGCATCGTGACGCCCCAAGTCAGCGTCAACTCGAATTGACCGCTGATAGTGGCGAGAAACACGGATGATGTCTTTAAGCATCAAACCTTCATCATTCATAAGCTACTCGAATCATTTCGCGGCGTAACTTCTCTGAGTCACCCGGTTGTTTATGAACTTGGCGCAATCCAGCTGTATCAGTCCAGGCCAAAAAACCCTTAGTCAGATCACTTAGAACCATCAATCGCTCAGCGACAGAGTCTTCATCAAGTTTGAAAACACGTCCCGGTGATCCCTCACCGTAAGCAACAGTTTCAAACGCTAATGAACTTAGACCTGCGTCTGTGCTCTCCCAAAAATCAAGAAGCGCGTAAGCAAACATACCGTCATGCAAAGTTGCTTTTGACCCTCGTCGGAATGCATATTGCCCCTTTCGGACTTCTTGAAGCAATCCAAGCTCACCTAATAGTGGTTCAGCGAAATCTTCAGGCGAACCACCTGCAAATCGAGGTGCATAGCTTCGTAAGCATGTCTCAATATCACGCGACAAAGTAGACGTTGAAAGTTTGCGTTTTGGCTCTAGCTTTCGCGCGAAATCCGCTAGAGGAGTCTCAAGTTCTTGTCGAGTAAAAGTTGGGGCAGTTACTTGATTGAACAGCCAACGCCATGTTGTGGACCGAGCACCCCGACCTGCCAATAACCAATGAGCAAGCCATGCCGTTGTGGGGTTCTCTGCATACGGGTCTAAGCCACTGTCATCCAAAATTTGGATTGCAATTGGAGATATGGAAAAACTGTCAGGATGTTCAGCAGACTCCCTGAAGACATCACACGCCAAAGCCCAATGACGGATCGAGCTAACCATGTTTTTACCAACACCAAAAGTTGCAATAGCGCCTTCATCTGTGAAGATTGCCTTTGGCACCTGCATCGAAGAATCTGCCTTATCAAAGGCTTTTTTCAGCCACATTTGACGAAGCGGGAATGTCTCATGGCCTGAGAAGTGAGCACCGCTGCTCGACCTAGTTGTTTTACGCATGGGTTCATTTTAACGAGTAACTGGTGACTTTCACCAGTTTGAGCACATGCCCTCACAAATCAATTTAATGAGAATTTTGGAGGCTCAACAAAAGAAATACTGTACATGCAAACAGCATTAGTGGCCTTCTCAACTTATTAGCACTTGATGATTTCAAAATGCGCCTGAACGACTTCAAAAGCTCTAATTTTTTGAAAATCACTTTATGAATTCATAAATACTAATAATAAAGAGGTAATTTATGAATTCAAAGCAAATCATTCATCTGGCAAAAATCAAAAAACAATTGAAAAGAGCAAAACGTAATGTCGCAAGCGGCAAAAAGGGGGCGAGAGACGTGGAAAGCAGGTGGCAAGGAAAACTTGAGATGTTTTACGTAAAAACTTGTAACACCTACCGTGGGTAGAGCATTTGCTGACTGAGAAGCCATTTTTGAAGCTCAACAAGCATCAGAGTAGCCTGAGCAGCATCATGCATCGTCCGTTCGCAACTTAGGGTTGCACCTTCATTTCTAGTGGTAACAGGTACATAGTTGGTGGTATCTCCATCAACTCGTTCGGAACTTGTGGGAACGGCGGACATACTGTCTGCATTGGCCTCGGCGTTGTCGAGCACCCGCTCAGCAACAACAGCACGGCTAACCAATAAACTAGACTTCTTACGATAGTCATCAGAAATCTCCTTCGATATTTGGTTTTGAACTCGAGCCACATCGGCCACGTTTTGCTCTTGCTTTGCTTGTGCGATTTGCACGGTTTGGTTCTCGGCATCCCACTGGCGCTGCAGATGGGATTGCCCCATCTGCAGGCCTAGTAAAAACGTCATGAGTAGCAGCAGTCCCTTGAGAAACAAGGATTTATTTAATTCGAAGAACGCACGAATCCAGCTCATACGCCCTCCCCGTCCAGTGAAGCCAGGCGGTAGGTACCAATCAAGCGAATGAGCTTGTCGGCATAGTCAGGGTCAGTGGCGTAGCCTGCTTTGAGGAGCGCACGCGCAAAGGTCTGCGCCGCGACACACAGAAAGCAGTCTTTGTAACGAGGGTTGCGTTTTAAGAATGCGGCATGGTCGTCCACACTGGCTTGCCATGTCGGGTATTTGCGCCACTTAGCGGGCACAACGACCCACTGCCCTCGGATGAACTCCTTGGTGTCAAGCGTTACGGTGTCACCCCGCCACAAACTATCTGCCTTAATCCCGAATAAGTTCCTCGCCGTCTTGGTGAGCCCCGACTCACCCCAACCAGACTCGAGTGCCGCTTGGCTCACGGTGATGCTAGCTGGTACACCAAAGGACTTGTGGCATGCCCGTGCGGCAGGCCCAATGAGTGCAATGAAGTCTTGTGGTTTCACAGCATCTCCCTCACATCTTTGGCAACCTCATCAATCGAGGCATCGCGCCTCTCCACGATGAAGTTAAAAACCCACCGAACCAATGCCCAGCCGGGCAAGCCGCAGGCAAAGATCAAACCGCCCATGGCACACAACCCCACCATTGAGAACGCCCAGTGGTGAAGCTGGAAATACTCGATCGTGGTTGCACCGCCTCCAACGCTGGAAACCACAGTACTGATCAATCCGACCATCCATTCGCGCTTATCGCGAGGTGGCGTCATGAGCATGACCACGACTGCGGCAAGCGTCGCTCCACTGGCTGCGGCAGCAGCCGTTCCGCCAAAGGCTTTGTATGCAGCGGCGGCTCCTGCCACTCCGCTGCTTGTTGGTTCTGGCATTTGATAACTCCCCAAAAAATACCCGCCTGAATCGCTTCAAGGCGGGATATGAACAACTCGTTCGTTTATGTTTGATCGGCGGTGTGAACTGCAGGGCTTTCTGCCACGCAAGTCACCTCCACCAAATCAGCTCGTGGCTTGACGCTCATCACGCGCGCCATCTGAGCCCAGGTCTGCCCCACCCCAAAAGCAAAGTGCGTTCGCTCCTCACCTCCACCGGTTTGGATATCAACGCTCGGCGCTTGCTGCAAGACGGCATGCCGATCAGTCACTCCACGCGTCACACCCATCGGATCAGTCACAGAACCGTCCAAGCGCCTGAGTGCGATGTAGTGATTCGCTCCCGTCTGCCAAGGCAAGCGTTCAGAACAGAACAACACCTTTGATGTGCCGTCCCAAGACAAGGCTTCTCCACTCACGCCCCAGCTGGGCATGTCATGACTGATGGCCACCAAGTCGCCGTAGGTTGGAATCAACCCTTCGAGCTCCGTCCTAAAAGTGATGATTCGTCTACGGTACCGATTGGCTGCTGCGATGTACTTACCCTCGCGCATTGCTTGTGATTTGTCAGTGCAACCAAAGAGCTTCAAGCGTGCAGGCTTAGAGAGAGCCGAACCCGCAAGAGCTACCGAGACCTCATCAGGCTTCCAGCTCTTAGGGTTGAAGTATTCAACTGTGACCGCATCCGCTGTTGCGTCGCCCGGCATCACATACTGAATCTTCAAGCTGCTGCGAACGATGTTTCGGGTGGAGAACAAGGCCACAGGAATGGTCTTGGGCTCATCTCGGACAATGCGCACGATCCCGCCTTGCAGGAATGGAACCGCCCGCCCAGCTCTGGCGATCTGCCCCATAGCGTCCCAAACGGTTAGGTTCTGGTCGAACACGCCATTGAACGTATCGCCACGCGCAGACCACACACCATCAAGTCGAGCCAATGCATTGAGATCAATCTTTGCATCAGGCAACCCCGCCCCATAACTCGCACGCGCTGCGTCTGCAAAGGCCCAAGCAATCGAGCGAGTGGCTTGAGGTGCACTCCACCCTGTGGTCTTTGACCAAACTGGCAACTTGCGCGTCACCAAGCAGTTCACCAAGCGGGATGACCGCTGCGACAAGTTGTCCGTTGCGCGCATGCGCAATGCCAGCAAGGTCAAGTCCGGAGGCAATGTTGGATTGACCAGATAGCCTTTAGCCTGTCCCCAGCGAAGCTCATGTCCTGCTCGGGTACTGGCGTCTTTGGTGTCTAACCTTTGAACACGCACCTCGTAGCGCCCTGCGCCAACTCCGTACTTGTAGGTCCTACGTTGCGCCGTATTGGTGGCTGCCGAGTAGGACTCATCAGCAAGGTGAAGCCATCCAGAAGTGGCATCACCGTCGTCGTTGATAGTTCTTGACTCAACCCGCCATTGAACGGTTCGGCTATCCAGCGTTCCGCCGTCAGTCGCGTAGTACAAGCCACGCATCATCACAACGTCAATGCCAATCTGATTGACCTGAGTCCCCGCAGGGTTGAGTGCGAACGGGCCAATGATGCTGCCGCCCGTGTCAACGACGGCAATCAGCTCTTGCCCAGTTACTTCCACCGCTGTCACCACATCGTTATTGAACAAGGTGTTCTGACCACCTGGCTCAATGACTTGTGCCTGCACCTCTTCAAACGAAGAAATGGGACTGTCATCAATCGAGAGCTCTTCAAACTGGAAGTGCCCAATGCCGATCACATGGAGCTGGTGCAGGTACTCCTCATTGTCAACATACTCCGTATAAGGCATCGCAGCCAAATCCGGATAAATCAGATGCTGACCGTACACAACAGGAATCGGCTGCGACAGCCGTCCGTAGTTGCCACGGGCCTGCAACGAATAGGTAGGACTTGGAGAGGATGAACTCGCGGTCGCATTGGGAAGACTCTGATTAGGTAGCGGCACCAAAGCGCTAACGATGATGGAACCCGTCACTGCAATCGCGGTTGATGCCACCGAAGTAGCCACAGCCCCTGAATAACCAAACGACGCAGCAAGCTCAGCGCCATAAGCGTTGGCCACAACCAGCACAGCAATCATCAACACCGTCTGCAGTGGGTTCTTGCCCCCGCCTCCTCCGCCTTGCGGCAATGAAACCAGTGCGATGACATCTCCAGCATCGATGGGAGTCACACTGCGCTCGGCCAAGAGCACAGGCTTGCCGTTCTTGAGCACCAGAGTTGGTTGCTCAAAGACGATCTGCTCTTGGTGCATCCAGCTGCTAATGGTTGGATTTCCCTGAACGTGATAGATATCACGCTCATGGGGATCAAATGGGTTTCGCAGCCAAACTACGACACCGTCATTGCTGCTTGGCATGGATCACCTCGAAATGCATAAAACCCCTCGACACGCCAGCCATGAAGGTCTAGCGCCCACAAGTCCTGAAACACACCCCCCACACCTTGCGCGCAATGCAGCACGCCACCACCATCAATGTCCAGCCAAATACCGACATGCACCGGATATCTGGACTGACGCATTAGCACAGCGTCCCCATGTTTTGGGGTTGGCACTCGCAGCCAACGTTTTCGCTCGGGGTGAGCATTGAACGTCCTAAGCACCACACGCAGACTCAGCGCATCCAAAGGAATCAGCGGAAGCTCACGTCCAAAGTGCTTTCCTTGAACCCATAAAAAAAGGCCCCAGCAGTCAAATGACTCGGGACCTCGTGCGCCTGCTATCCATGGGCGACCTATATATCGGTGCGCCCAGTAACCATCAGTTGGTTTCATGTCATCTCCGTCACCGAGCCAATCCCGGGAATTCCGTCGCGGTGTACAGACGCCCCGGAAACGCCTTGTTTCCGATATCCACCATCCGAGCTCTTGCGCTCACACGCATCACATCCGCTTCCACCTCGGTCAGTACCAACGTGATGGGAGGGTCCATTTGCGGTCCCTCCATGTCGTTCGACAAGTACGGTCGATAAGTGATTTCGATAGAGGCTTCGGACTCAGAGGCCGCATCTAAGTGTTTGACGATCTCGCGCGAGACGTTGTCCAAGGTCAGAACGACCTCAGGAACCGGTGCGATGTCTACAGGCGGCAAATCCAAATCAAAGCCCATGGCCACAAACCTCACCGTCTGGCTTGGATTCAACGGGGCTGAGGGTTCGAGGCGTGCAAAGAGGTCTTGTTGATCTCGCACCACCCGAATGGCAGTTGTCACCCCAGACTCATTTTTAAAGTCTGGGTGACGTAGCTCCAAGGTATGCAGGATCACCACATCCGAAGGCGCGCTCGCGTAAGCCTCCTTCAACGCGTCACTCAACGTCACATCAGGCATGTTCTACCTTGATGGGAATGACTCGACGCTCTTTGACTTCTGAGTGCTCACTGACCAAACCGAAGATGTCTCGACGTTCCTGCGGGAAGTCCCCCTGAATGTAGAACGGGAAACAACCAGTGAGGAACTCAATGCCAGCAGCAAGGAACGGCACGTTGTCAGCATACGAAGCATCACACCCTGCCGTCCACAACGGTCCATCCAAGAACATGCAGGAGCCCTTGCACAACTGAAGCACGGGACAGTTTGAGCAGGCATCTCGCTGACTCCAATGGGTAGCGCTACGCATCTTGACCGCTTGCAGTTGCGAAATATGCCCAATGTTGTGAGATTCGCCGTTTGGAGCCACCGCAGCTGCACTCACGTTTTGGCAGGTCAGAACATTCCCGTTCAAATCAACCGAGAGGTTGTCTGTACGATCCATGCCGCACTTTTGGCCCAACGCACTGGCAGGACGACCTTGTGCAACAGACTCCACAAAGTCCATGATCTTCTTGCGAGCAATGTCAAAACTGGTCACAGCACCTGCGCGCAACTCTTTGAACGCATAGGCACTGAAAGTGACGCGCTCCCTAGAAGTCTGAAACGTAGAAGCCAATCCACCCTCGTCATACGGGTCAATGAATGCACCCTCGCCAATTACCACATCCTCACCAAAGCGTTCGTGTAGCCATGCCTGCACATGCGCGCGACTCGGATTGTTGGCATGAATCATGGCGTTGATGCTGATTCGCCCCTCAGGCTTCAAGCGTGCGTACAGATCAAAGATAGCAGCACGCTTTTGTGGATCGTCTAAAGGATCGGCACCTCGGGCGTGATAGCCCGGTCCGTCGTGCGACAGTCCAACAGAAAACCCTAAACGATCAATCCATGCATTTTTGTCCGCATCGAGCAGACTCCCATTGGTGATCATGCTGAACTGAGCCTTGGGGTACATGGCGCGCAAACGCTCAGCCAGTGGTTTTAAGGTCTTCCAATAAACCAACGGCTCACCGCCCCAGAACTCAATGCGCTCTGGAGGCTCAATCAACGCGTCTTCCAGAGAACGTAAAAACGATTCAACATCTTCTGGATTGGTTTGATCCGCGTGAGGTACGAACCGTTGTGAGCAGTAATTACAGGCGTAGTTGCAAAGCAGGCCAAGGCTTATTTTGAGAACGCGGACATTGCCCTTGCGACCGGGTTGATCTTTGGAAACAACCGTTGCATCACGCCAATCGCGTGTTTTGACGGGCACAACCGACTGACCGTTGCTCCACAAAAGGCTCGAAGTCTGGTTGTTGTAAACCAACGAGTCCTCTGATCCATCAGGCTTGAGTACATAGATACGGAACTCAGCCATGGATGCGCTCCACTTTGATATTGAAAAGAATGTTCATGAAAGGTTGCTCCCCAAAGTAGGGTTTCTGAAAATGAATCGCACTGGCATCAAACGCGATCAACAGACCACGATGAGGTTTGATCCAGAACTTGGATGGGGGCTCCCAAGGCATGAGCAATCCAGCAAAACCGGACGATCGCCAAGCAGAGTTGCAGATGGCAAAGCCGTTGGGAGCGAATTGATTGACCTGCGGCATCAGCCCAAGCGCAGCGTCAAGCTCAGGACCAAATGGGAAATAGACCGCCTGCACATCACATTCGTCTTCATCGTTGTGCGGCATGATTTCGACGCCACTGGCACGAACAACCTCTCGCCCTTGCACATGCACCACTCGACCGGTTGGACCGAGCAGCTCCTGCACTTTGGATAAAACTGCTGTCTGCAAGGTCTGGCAGCGTAATGAATGCCCATCAAAGATGTTGTGGTCTTTGCGCTCCCAGATCTGATCGCCTGTTTGCATGCGGGCGTTCAATTGCAAGAGCTCTTCATAGAGCTCCTGATCAAACGCCGCATCCATTCCAAGTGACCAGATCCCTGTTTTAAGAGGGAAAAGATCAAGGATCATGGGACACTCACCACCAAATCATCCGTACCGCTGAAGTACTTGAAGCCGACTTTGATCTTGACTTGGGTGCCTGAGCTCAATCCATCTGTTTTAAAGACAGTGCTCCCTGTGCCATCAACGGTCATCACACGACGGTCACGTAAAAATCCAGCGGTTGAATCTAGGTAAACCTCAGCATCGTGGTTGGTGACGGGCTGGCCATCAGGCTCTTCAAGTCTGAAATTGACAACCAGACCTTTATCTGATTCAACGCTGGGCGTAAACCGAACCACAGGCAAAAACTCCATGCGCGCCAAAGCCAATGTGACACAAGGCTCGGCATCCAAGTCACCTTTTGTTTTGACGAGCACAGGATCGAACACGTTAAAGCCAAGCAACCAATCTGTGAGTTCAGATGTTTTGAAGGGAACCAAGATGTGGCCAATCGGATGAGCCTGAACCACAGTGGCGTGATAAGCCTGTGCATCCATCTTGCTCGCCAAGGTGGCGACATACAGATTGGGCGTGTGATCAAAGAGACTTTCGCGCGCGCCTTCTGAGGCCCATCCTTTGGGTGCGTACAACATGAATGAGGCATGGTCGCCAAATTCAGCGTGAGCCTTGAGCGTTTGCAAGTCCAATGACCGCTCGTAAGCCCCATCTTCAAATACGCCCCAATCTCCCCGCCATTCTGTGATCAAAGACTGATCAAAAAATTTGGAACCATTCGTATCCTCTTCTTGAGGATCACCTACAAAGCTCCTTTGCATAACTGGTCTGATCTGAAATGTCAGAGTCGACCCAGTCAAGACAACATCAAGCGCAAAAGGTGTATTTTTTGTTGTGAGATGAAGTTTCATGATTTCATCCCTTAGCAACAGTTGCAATCGCAATTGCAGTTGTACCGAGTGCCATAGGCACCAAGTCGCAAGTTGCCACCGTTATCAAACAGCGTCGGTAGCGTGAAACTTTGATTAGGTGCGAAATCGCCGCAGTTGTAGCAGTTATCTGTCACTTGACAGTTAGGGGCTCCAGACCAAGCCGAAGTTGGGTTTCCATTGATTCGAACGCAATTACTGACGTTATTGAAAAAATAGTCATGCAACCAACCGTAGTTGGCCGTCCACATCTGGCCACCGTTGTTCATGTACATGTCCCAGTTGCCATCGGATTTCAAAAATCCCATGAGCCCTTGGTTGTGATGGAACGAACGCGTGCCCCAGTCCGTATCGACCATGTCGATGTAGTTCGCAGTGGAGGCGACTTGTAGACGTGGAACAGACAACGTTCCCGTCATCGTGTCGCCCGCCTTGTTGACCTTGGTGGACAAGTCCAGCGCTGCTGTACCTGCTGAGGTCACTTGGCCTTTGCTGTTGACCGTCACCACGGGGATTTGCGAAGCAGACCCATAGGTTCCTGCAGATACACCCGAGTCTTTGAGACCCTCAGGTGGGATTTGGGTAATAGGCACAGCGGCCTCCTTTCAGATGAATTGCTCTACAGATACCGAACAACAATGCGCACCCCGTTTAAGGGCGCAGAGGTGAATCTCAAGGTGGCACCGCTATTGACCAACACATAAGCGTCTAACGAGTCTTGAATGACGTTGGCCACGGTCACCATGAGCTTGGTCACACTGGCTGCTGCCGTGGTTAGCGCAAAGTCAGTGGCACTGCCATTTCCCGTGAACACCTGCGGTGCAACGCTTGAACCTTGCGCACTGGCTGCCGCCGCTTGTGCCTGCGTGGCATAGGTCTGAGCATTGGTTGCTGAGGTGGTAGACGCTGTTGCACTGGTCGCCGCATTGGTGGCGGAGGTCGATGCCTGAGAAGCAGACGTACTCGCTGCAGTTGCCGAACTTGCAGCACCAGTTGCTGAGCCACTCGCTTCAGTCGCTTTGGTTGAAGCTGTCGTCGCAGAGGTTGCTGCCTCAGAAGCTTTGGTAGTCGCCGTGGCAGCAGAACCAGCTGATGCAGTGGCAGAAGTCGCTGCCGCAGATGCCGACGAGGATGCACTCGTTGCCGACGCTGATGCTTCGCCTGCTTTGGTAGTGGCTGTCGTCGCAGAGCTCGCAGCCGCACTGGCAGAACCAGAGGCCTCAGACGCCTTGGTCGTGGCCGTCGTGGCTGAGGCTGCGGCAGAGGTCGAAGAATCTAAAGCATCTGTTGCCTTTTGGGTTGCCACTGCACTACTCGCAGCGGCTGCACCTGCGTGGTACTTCGCGGAGTACTCCGTCGAACCCGAGACCATGCCAGTCGTCTTCGTCGCCCACTCTTGGGCAGCAGCGGCCCCCGACTGCGCCTCTTTGTCCAGATAACGAACACTGATGAGAACGCCATTGCCTGGCGCTGAGCTGAATCGAAGCGTGGTCGTCGTGGGCGTGGTGTACCCATCCACTGGTGCTTGCTGCACACCTGCAACCGTGACCAACAAAGCACCGGGGTAAGACACGCCACGGCTGATCGTGAAATCAGTCGCGACACCATTGCCCGTGAATGTCTCCGCAGGAATGATGGTGTTGGTCGTCACCGCAGCAGCAGAACCCGCCGCTTGCGCCGCCCAGTACTTAGCTGAGTAACCCGTCCCATCCACCGTAGCGGCTATTTTTTCTGCCCAGTCAGCCGCTTTGGTTGCTTGCGTTTGCGCAGAGGACAGAGAACTCGCTGCACTTGTCGCACTGGTAGAAGCAGCACTGGCAGATGAAGCCGATGCGTTTGCACTCGCCAAAGC
>JACCDZ011884774.1_pt1 | contig 30474 bp, 30 predicted proteins | sample 7449551 | NCBI WGS metagenome assembly JACCDZ01 (sample SAMN15323452, study PRJNA562643) | freshwater metagenome | isolation source: river surface water | place: USA:Blue River Watershed | collected 2017-08-18 | reverse complement strand
GCATCGCGACGGGTGGGATCGACATAAATTTCAATGATGGATTGCGGCGCAGTTTTGACGCGCACGCCAACAGCATGGAAACCGAAAAGAACTTTAGGGGCTGAAGACATAGGGATGGATTATCCCTTGACTAGGCTTTGATCTGGCCTGCCTCGATGGTGATGGCGCGGTCGCAGCGTGCGGCCAACTTCAAATCGTGCGTGACCAAGACCAAGGTGGTGCCGAGTTCTTGGTTCAAGGCAAACATCAAGTCCATGATGCGGTCGCCACTCGCATGGTCGAGGCTGCCCGTCGGCTCGTCCGCCAGCAGCAGCGCAGGCTTGACCACAAAGGCGCGTGCCAAGGCCACACGTTGTTGCTCCCCGCCAGAAAGCACTTTGGGGTAATGCCCCAATCGTTCGCCCAGACCGACACGCACCAGCATCTCTTTGGCCGCTGCACGCGGTTGCGGCACACCTGCCAGCTCGAGCGGCAGCATGACGTTCTCCAGCGCCGTCATGTTGCCCAACAGCTGGAAACTTTGAAACACAAAGCCCACTTGGCGGGCACGCAAGGCGGCACGGTCGTCTTCGTCCATGGCAAACATGTCGACGCCATCCAACCACACCGTGCCTTGCGTGGGCGTGTCCAACCCCGCCATGATGGACAGCAAGGTGCTTTTACCTGAGCCTGAAGCCCCCACAATGGCCAAAGACTGCTGACGCGCCAAGGTGAAGTCGATATCGCGGAGAATGTCGAGAGTGCCGGTGGCGTCTTGCACCGATTTCGACAAATGCGAGACAGCAATCAAAGGCGATTGGGATGATTTTTCAAATGAAGGCGTGGTCATGAAGCGCAATGGGTTGTTCAGGCGTGACTTTAACTTGGGTGCACTCAGTGCCGCCTTGTTAGGGGCATTGGGTACAGGGACGGCCTCTGCACAACAACAAGTCATCACCTCCACCGGCCAAGGCATGGAAGGAGAAGTCACTTCGACCGGGTCCCACCGGCGGCGTGGACAGGTTCCCAACAATGTGCCCCCCCCCGGTTCAGCACCGCCCCCCGGAACCGTGCCAGCGGCCACCATCTTGGTGTTGGGCGATTCGCTGAGTGCCGAGTACGGCATTCCGCGTGGCAAAGGGTGGGTGGCCCTGCTAGCTGAAAAACTGCAAGCCGAACGCCCCGATGTGCGTGTGGTCAACGCCAGTGTCAGCGGGGACACCACCGCCGGTGGACGCTCTCGCCTGCCCGCCATGCTGGACCAAGTGCGCCCCATTCAAGTGGTGATTGAGTTGGGTGGCAACGACGCACTGCGCGGTTTGGATTTGGACAGCACACAAAACAACCTCGAGGCCATGATCCAGGCTTGCCGCGCCGTGAACGCTCGCGTGGTGTTGGTAGGCATGCAAATCCCGCCCAACTATGGGCCTGACTACAGTGCCAAGTTCTCTGTGATGTTTTCTCAACTCGCCAAGAAGCACCGCACGGGTTTGGTACCTTTTTTTCTCAAAGGCGTTGCCGATGTGCCCGAAGCGGCCACGTTGTTTCAACCCGACCGCATCCACCCCAAAGCAGAAGCGCACCCGCGCATGTTGGCCAACGTGTGGCCCGAAATTAAAAAGAATTTGTAAACCGTGAGCGTGAACTTCATCTCGGCGCAAGACGCCATGGCCCGCATGGCCATTCCTTTAGGCGAGCCCGGCGGCTTCAGCACCATCATCGACGCACGCAGCGAAGACGAATTCGCGCTGGACCATTTGCCAGGCGCGGTCAATTGGCCGTCGTTGAACAACCAAGAACGCATCTTTGTGGGCACGATGTACAAGCAAGTCAATGCATTTGAAGCCCAAAAGCATGGCGCGGCGATGGTGGCGGCCAACATCGCCCGACACATCCAGCGAGAGGTGCTAGAGTTTCCTAAAAATTGGCAACCCTTGATTTACTGTTGGCGAGGTGGCAAGCGCAGTGGTTCCCTGTCGATGGTGTTGGGCCAAATTGGCTTTCGGGTGAACTTGATCGAAGGTGGCTACAAAGCCTTTCGTGCTGCACTTGTCGCAGATATTCCGCAACGTGTGGCACCGCTGCAGTTCAAGATCATTTCAGGTCCGACGGGCTCAGGCAAAACACGTTTGTTACAGGCTTTGGCCGCCGAGGGGGCTCAGGTGTTGGACCTTGAAGATTTGGCCTCTCACCGCAGCTCGGTCCTGGGTCACATTCCGGGACAACCGCAACCGAGTCAAAAGCACTTTGACACGCTGATTTGGCAGGCCTTGCGCAGCTTTGACCCCAAGCGTCCTGTGTTTGTGGAATCCGAGAGCCGCAAGGTCGGGAACCTATCCATTCCTGAGTCGCTGATGGTTGCTATGCGTGACAGCCCCTGCTTTGAACTACAACTCAGCTTGGAGGAACGCGTAGCGCTACTGATGGAAGACTACCGCTTCTTCGTAGACGACCCTGCCTTGTTTTGCCATCGCTTAGACGCGTTGGTCGCCATTCGCGGCAAGGCCGTGGTGGAAGGGTGGAAAGAACAGGTGCATCAGGGGCAAATCGACCAAGTGGTGCGTGACCTGCTGGTGCTTCACTACGACCCCACATATGCCGCATCAATGGTGCGCAATTTCACACAAACGGCTGAAGCAACCGCCTGTTTGGCCGTGGACCGCCACCCCAGTAGCATGCGCCAAGTAGCAAAGGCGTTGTGCCAACAAGTCGGCGCCTGAGAAATTAAGCGGGCTTGGCTTCGGTCACCCGCACCGAGCACCGATACGCGTGCCAACTTGCAAAACCCAACCACGGTCCAACGAGCAGCAAACCAACTGCGGATGGCATCATGGCCAGCACGACCAAGACGCAAATGAGTGCGCCCCACACCATCGACACCGCGGTGTGATCGACAAACACCCGCATGCTGGTGATACAGGCCGTGATGGCATCGGTGTCCCGGTCCAAAATCATCGGGATGGACACCATCATGGTGGCAAACACCAGCCCCGCGAAGAAGCCACCCAGACAGAGGTAGGCCAAGATGAATTCCCAGTTTTGCGGATTGAACACCGCCTCCAAGACCGTGGCCGTGGTGGGCATACCGGCTGAGTTGTAGAAGACGGCAAACACCACCAAAGAAGCTCGCCCCCACAGCAGCTCAAGAACCAGCATGACCATGATGAGCATGCTCATACTTTTGATGTGCGATTGCCAGCAGGTCAGTGAGCTGCGCATGCTGGGCCGTTCGCCGCGCTCCATGTGCATGCTCACGTCGTACAAACCCATGGCCAAGAACGGGCCGATCAACAGACAGCCGGAGACAGCAGACAGGGTGAACTCCGGGATGGTGTGAAACACCGCTAACAAGATGAGTGCCATCACCCAAAAGCAAACGCCATAAAACAAGGTGATGAAAGGCTGAGAAACCATGTCACGCAAGCCCATCCAAAGCCACGCGAATGGATCGCTGAAACGAATGGGCGCGATCGAGATGCGATCTTGATTCTCATCAGGTACCAGCTGCTGCATGCACTCCCCTTCTTCTTGTGTCTTCAATGTGCAAGTTAGCCTGTTGCAACGCTTGCATGATGTCGTTTTGTAGATCGTTCACGTCTTCTAGGCCAATACACATCCGCACGACCCGTCCACGTTGCAAGTGATCGGTCGGCAGCTTACGGCTGGAGGTCATGTTGTAAGGCATCACCAAACTCATGGGGCCACCCCAGCTGTAACCAATCTTGAACAGCTTGAGGCTATCGCAAAAAACATCCACGGCGTGAGCGGGGAAACGCGCATCCACCACCACACTGAAAATACCCGCAGCCAACCCCTCAGGCTCATGTGATGTGACGCACAGCTGCTGCCAGTGCCCGTGGCCAGGTGAATGACTGAGTGCCGGGTGAAGCACTTGGCTGAAGGCGGCTTGTCCGGTACACCAAGCAGCCAAAGTACGCGCGGCCTTGTCTTGTGCACGATAGCGCAGTGGTATGCTTGATAAAGAGCGTAAAACCAGCTCAGCATCGTTCGCCCCCACGCCAGTCCCCAAGCGCATGTGGCTGAGTTTCAAGACACGCGCCAATGCATCGCTGCGCGTGACGATGCTGCCCATCAACACATCGCCGCCGCCACTGGGGTATTTGGTGAGCGCATGGATGGTCAGGTCAACGCCCAACTCGCCCTGCCCTGGTGTCAAATCAAATGCATTGAAGGCCAAGCCTGCACCCCATGTGTTGTCGAGTGCGCAGAGCACGCCACGGGCTTTGCACAGTTGCACCATCGTCACCAAGTCTGGAAACTCCATCGTGACCGAACCTGCTGCCTCCAGCCAGACCAAGCGTGTGCGTTCGTTCATGCGTGTCGCCAGGTCGTTCACATCCATCGGGTCATAGACCTGGTGCGTGATACCCCACTGCGCCAACTCCCCTTCGGCCAATGATTTGTTGGGTGCATAGGCATTGTCAGGAATCAAGACCTCGTCCCCCGTTTTCAGCAAGGCAAGATCAACATGCGCGATGGCAGACAAGCCGCTGGGCGTCAAGATGCAATGTGTGCCACCTTCGAGGGTGGCCAAACGCTCTTCCAGCGTGAACGTGGTGGGAGTTCCATGTAGGCCATAGGTGTAGGCCGACTTGTCCATCCACTCGCGTGTCCGCATCGCAGCGACATTTGGAAAGATCACCGTCGAAGCTTTGAAGACGCCTACTTGCGGGGCTTCAAACTCTTTGGGAGGCTGGTAAAGGTGGTGGATCAGGTCAGTGCTGCGGGTCATGCCTTGATATTACGACAGGCAAAAAAAAACTCCGCCAATGAGCGGAGTTTGGGGGAACGAGGAAGATTCTTAGACCTTCCACTTCTCCATCAATGCGGCTGGACGCATGCTGTCGTAAGGTTCGAAAGGTTGGTGAATCCAGGGATTGGTGGGCAAGTAATCGACCGAATAGTCAGGGGCAAACGCTGATACACCCTTGGTCCAAATCACGGCGGTACGCAACTCGGTGATGGGTTTGTAGTTGTTGCGCAGTTGGTCCACCACAGCTTTCAAGGTGTGACCGGTATCGGCCAAATCATCCACCAATAGCACCTTACCCGCGATTTCGCCTTTGGGGGTGGTGATGAAACGGGCGATGTCCAAGTGACCTTGCACGGTACCGGCATCCGCGCGGTACGAGCTGGTCGACATGATGGCCAAAGGCTTGTCAAAGATACGCGACAAAATGTCACCCGGACGCATGCCACCACGGGCTAAGCAAAGAATGGTGTCGAATTCCCAGCCAGACTGGTGAACTTTGATGGCCAATTTTTCGATCAGGTTGTGGTACTCGTCATACGACACGTACAGGTGTTTGCCGTCTTCGGTCAACATGGGATGGTCCTTTTTAAAAATTAAGCGATGTAGGGATGGGTCAGCAAAATCGTGTGGTCACGGTCAGGGCTGGTCGACACCATGTGAATCGGCACACCCGTGGTCTCAGCGATGCGGTTCAGGTAGTGTTGAGCGGCCTTAGGCAACTTGGCGTAATCGGTCACACCCACCGTGCTGTCGGTCCAACCTGGAATAGTTTCATAGATGGGTTTGCAACGCGCAATCTCGTCGGCGCCCATGGGCAAGATGTCGATCTTGTCGCCATCCAATTCATAGCCCACACACAACAGCAACTCGGTGAGGCCATCCAACACATCCAGCTTGGTGATGCACAAACCCGTCAACCCGTTGACTTGCGCGCTGCGTTTGAGCAAAGCCGCATCAAACCAACCGCAACGACGCGCACGACCGGTCGTGGTGCCCTTCTCTGCACCCACGGTGGCCATGTGGTAGCCAGGGGTGCCTTCGGTTTCCCAATCGAGTTCGGTGGGGAATGGACCGCCACCCACGCGTGTGCAATAAGCCTTGGTGATGCCCAAGATGTAGTGCAGCATGCCAGGGCCCACACCAGCGCCTGCGGCGGCGTTGCCTGCCACGCAGTTGCTGGAGGTGACGAAGGGATAAGTGCCATGGTCCACATCAAGCAAAGTGCCTTGGGCACCTTCGAACAACAAATTGGCGCCGGTCTTGTGGGCTTCATTCAGCTCGCGTGACACATCGGCCACCATCGGCAAAATTTCTTTGGCGTAGGCCATGGCCTCGTTGTAGACGGTGTCGTAGTCCACCGCGGATGCATGCAAGATGTCGGTCAACACATGGTTGTGCAATGCCAGGTTCTCACGCAGCTTGGTGGCGAAGCGCTCTGGGTGCTTCAGGTCTTGCACGCGCAGAGCACGGCGCGCAATTTTGTCTTCATAGGCGGGGCCAATGCCACGACCGGTGGTGCCAATCTTGGCGGTGCCCGCTTTCTCTTTCGCGGCTTCACGGGCCACGTCGATGGCCGCGTGATACGGCAAGATCAACGGACAAGCTTCGCTGATGCGCAGACGTGAACGCACTTCAACACCAGCTTTTTCCAAACCCGCAATTTCTTCCAACAACTTAGGTGCAGACAACACCACACCATTGCCGATGTAGCACTTCACACCAGGGCGCATGATGCCGCTGGGGATCAGATGCAATGCTGTTTTGACACCGTTGATGACCAAGGTGTGGCCTGCGTTGTGGCCGCCTTGAAAACGAACCACGCCGGTGGCGGTTTCGGTCAACCAATCGACCAATTTGCCTTTGCCTTCATCACCCCATTGGGTGCCGACGACGACGACGTTACGGCCTTGGGTTGCAGCCACGGGGTGTCCTTGGGTAGTACTCATATCGACTCGATTGCTCAAAAAATTAAAGGGGTTGACTGACGGGAATGGCTTTGACAGCCCACTGGCCGGCCACTTCGATCAGTTCACGATCACAGTCAAATTCATCGACTTCACTTTCGTGGCCTGGCAAGACACAGACCACCGTTTCGCCATTGGCACGCAAAGTCGCAATGGCCTCACGCAAGCCTAGTGCAGTGCCCCAAGGTGCGCGGATGGCGGCCTTGAGCGCACGCTCAGGCACCACGCTGACCAATTCCTTCAGGTCCAAACTGAAGCCAACGGCGGGACGCTTGCGACCAAAGACAGCCCCGACTTCGTCGTAACGACCGCCACGCACCAAGGCGTCGCTGGCACCAGGCACGAAGATGGCAAAACGCACGCCGCTGTAGTAGGCATAACCACGCAAATCGGCCAAATCGAAAGTCACAGCCACACCGCTCAACTCAGCAGCGATTTGGCGCAGTTCAGCCAAAGCTTGCAGCACCACGGGCCAAGCGGCAAACGCTTTTTCGGCTTGTGCCAACACCGTCGCGTCACCGTAGAAGCCTACCAAGGCAGTCAAGGCATTACGCACGTTGGCAGGAAGTTTTTGGGTGATGGCTTGAACACCTGGAGCATCTTTGGCAGCCAAGGCGCTATGCAAAGCATCGCGCTCGGGCTGACTCATCGAGACGCCAGCCAGCAAAGCGGGCACGATGCGCGCGTCACTCAAGTCCACCGTGAATTGTTGGATCGATACCGCCTTCAAGCTGTCCAAGGCCAAATGCAGCACTTCGAGGTCCGCCTCGAGACCCGCATGACCATAAATCTCAGCGCCAAACTGCAAGGGTTCGCGCGTGGCAAACGGGCGATCCGGGCGAGTGTGCAACACCGGGCCGCAGTAGCACAAACGTGTCACGCCTGCGCGGTTGAGCAAGTGCGCATCGATACGGGCAACTTGGGGCGTGGTGTCGGCACGCAGGCCCAAGGTGCGACCGGAGAGTTGGTCGACCAGTTTGAAGGTTTGTAGATCGAGGGCGCGCCCCGTGCCAGAGAGCAGGGATTCGAGGTATTCGAGCAGTGGCGGCATGACCAGCTCGTAGCCGTAGCCTCTGGCTGTGTCCAAATACAGACGACGCAGCTCTTCGATGTGCCGGGCCTCAGAAGGCAGAACATCGGCGATGTGATCCGGCAGAACCCAAGCAGACATGAAATAGAGAGAGGCTGTTAAAACAGAGATTTTACAGGGCTTACGGTGGCTTACTGGACCCACCACAACATCAAAAGCCCGGCCAGCACACAGACCAGTCCAAAAAATCGGATCTGGCCATCATGCAAGGCCAAGATTTGTACCATTCTGTCCCGCCAGCCTTGCGGGGACATGAAGGGAAAGATGCCTTCAATGATCAGCATCAGGGCGAAGGCACCCCACAGCGTATCGCCGTCCAAACTCATGCGACAGGCCTTTTACTTCTTAGGCGCTGGAGCGCTGCCACCACCGCTGCCACGCAAGGCTTTGAAGAAGTCGCTGGAGGGGTCAACGACCATCACGTCGCTCTTTTTGTTGAAGGTGGTTTTGTAGGCTTCCAAGCTGCGGTAGAACTGTGCAAAGTTGGCGTCGCGACCAAACGACTCGGCATACAACCGCGCTGCTTCCGCATCGCCCTCACCTTTGATTTTTTGTGCTTCGCGGTAGGCATTGGCGACTGTGACCTCGCGTTGGCGGTCGGCATCGGCACGGATTTTTTCCCCTTCAGCTGCACCGGTCGAGCGCAACTCGTTGGCCACGCGCTTGCGCTCAGCCTCCATGCGGCGGTACACCGACTCGGTGATGGCATCGACATAGTCGGCTCGGGTGATGCGCACGTCGATCACGTCCACCCCCCAAGGTTTGGCACCCTTGACGGCCGCCAACACCTCACGTTTGACGTCGCCCAACAACTCTTCGCGCTTGAGCGAGAGCAACTCTTTCACAGTGCGTTTGTTGATTTCTTCTTGGAATGCGTTGCGCACCACGCGGGCCAGTTGCACAGCACCCGCGTTCTCGTCCAAGCCAACGTTACGGATGTACTGAGAAGGATCGGTGATGCGCCAACGGGCATACCAGTCAATGACCACACGCTGCTTTTCAGCTGTGAGCATGGGCTCGGTATCGGCATTGTCCAAGGTCAACAAACGCTTGTCGATGTAGCTGACGTTTTGGAAAGGCGGCGGCAATTTGATGTTCAAGCCCGGCTCGGTGATGACACTCTTGATCTGTCCGAACGAATACACCACGCCAAACTGGCGCTGATCCACCACAAACAAAGTTGAGCTCAGCAGCGCCAAGACCACGAACGCAGAAGAAATATAAAAACCGATTTTGTTGTTTTGCATGTTCTTATCCCCAGATCAACGGCTATCGCGGTCGCGTGAGCGGCCGTCACGTGCGCGGCTGTCGACCGCGGGCGCGGCCGGGTTGACTGTGTTTGCAGCGTTGGGCGCTGAATCTGCAGTCCCAGCAGCAGCCGGCGTAGTGGCTTGGCCGGTTTGCTGAATGATTTTGTCCAATGGCAAGTACAACAGATTGGAACCTTGCTTGGTGTCCACCAACACCTTGGTGGTGTTGCTGTAAATCTGCTGCATGGCATCGATGTACAGGCGGTCGCGCATGACTTGCGGCGCCTTCTGGTATTCGTTCACCAAGGACTTGAAGCGTTGTGCGTCACCCTCAGCTTGCGCCACGATACGAGATTTGTAGCCATCGGCCTCTTGCTTCAAGCGCGAGGCTGCACCCACAGCACGAGGCACCACATCGTTGGCATAGGCTTCGGCTTCGTTCTTGGCACGTTCGCGCTCTTGACCCGCCTTGAGCACATCGTCAAACGCTGCTTGTACTTGTTCAGGGGGGCGCACGCCGCCCTGCTGCAAATTGATACCGACCACTTCAATGCCAACTTTGTATTGATCCAAGATGGCTTGCATCAGCGTACGAATGCGTGGCCCAATTTGGTCACGCTCTTCAGACATGGCGGCGTCCATTTTCATTTTGCCCACCACTTCGCGCACGGCGGTCTCGGCGGCCTGAACCACGGTGTCGGTTGGGCTCTTGGTTTCAAACAAATAAGCGCGTGCATCCGTCAGGCGGTATTGCACGGCAAATTTGATTTCGAGAATATTTTCGTCTTCCGTCAGCATGGCCGACTCTCGCAAGCCGGTGGACTTGACAATGTTGTCGCGCCCCACGTCCACCGAGCGAATTTGCGTCACAAACACCAACTCGTGGCGCTGGAAGGGATAAGGCAAACGCCAATTGAAACCAGCCCCCACGGTAGCGTGGTAACGGCCGAATTGGGTAATCACCGCTTGTTGGCCTTCTTGCACGATGAAGAAGCCTGTACTCAACCAAATGGCCAACACCACGGCGCCAATCACGCCCACACCAAAACGCGCCGCTTTGAAATCAGGACCGGATGGACCACCGTTGTTGCTGGGGGGCTCTGAGCTTCCCCCTTTGTTGCCAAACAGGCCAGAAATCTTGGCGTTGAAATCGCGCCACAACTCGTCTAAATCAGGAGGCCCCCCTGCCCCGCTGGGCGGGCGCGGCGGGTCTTGTGGCTTCTTCTCATCGCTAGGTGTTTGAGCGCCGTTGGGGTCAAACGTAGGATGACCGTCTTTGTCTCGTCCCCAACGACCATCGTTGAGATTGAACATGCCGAGCAATCGTGCACGCCATGAGGGGCGGCTAGCCGAAGAGGTGTTGGAGTTCATACGCATCGTTGTTTTTCTCTCTGAAGTCGTCATTGTGCCTAATGATTCAGGCCTCATTCCATATCCTGCGAATTCTCATGGTCTTCAGGCAGACTGGCGACCGCTTCTTGAGCCAAAAAGGCACGCAAGCTGGACAAGCCTTCCCCTGTTTGGGCACTGACAAAGAAGCGCGGAACGCTCAACCCATTGAGCGTGTAGTGATCCTGCAACTGTTTGGGGTGCGTTTCAGGGCCCATTGCGTCGAGTTTGTTGAACACCAAGACCTGAGGCACCTCGGCTGCCCCAATTTCAGCCAATACCTTTTGCACCTCATCCATTTGTTCAGGATAGTTGGGGTTAGAGGCGTCCACCACATGCATCAACAACGTGGCATCGGCGGCCTCTTGGAGGGTGGCCTGAAAAGCATCAATCAATCCGTGCGGTAAGTCTCTGATAAAGCCCACCGTGTCTGATAAGGACACCGAACGACCCACCCCTTCCTGGTTACCCAAATACAGTTGGCGTGTGGTGGTGTCCAGCGTGGCAAATAACTGATCGGCCGCATAGGCACGGGCCTTCACTAAGGCGTTGAACAACGTTGACTTACCCGCGTTGGTGTAGCCCACCAACGAAATGGTGAAGGCGTCTCGGCGGTTGCGTTGGCGGCGCTGGGTGCTGCGCTGCTTTTTGACTTTTTCCAAACGCTCACGGGTGCGCTTGATAGCGTCGTTGATCATGCGACGGTCCAGTTCGATCTGAGTTTCACCCGGACCTCCGCGCATACCAATGCCACCGCTTTGGCGTTCCAAGTGGGACCAACGACGCACCAGACGCGTACTGAGATATTGCAACTTGGCCAATTCCACCTGCAACTTGCCCTCATGGCTTCGCGCGCGCTGAGCAAAGATCTCCAGAATCAACAAAGTGCGGTCATTCACCGCCACGCCCATGTGGCGCTCCAAATTGCGTTGCTGGGCTGGACTCAGAGACTGGTCAAACAGGATCTCGGTGGCGCCGTGCATCAGCGCCAGTTCTTTGATTTCATCCGCCTTGCCGCTGCCCACAAACAAGGCCGCATCGGGCGCTTTCCGTTTGCATGTGATGCGGGCCACTGGCTTCAACCCTGCAGTTTCAGCCAGCAGGCCCAACTCTTCTAACTCACCGTCAAAGTGCGGCAAGCCGAAATCAACTCCCACCAAAATAGTGGCACCGGCGTTTGGGGTAGGCGTATCGTTCAAGCGTTCGGGTCAGAAAATAAGACGTAAAAAAAGGGCTGAAACAGCCCTTGGTGCAGCGCGTTCACGCTCAGGCTTCTGGTGAGCTGCCTGTGCCATCGGTCGGGTTGAAATTGACCGCACGGCCCGGCACGATGGTGGAAATCGCGTGTTTGTAAACCATTTGCGTGACGGTGTTGCGAAGCAGAACCACATACTGGTCAAACGATTCAATTTGACCTTGCAGCTTGATGCCGTTGACCAAATAAATGGACACGGGCACGTGCTCACGGCGCAGGATGTTCAGGAAAGGGTCTTGCAACAGTTGGCCTTTGTTCTTTGAGTTGTCGGTGTTCACGATATTCTCCGTGTCTGTGTAGTTGAAAGAAATCCCACGTTACCACATGCCGCTGGCCTTTGAGGTCAATCGTCCTTGTCGGCGTAAGGATTAGCGGAGGTCTTCATCTCAATTCGCAAGGGCGTCCCCTCCAAGTTAAAGGCCTTGCGAAAACGCCCTTCCAGGTAACGCTTGTAGGCGTCGGTCACGTGCTCAAGCGAGTTGCCGTGAATCACGATGATCGGTGGATTCATACCCCCTTGATGTGCGTAGCGCATTTTTGGTCGGTACATGCCACCACGCTGGGGCGACTGAAACTGAACCGCCTCGAGCAACAAACGCGTCAACAAAGGCGTGGGCATCTTGCACATGGCCGCACGATGGGCTTGCGCAATGGCGCCCCACAAGGGGCCCAGGCCTTGGCGCTTTTTGGCCGAAATGAAGTGCATGGCTGCAAACTTCAAAAATGGCAAACGGGTTTCGATGGAGCGCATCAACAACTCGCGCTGGTAAGAGTCCACCGCGTCCCACTTGTTGACAGCCACCACCACTGCACGGCCGCTTTCGAGGATGTAGCCCGCAATGTGCGCATCTTGGTCGGTCACGCCTTGGGTCGCGTCGAGCAACAGCAAGACCACGTTGGCTGACTCAATCGCTTGCAGGGTTTTGACCACCGAGAACTTCTCAATGGCTTCAAACACCTTGCCTTTGCGGCGCAAGCCAGCGGTATCGATCAGCTCGAACATTTGGCCATTGCGTTCGAACGGAACGCTGATGGCGTCGCGCGTGGTGCCGGGCATGTCAAACGCCACCAAACGCTCTTCACCCAACCAGGTGTTGATGAGGGTGGATTTGCCCACGTTGGGGCGGCCTGCCACAGCGAGCTTGATGGTGCCATCGTCCGCCTCTGCCTCGTCCTCTGGATCAGACAGGTGCAAGGGCGCCAAGGCCTTGGCCATCATGTCACGGATACCTTGGCCGTGCGACGCGGACACAGGCAGCACTTCACCCAAGCCCAACTCGTAGAACTCGACCAGTTGGGCGCCCTCTTTCATGCCCTCGGCTTTGTTGGCCACCAAAATTGTGGGCTTGCCCAAACGGCGCAGGTAATTGGCAATGTCATGGTCTTGCGCCGACATACCCGCGCGGGCATCGACCACAAACACCACCACATCGGCTTCTGCCACCGCTTGTTGGGTTTGACGCGCCATCTCTTTGTAAATGCCGTGGTCTGCCGTAGGCTCAAAACCACCGGTGTCGATGACGATGAATTCGTGTTTTTCGAAGCGTGCGTTGCCGTAGTGACGGTCGCGCGTTAACCCCGCGAAATCGGCCACGATGGCATCACGCGATTTGGTCAGACGGTTGAACAACGTGGACTTGCCTACGTTGGGACGGCCCACCAGGGCCAAGACGGGTTTCAAAACGGAATCCTTTAACTTCCCATCACGGGATTTGGAGGCCCGTCACGCGACCTTCGCGTGAGACCACCACATAGGTGCCACCGGCCACCACTGGTGCCGAGATCAAGTCATTGCTGTCGAGTTTGATGCGGTTCAACAATGCCCCATCGGTCAGCGACAACACGTACAGCCAACCACCGTTGTCGGCTACCAGCACACCGCGCGGCGTGACCAACGGCGCGCTCAAGCTGCGGTATTTCAATCGCTCCGTCTCCCACAGGCGTTCACCTGTGGCACGGCTCCAGGCTTGCACCACCCCATTGGACAAAGGTGCGATCAACAACGTGTCGTTACCGCTCACGCCCAATTCACCCACAGAGGGGCGGGTCCATACGCTTTGGCCACGCTCGGCATTCACGCATCCCACGCTGGCTTGGAAGGCGCGCACGCACACCACATCGCCACGACGGTCAAATGGGCTGACCAAATCAACCAAACGCTCAATGTCATTGGTGCCACGGGGCGTGGCAATGGCAGATTCCCAACGAATCACGCCGGTGTTGGGGTCCAAACCAGACAAACGACCCGACAAACCCACCAACAAGGTGTTTTTGAAGGGGAGCATCACCCCCGCCTGCTTCAGCACCAAGGGCTCACCTGGGCGCTGTTGGGTCCACAACTGACGTCCTGTGGCGCCATCAAATGCGAGCACCGAGCGATCAGCCGTCAAAACAAACACGCGTGCACCGGCGACCAAAGGTGCGGTGAACGATTGCGCTGGTAGGGCCTTGCGCCATTGCACTTTGCCGTCCTGCAAAGCCACCAATTCGTTGTTGCGTGTGACCACCGCCACCTGCTGACCATCGCTGCCGACACCAGCTGCAATGGCTTGGTCCAAGCGTAAACGCCAGATTTCCTTGCCAGTGCTTGCATTCAACACGGCCACGACACCGTCGCTGTTGGCCAAAGCGATACGGTCGTCACGCGCAGTCACCACCAGAGGAAAATCAACTTTCCCCAGGTTCTGAGTCCAGCTGACGCGCACATCTTGCAAGACAGGCACGCCCTGAATTTCGGTCGGTTTTGGTCGTGATGGCCCCGAGCAAGCGGCCAAGGCCACGCACATGCAGGCCACAGCCCAGCGCATCACACGGGTCCAGCAAAGCGTTGAGGTGTTCACTTTTTGGTCTCCAAGGCAGCGGTATCTTCGGGGTCTGCACCCAAGGCAGACAATTTCACCGCCACCAAGCGGCGGTAGTCGGCGTTGGGTTCGAAGCCTTTCCAGGCTTTTTGATAGTGTTGGACAGCTTCGGCTGGTTGCGCTTGCAACATGGCCAAGTCACCTAAACGGTCGGCCATCAAAGGGGCGAACGCCTCAGGGGTTTTGGCCGTCAGGTGCTTGCGCGCCTCGTCAAAGGCTTTGTCCTCAATGAGAAGGGCCGCCAAACGCAAACGCGCCAAGGCTTGGTACCCCTCATCGCCGGCTTTGTCGATGACCCAGGCGAGTTGGACTTTGGCATCGGCTTTGCGGTCTTTGTCTTGGTAGACACGGGCGGCCAACAAAGCCGCTTGCTGGGCATAGGTAGTCCCCGCAAACTTCTCCTTGATGTCTGCCAGTGAACGGTCCAACAACGCATCATCGCCGCCAATCGCTGAACGCTCCACGGTGTCATACAAGGCCGCTGATTGCAGCGCTTGTTTGGCGGCATACGACTGCCAGCCCATCCAAGCGGCATAGCCGCCAAGAACAGCAATCAGCAACCATGTGATCAGGTCACCCCAGCGCTGCCAAAAGTGCTTGAGCTCATCGAGTTGTTCTTGTTCTTCGAGGTCGAGATGGGATGCCATGGTGTGCGTGTGTGATGAAAAAGTAAGCGGATTGTAGGGGTGACTCAGGGCAGGAGTTTGTGGGTCACGCGTGACACCACATCAGCCAGAGGCAAGGCCTCTTGCGCACCCGCGCCATCGCGCAATGACTTGAGGGTGACTTCGCCGCGGGCGAGTTCGTCGCCGCCAAAAATGAGGGCCAAGGCAGCACCGCTGCCGTCCGCTTTTTTGAACTGTGATTTCATGCTGCCCATGCCTTCGCCCGTGCCGGCATGCATTTGCACAGACACGCCCTGCGCACGCAACTGTTGAATGGTTTGAAACACCACAGGCAAGGCCGAGGCATCGGGCACGATGGCATACACATCTGGGCTCACAGCATCAGGCAAAGTGCCCTGCTCTTTGAGCAATTCAAGCACGCGCTCCACGCCCAAGGCCCAGCCCACAGCGGGAGCAGGTTTGCCACCAACTTGTTCGATCAGGTAGTCGTAACGCCCACCCCCGCAGATGGTTCCCTGCGAGCCCAAACGGTCAGTGACGAACTCAAACACCGTGAGGTTGTAGTAGTCCATACCTCGCACCAAGCGCGGGTTGATGCGGTAGGTGACGCCACTGGCGTCGAGGATGGCACGCACCGCATTGAAGTGCGCCAAGGAGGCTTCACCCAAAAAGTCGATCAGCTTGGGCGCCGCTTCGACCACGGCTTGCATGGCGGGGTTCTTGGTGTCCAAGATGCGCAGCGGGTTGCTGTGGAGACGGCGTTTGGCTTCCTCGTCAAGCACGTCGACATGGGCTTCCAAATGGGCGATCAAGGCGGCGCGGTGCGCGGCGCGCTCGCTGGGTTGCCCCAAGCTGTTGAGCTCCAAGCGCACGTCTTGCAAACCCAGCTCTTGCCAGAGGGTCGCGGCCAACAAAATCAACTCCGCGTCAACCTCTGCGCCAGGAAAACCAAGCGCCTCTGCACCGATTTGGTGGAATTGGCGATAGCGACCGCGTTGAGGCCGCTCATGACGAAACATGGGCCCCATGTAGTACAAGCGCTTGCCACCGTCATACAGCATGTTGTGCTCGACCACCGCACGCACCACGCCGGCTGTTGCTTCGGGGCGCAGAGTGAGTTGCTCACCATTCAACCGATCTTCGAAGGAGTACATCTCCTTTTCCACGATGTCGGTCACCTCGCCCAACCCCCGCACAAACAACGCAGTGGGCTCGACGATGGGGGTGCGCAAGTTGCGGTAGGCGTGGCGAGCCATTAGGCCTCGCACTTTGTCTTCCAGCCACTCCCACTGGGCAGAGCTGGGGGGCAGCAGATCATTCATGCCTTTGACGGCGGTCAAGGCTTGGGGTTTCGCAGGTTTGGCTGTTGAGGTGGTGTCGGTGGTCACGGTCATCATGCGCGGGTCTTACCCAAAACGCTTTTCAATGTAGTTTTCAACAATTTGGTGGAATTCTTGCGCGATGTGGTCGCCACGCAAAGTCATGGCTTTCTCGCCATCGATGAACACGGGCGCAGCAGGTGCTTCACCGTTACCAGGCAAGCTGATGCCGATGTCGGCATGTTTGCTCTCGCCGGGGCCATTGACGATGCAGCCCATCACCGCCACTTTGAGGTTCTCCACCCCGGGGTATTGTTTGCGCCACACAGGCATTTGGGCTCGCAAAAAGTCGTCAATGGTTTTGGCTAACTCTTGGAACGTGGTACTGGTGGTGCGGCCGCAGCCAGGGCACGCAGTGACGCTGGGCACAAACGTCCGCAAGCCCAAAGCTTGTAAAATTTCTGAGGCGATCACCACCTCTTGCGTACGCGCCTCACCGGGTTGCGGTGTCAGCGAGACTCGGATGGTGTCACCAATGCCCTCTTGCAGCAAGATCGACAAGGCCGTGGTCGACGCCACCGTGCCGCGAGTGCCCATGCCAGCTTCGGTCAGCCCCAAGTGCAAGGGGTAGTTGCAGCGTTGCGCCAGTTCGCGATAAACGGCGATCAGGTCTTGCACCCCACTCACTTTACAGCTGAGCAAAATTTGTTCAGGGGGCATGCCCATGCTTTGCGCCAACTTAGCGGAATCGATGGCCGAGGTAATCAGGGCTTCGTACATCACCTGTTTGGCATCGAATGGCTGCGTGCGCTGCGCGTTGGCATCCATCAATTTGGCCAACAGCTCTTGGTCCAAGCTGCCCCAATTCACACCGATGCGTACCGGTTTGTTGTAGCGCATGGCGGCCTCAATCATCTGGCCGAATTGTTTGTCGTGCTTGTCACCCTTGCCCACATTGCCGGGGTTGATGCGGTACTTGGACAACGCTTGCGCGCAATCTGGGAAATCGGTCAACAAACGGTGGCCGTTGTAGTGGAAGTCGCCAATCAAAGGGACATGGATCCCCATCTTGTCAAGCTGTTCACGGATGTGCGGTACCGCTTGCGCGGCCTCAGGGGTGTTGACTGTGATGCGCACCAGCTCAGACCCGGCCAACGCCAACTCCTTGATTTGAATCGCGGTGCCAATCACATCCACGGTGTCGGTGTTCGTCATCGATTGCACACGCACGGGTGCATCACCGCCGACGGTGACCACATGATCGCCCCAAGCCACACGCGCCTGCAAACTGCGACGCGCTTGGGGCTGCGACAAGGCAATGCCTTGGGACGCGGAATTAACGGGCATCAGAGGCTCCTGGGGTACTGGCAGCGGCAGCACTGGCTGCGGTTTGGGCCAAAGCGGCAGAGTGAACGGTGGTCACCACCATGTTGCTGGATGAGTTGTCCTGACCCAAAGGATTAGCTTCGGTGGATGGCAATGCCGTTGAACTGGCGCTTACAGGGGTGATCACCACGCCGGAGACTGGGTCGGATTTGAACACCAACAAATCGTGGAGCGCGGGCCAAAACCCAATCAGCACGGCGAGGGTCAGGATCGCCAAAGCAACCCAACGCACTGGCGTGAACCAATGCGAAACAACCACAAAACTGGACTGTGGCAACAAGGAGGGACGCTCTAAAGGAAAGTCCAAACCGCGTTCATTCTTGGCCGCCAAACGTGACACATCTTGCCCCGGAAGCAAGGCCAAAACAGGCGCTGCATCTGTTTTGAGCTGTCGGCACACAGCGAGTGTCAAGGCACGTGCAAACATGGCATCGGGCAGATCACCCAAACGATCGGCCTCTAATGCTTCGAGTTTCGCTGGCGACACGCGCAAAAGTTGCGCCAAGGTGTCCACCTGAAAGCCATGGGCTTCACGGAACTGACGCAGCAAAGCACCGGCTGTGGGATTGACGGGAGGAACGGTGGAAGTGTCAGCAGTCATCAGTCTTCAAATTGGCTCTGGCGCCATGCTTGGCTTTGGGCCGAGTGGGGAAATTGTTGTATCAATTGTTGCGCGCGTTGATGCATGGTTTGAGTTCGCTCCAACGCGCGAGCCAACCGCACACCGAGCCACAAACTTTCAGCAGAGGCTTGAGCACCCGCATTCAGGGGAGCCAAAGTCAAATCAGCCTTGGCGAATTCATGCGCCTGCCACTCCAGCGATGCCAATTGGTAGCGCGCTAGCGCATTGCCAGGATCCATCACCAAGGCACTTCGAAAGCTGAGCTGGGCGCGCTCAGGCACCCCCGCGCGAACTTGGCAGACACCCAGCGCCATCCATGATTTACTCCCCTGACGGTAAGCCGGCTGTTGGATGGCGTGTGTCAGTTGGTTCTGGCCCTCAGCAAAGCGGTTTTGTTGGCACAAAAACCAACCGAAGTTGTGCTGAATTGCGCCCAACTCGGCCGAATGAACAGGCGGTATCGACGCCAGCGTCAAGGCGTGTTCAAAGCTCGACTGCGCCAATTCTGGTGCGTTGTCACGTTGATGGATCAAACCAAGCAGGCCGTAGGCCTCCGCATAGTTGTGATCGATCAACAACGCAGCGCGTACTTCTTGTTGCGCCACTTGGTTCTGTCCCTGCTCGAAATACGCGCTGGCCAAACTCAAACGACGCATGGCACGCAAGCGCGTGCTGTCAGGCTCAGGCTGGGTCAAGGTATCAAGCGAAGGGGCAGCATGGCTGGATCCCACCAATCCACACAGCAGTGCCAACATGACAAGGTAAGCCCGTAACGTCATAGCGAGACCTGCGTCAAGGGAATCACGCGTTGCTTGGCGATGCGTTCGTCCACACGGGTGCGGTCCTTGACATCACCGGCCAACTGGCCGCAGGCGGCATCGATGTCGTCACCGCGCGTTTTGCGAATGGTGGTCACGATACCCGCCTCCGTGAGTTGGGCGGCGAAAGCTTTGACCGTGGCGTTGTCCGAACGGGTCAAGCCTGACGCGGGAAATGGATTGAAAGGTATCAAATTGAACTTGCACGGCACAGACTCGCCCCGCCCGCGTTTGGGTTTCACCAAATCGATCAAGGCTTGCGCGTGTTCGGGTTGATCGTTCACCCCAGCCAACATGCAATATTCGAAGGTGATGAAGTCGCGGGGCGCATGGGCCAAATAACGGCGACACGCGTCCATCAACTCATGCAAGGGGTATTTGCGATTCAGGGGAACCAAGTTGTCACGCAAGGCATCGTTGGGCGCATGCAAGGACACTGCCAAGGCCACGGGACAATCGTCGCCCAAGCGGTCGATCATGGGCACCACGCCCGAGGTGGACACGGTCACGCGACGGCGCGACAGGCCATAGCCATGGTCATCCAGCATGGCGCGCAAGGCAGGCACCAACGCACTGTAGTTTTGCAGCGGCTCGCCCATGCCCATCATCACCACGTTGGAAATCACACGCTCGGCGGTGTTGAATTGTTGGCGCAAGGTGTGTTCGGCAAACCAAAGCTGCGACAAGATCTCACCCGTGGTGAGGTTGCGACTGAAGCCTTGGTGGCCGGTGGAACAAAAGCGGCATCCCACCGCGCAACCCGCTTGCGACGAGACACACAAAGTGCCACGGTCGTCTTCAGGGATGAACACAGTTTCAACGGCGTTGCCGTCGCCCACATCGAACAGCCACTTGATGGTGCCGTCGGCGGAGTCGTGTCTGGAAATGGGGGTCAAAGGCTGAACGTGGGCGCACGTTTTCAGCTTTTCGCGCAGCGACTTGGCGAGATCAGACATCTGATCAAAGTCTTGTGCGCCTTTTTGGTGGATCCAGCGAAACAGCTGTGTGGCGCGAAAGCGTTTCTCGCCCAAGCGCTCACAAAAAACGGCCAAACCGTCGAGATCAAAATCAAGCAGGTTGGCCGTCATAGTTTTGCGTGGCACCGCTGTGGCCAGCAGCGCCTGTCGCCTCTTAGTGACCGTACACGTTCATGCCGGCGAAGAAGAAGCCGATTTCAACAGCCGCTGTGTCTGGGCCGTCAGAACCGTGCACAGCGTTGGCGTCGATGCTGTCAGCGAAGTCAGCGCGGATGGTGCCTGGTGCGGCTTCTTTGGGGTTGGTTGCGCCCATCAAGTCACGGTTTTTCAAGATCGCGTTTTCGCCTTCCAACACTTGGATCATGACGGGACCGGAGACCATGAAGTCCACCAAGTCTTTGAAGAAGGGACGTGCTTTGTGCACAGCGTAGAACTGCTCGGCTTCGCCGCGTGACAGATGGGCCATGCGAGCAGCCACAACTTTCAAGCCAGCCGCTTCGAAGCGAGCGTAGATTTGGCCGATGACATTCTTGGCAACGGCGTCAGGCTTGATGATGGAGAGAGTACGTTCGGTCATTTGGAATTTCCCTGTATTGACTGTGATTGAAATCTGTAACGCAAAGTGCGAAGCCTGCTATTTTAACCGCTCAAAGGGATTTCCCTAGGATTTGCACGCGTTTTTGGTGCGTGTTTTTGTGCCGTCAGCGGCCACCCCGGCCGCGGTTCCCGCCGGGGCCCCCACCGCCAAAGCTTCCACCTGCAGAACCACCACGACGTGGCGCCCCGCTGGCGCTGCGAGGCTTACCGACCAGGCCGGCCTTGAAGGCTTTTTGGCCGTCTTTTTTGCGTTGACGCTCGATGGCATAGCTGTCTGCGCCGATGTACCCCACCGAGGTTTGCATCGGATCAGGCTGTGCGGCACGCTCTGGCGCCTTACCGCCACGGCGACGCTCTGTTCGCACCAAACGCTCGGGACCGCTGCGCTCCTCTGGGGCACGGGGCGTTGAGGGGCGAGGCCCCACGCTGTTGCCGCGACGGCGGCTGTTGGCGCGTTCGTTGCGGTCATGACGCGAGGGGCCGCTTTGCATCGGCGCTTCGGCCCCAGCGGCCTCCATCAAGGCACGGATGTCACGCTCACCGAGCTCGACAAACGCGCCACGCTTCAAACCGCGTGGCAGCACCATGGCACCATAGCGAATGCGAATCAAGCGACTCACCGCATGGCCGACGGCTTCAAACATGCGGCGCACCTCACGGTTACGACCTTCAGAGATGGTCACCCGGTACCAGCAGTTGGAGCCTTCACCCCCGCCCTCTTCGATCGAGCCAAACTGGGCGGGGCCATCGTCCAACTGAATGCCTGTGATGAGTTGTTCTTTTTGCTCTTTGCTGAGCTTGCCCAACGAGCGCACCGCGTATTCACGCTGCAAGCCAAAACGCGGGTGCATCAGCTGGTTCGCCAGTTCACCTGAGCTGGTGAACAGCAACAAGCCTTCTGTGTTCAAGTCCAAACGGCCGACCGATTGCCACTTGCCTTGGTACAAGCGGGGCAAGCGCCGGAACACGGTGGGACGGTTTTGTGGGTCATCGGTGGTCACCACTTCGCCGGCAGGCTTGTGGTACGCGATGACGCGGGGCGGCGGAGGCGCAATCCGCACCTTGAGTTGACGCCCATGCACTTTGATTTGGTCGCCGAACTGCACACGTTGCCCCACGTGGGCCACTTCGTTGTTGACGGCCACATGGCCTTCGGCGATCAATCGCTCCATTTCAATGCGAGAACCCAAGCCCGATTGCGCCAAGACTTTGTGTAACTTGGGCGATTCGGGCTGGGGCAACAGTACACGTTTTTCTGGCGCTGCATCAGCGCGGGTCAGCTCGGCATCGAATTCGCCCGAGACTACATCGTCAAAGTCGAAAACGGTGTCGTCGTCTAACAAGTCATCGTGTGCTTGGTTTGGTGCGCCACCCAGGTCGTGGTGTTTAGTGTTCATTGGGTACATCGCCAGTTGGGGCGGGATCTCTGGGTGAAGAAAGTTCAAAAACAGGGGCGTCTTCGTTGCCACTCCCGGGCGTTGTAGCGCTCTCCCCTTCGCTTGGTTCGAGCGCCATGTCCATTTGCAGGGACGGATCGTCTTCACCCAATCGAGCAAACGCATTGGCTTGCGCTTGGGCGCTGTCGTACACAGGCAACTGGTCGAGTGAGGCCAAGCCTAAATCGTCCAAAAATTGGCGCGTGGTGACGTACAACGCCGGGCGGCCCACGGTTTCTCGGTGACCGATGACCTCCACCCAACCGCGGTCTTCAAGTTGTTTGAGCACCAAGGAATTGATGGTCACACCTCGCACGTCTTCCATGTCACCACGCGTCACGGGCTGACGATAGGCAATGATGGCCAAGGTTTCCATCACCGCACGTGAATATTTAGGCGGTTTTTCGGGATTCAGACGGTCCAAAAATTCGCGCATCTCGGGACGACTTTGAAAACGCCAACCGGTGGCCACTTGCACCAATTCGACGCCGCGTTGTGCCCAGTCCAGCTGCAGCTCTTCCAGCAAGGTGCGAATGGTGTCCGCACCCAGGGCGTCAGAGAACAGCACGCGCAAATCGCGAATCTGGATCGGTTGGTGCGAACAAATCAGGGCGGTCTCAAGTACGCGCTTGGCATCCACGGTGTTCATCGTGAGAGTTCCGGGTCAAGGGTCGAGGAAAGGGCCTACGAAAATTCATCTCGAGGCAGGCTGGGGCGCTGTGTCGCCAAATCAGAGCCAAAGGGCTCACCGCTTTCACAAGCGTGCAAGGCAATTGTAACGGAGGCGCTTGGCAAGGCCTATTCGGGGCGTTTCAGGCCCAACGCGGCCAGTAAGGCCAGCATGTCCTCGGGCAGCGGGGCTTCAAATCGTAGAGATTTACCTGTCACAGGATGGTCAAAGCTCAGGCGAAATGCGTGCAAGGCCTGGCGATCAATCCCCAAGGTCATGGGACCGGCATACAAGGAATCACCCACCAAGGGATGCCCCACGTGCGCCATGTGGACGCGAATTTGATGGGTGCGTCCGGTGTGCAAGGTGCATTGCACCAAGCAAGCCTCTTCCTGGCTGCTCAGACATTCGAAGGTCGTGTGCGCTTCTTTGCCCGGCAGGCGTTCTAGGTCGACCACCGCCATGCGCAGGCGGTTGCGGTAATCGCGCCCAATGGCGGCCACCACATCCCGCACAGGGTTGCCATTCCATTTGCGGTAGGCCACGGCCAGGTACTCGCGATGGACCTCACGCGCTGCAATCATGGCGACCAACGCGTCCATGGCTCGGCGGTTCCTGGCCACCACCATCAATCCGCTGGTGTCCTTGTCCAAGCGATGCACGATGCCTGCGCGCGGCAGCATGACCGCTTGCGGGTCCAAGGCCAGCAGCCCATTGAGCAAGGTACCGCTCCAGTTGCCTGGTGCCGGGTGTACCACCAACCCGGCAGGTTTGTGAATGATCCGCAAGTCATCGTCTTCGTAGACCACGTCCAAGGGAATGTTTTCAGGCTTGAAGGCTTGGCTTTGGGGAGTGGGCTTCAAGGTCAGTTGGTATCGCTCACCCATGCGCACTTTGGCCGACGCCTTGCTCATCATGCGCGGCACAGGCTGCAAGCACTGGACGCAGCCTTCGCTGAGGAGCTGCTGGGAATAGCTGCGCGAGAACTCCGGCAACAACACCGCCAACGCACGGTCCAGGCGGTCGCCATGCAAGTCCGTGGGGATCAGCAGTTCGCGGGTTTCAACCTCCGTTCCCTCCAATAAATCGATGGGTTCATCCAACAAAACATCCTCGTGCGTGGCGACAAGAGGACTTGGTTGAGCCGATAGAATGGTTTGACTTTGCTTCAAGAGGTTGACCTGTGGTGTTACGACTCAAATTATCGACTGTGTGGATGGCCATTGGCCTGTCAAGCGCCATTCTTTTGTCTGGATGCGCTGACAGCAACTACGACCCGACCAAAGACTGGAGCGTCGACAAGCTGTACAACGAAGCCAAAGATGAAATGGCTGCCGGTGGTTACGACAAAGCCATTGGCATGTATGAAAAACTGGAAGGCCGCGCCGCGGGCACGCCTCTGGCGCAACAAGCGCAGCTAGACAAGGCCTGGGCGCAATACAAAACCAACGAGCCAGTGCAAGCTGTGGCCACCTTGGACCGCTTCATCAAGCTACACCCCGCCAGTCCTGCTTTGGACTACGCGCTCTACCTCAAGGGTTTGGTGAATTTCAACGAAAACTTAGGGCTCTTCTCATCGTGGGCCCAACAAGATTTAGCCGAACGTGACCCCAAGCAAGCCAAGGAATCGTTTGAAGCATTTCGCGAATTGGTCCAACGCTTCCCGAACTCCAAGTACGCAGAAGACGCCCGTTTGCGCATGGCGTTCATCAAGAACTCCTTGGCACGCTCAGACGTTCATGTGGCCCGTTTTTACTATCAACGTGGCGCGTATGTCGCCGCCATCAACCGCGCGCAAACCACGGTTCAAGAATTTCGTGACGTGCCCGCGGTTGAAGAGGCTTTGTTCATCATGGTGCAGTCCTACGATCGCCTGGGCTTGACGCAACTGCGCGATGACACCAAGCGCGTGCTTGAAAACACCTACCCCAACTCACCCTACCTGTACCCTGAGCGTGCAACGACTAAAAAGTCGTGGTGGAAGCTCTGGTAAACCTTCAAGGGTTCAGCGTCTGTAGGCGCTGAACTAATTCTTCTGCCGATTGCAAAGACTGCATCGGCGGCAAAGCGGCCAACAAACGTCGGCCATAGCCTGTGGTGACCAGTCGGTTGTCGCACAACACCAAAACACCCTGGTCAGACTCGGAACGAATCAAGCGCCCGGCGCCCTGCTTTAAAGCCACCACCGCTTCAGGGACAAAGTAATCGTTGAAAGGACTGCGTCGTTGCGCTTCCAAACGCTTGCTTCGGGCCTCAACCAGCGGGTCGTTCGGGGGCGGAAACGGCAGCTTGTCAATCACCACCAATTGCAGCGCATCGCCGGGCACATCAAAGCCCTCCCAAAACGTGGCCGAAGCCACCAACACGCAGCCCAATTGCCCATCAGAGGCGCCTTGGCGAAAGCGATCCATCAAATGACGCTTCGGCCACTCGCCTTGCACCAACACCTCGACACCGCTGCCATCGAGCTGCTGTTTCATGGCATCACCGATCGCCCGCAAGGCCCGCAATGTGGTGGTGAGCACCAAGGTGCGCCCCCCCAGACGGCGCGCGGCATCGCTGGCCAAGCTCGCCACCTGCGCACTGTGCGCCGGGTCGTTCGGTCGAACGATGTCACGTGGCACGTACAGGGCCGCTTGGGCCGGGTAATCAAACGGACTACTCACACGCAGCACCGTGGCGGATTCCAACCCGCAAGGTTCGGTGAACCAACGCAGGTGCGGATCGTCACCCAGTGTTGCCGACGTAAATACCCAGCTGCGGAGGCGTGTGTCGTCAGCCGGTCGCATGGGGAAGGCCGCATCAAACGGCGACGCCTCTGACTCCTCTGAGGCCAGCGGCTCGTCGTGCCAAGGCGGCTCATCATGCGGGTTGTGATGCCCTTCAACCTCCGCGACTTTGAGCAAACGCTCGCGGACGGTGTCGGCAATATCGAGCGGGGCTTCCATCAAACGCATTTGCGAGGCGCTCACATCGACCCAGCGCACGGCATCGGGCGCGCAGGGATTGAGAAAGGCATCGACACGTTTGGCGATATCTGCCACACGGTCATGCAAGCGCATGAAATCGGGCGCCAACTCGCTCACGGTATCCAGCGCTTGCAAGGCCTCTACACATGCAGCGCCCACGTCTTGCAAGGCTTGCGCCCAAGCGCCGGGATGGACGCCATCCGGGGCTTCTTCGGTCCAGCGCAGCTTGACAGCGCCGGGGCGCTTGCCGCCCATCAAACGCAACTCACGTGCCGCGCGCTCCAACGTCGCGCAGACGCCTTGCCAATCCGCCAAGCCACGCGCCAACTGCAAGCCCGTGGCCAGCACATCACGGGTGACATCCAGCAACTGCGATGTGCCCAATTGATGGCCCAAAAAGTTGACGCCAATTTCATTGAGCTGATGGGCCTCGTCAAAGATGACCACGCGGACGCTTGGCAAGAGTTCAGCCATGCCGTTTTCGCGCACCGCCATGTCAGCAAAAAACAAATGGTGGTTAATGACCACCACATCGGCACCCAAGGCATCACGTCGCGCCGCGTTGACGTGGCAAGTTTTGAACTTGGGACATTGCGATCCTAAGCAGTTGTCACGATTCGAGGTGATCAAAGGAATCAATGGGGAGCGTTCATCCAAACCGGGCAGCTCGGCCAAATCACCCGTGCGTGTGCTGAGCGACCAGGTCTCCACACGGGACAACAAATGCACCGTATGCCGGTCAGGGAGTGTGGTGTCGCGCCGCGCCATTTCCAGGCGGTGGGTACACAAATAACTAGAACGCCCTTTCAGCAAGGCCAACCGTATTGGCAAATTCAGGGCTTGTACCAAGCGAGGCACATCACGTGCAAACAATTGATCCTGCAAGGCCTTGGTCGCCGTGGAGAGCAACACACGCTCACCACTGAGCAGGGCTGGCACCAAATAGGCAAAGGTTTTGCCGACACCGGTGCCCGCCTCCACCACCAAGCTACCGCCTTGCGCCACTACATCGGCGACAGCAAGTGCCATGTCGGTTTGACCTTGACGGGGTGAAAAGTGATCGGTCGCACGAGCCAGCACCCCAAACGGTGCAAAGGCCTCTTGCACCAAGTCACGCAAGGGATGACTCATCGGGTTGGGACAGGCAAAGGGGCACCAGGTTCTTTGGTGCGTTCACGCAGTTTTTTCTCGACATCGGCACGGTGTTGCGCAGCCTCACGCTGCTTTTGCTCGTACTCACCGCGCTTGGTGCCTTGCAAGGCATGGTCGATTTGTTTTTGGGCGTTGGCATCCGCACGCTCCCGAGCGGCGGCGATTGCCTCGGCGCGTTGGGCTTCAGCGTCTTTACGGGATGCCTCGCTGTTGCGATCCTCAAGGCGCCGTTTGGCATCGTCGGATCGGATTTGCCGTTCAATCGCGTTGAAACGCAACTCTTCTTTGCGCAACACTTGGTTTGCTTCAATGCGACGGTCTCGCGCATCAAGGCGACAGCGTGTGACATCAAACTTTTGATAGCACTGGCGCACATCTTCTTGATATTGATTTTCCAGCTTTTTGCGCTCGCCCTCGAGCCTTGCACGCTCCTGTTGACGCGCCTCTTCGGTTGGGAACAGCGCCGCACTGTCGACCATTGGATTCGATTCTGCGGCCCACACAGGTAAGCAGGCGAACAAGCTCAATGCAAGAAGAATATGTTTCATGTCAGAGCAGTGTCGACCGTGCGACGTTCCAAAGCCAAAAATTCAGCCGATTGCATTTCGTTCAAACGCGAGACGGTACGCGGAAATTCATGCGACATCGGGCCTTCGGTGTACAACTCTTCGGGCGGAACTGCTGCAGACATCATGAGCTTCACACGTCGGTCGTACAACACATCCACCAACCAGGTGAAACGACGCGCTTCGGCCGCTTTGTTCACCGGCATATGCGGTACATCGCTGAGCAGCACGGTATGAAATTGGCTGGCAATTTCCAAGTAATCGTTCTGAGAACGTGGCCCCCCGCAGAGTGATTTGAAATCAAACCACACCACGCCACCCGCTCGCCGGCGTGCTTCAATTTTCCGAGCTTCGATGTAGAGCACCGGATCCTCGTCTTGGCACTCAGCCAAACGGTTGAAGGCATCGGTCATCTTGGCGTCGGCACTTTCACCCAGAGGACGCAGGTACAGCTCGACTTGCTCCAACGTGCGGCGACGGTAATCGGTGCCGTTGTCCACGTTGATGACCTGTAACTCTTGGTTCAATAACTCGATCGCAGGCATGATGCGGTCGCGGTGCATGCCGCCCGGATACAAATCGTCCGGCTTGAAGTTGGACGTGGTGACAAAGCCTACCCCGTTGTCAAACAAGGCATCGAGCAAGCGGTGCAGGATCATGGCGTCGGTGATGTCCGCCACGTGGAATTCATCAAAGCAGATCAACTTATAGCGCTTGGACATTTGCTTGCCCAACACATCCAATGGGTTGACGGTGCCTTGTAGCTCACGCAGTTCACGATGCACTTCGCGCATGAATTCGTGGAAATGCAGGCGAGTTTTGCGCTGAATCGGAACCGCTTCAAAAAAGCAATCCATCAAAAAGCTTTTCCCGCGGCCAACCCCGCCATACATGTAAACACCACGCGGAATGGGTGGCCGGTTGACCAACTTCTTCAGCGTGTTCGAACGCTTCTCTTTGTAGGCCGCCCACTCGGAGGCGCAGCGCTCCAGGGCATCGATCGCCCGCAACTGTGCAGGGTCACTTTGAAAGCCTCGAATCTCGAGTTCTTTGAGGTAGTTTTGATGAACGGGTTGATGCACGGTCATAGGCCTCTATTGTGCCTTGCTCATGAAAAAAGCCCGTTGTGGCCAACGGGCTTTGAATGCGCAAAGCAAGGGAACTTTTTAGAAGTTCAAAGTGCGCTTGTCCACCGCCAAAGCGGCCTCTTTCGTTGCCTCGGACAACGAAGGATGGGCATGGCAAATGCGTGCGATGTCTTCAGCCGAAGCTTTGAACTCCATCGCCACCACGGCTTCAGAGATCAACTCGGAAGCCATGGGACCAACGATGTGAACGCCCAAGATTTCATCGGTCGCGGCATCAGCCAAGAATTTGACCATACCAGTCGTGTCGCCCAAAGCGCGTGCACGACCGTTCGCGAGGAACGGGAATGTACCAGCCTTGTAAGCCACGCCGTCGGCCTTGAGTTGCTGCTCCGTACGGCCCACCCAAGCAATTTCGGGGCTGGTGTAGATGACCCAAGGAATGGTGTTGAAATTGACGTGACCGTGTTGGCCAGCGATACGCTCTGCTACAGCAACGCCCTCTTCTTCGGCCTTGTGCGCAAGCATGGGGCCACGCACCACGTCACCCACCGCCCAGACGCCGGGAACGTTGGTTTTGCAATCGCCGTCCACCACAATCGCGCCACGCTCGTCGAGCTGCAAGCCAATGGCTTCTGCGTTCAAACCGATGGTGTTGGGCACACGACCGATGGACACGATCAGTTTGTCCGCCACCAATTTCACCGCTTCGCCTTTGGCGTTGGTGTAGTTGACGGTGACGTCTTTCTTACCGTTGACGATCTCGCCGACTTTCACGCCGAGTTCAATCTTCAAACCTTGCTTGTCGAATGCCTTCTTGGCCTCTTTGGCGATTTGCTCGTCCACAGCGCCAAGGAATGTGGGCAAGCCTTCGAGGATCGTCACGTCCGCGCCGAGACGACGCCACACAGAACCCATTTCCAAACCAATCACGCCTGAGCCAATCAAGGCCAGTTTCTTAGGCACAGCACCGACGCGCAAAGCGCCATCGTTGGACAACACGTTGACTTCATCAAACGGGGTACCAGGCAACGCACGGGCGTTAGAACCGGTCGCGATGATGACTTGCTTCGCAGTGATGGACTCTTCTGTTTTGCCTGCCACTTTGATCTCATAACCACCATCAGCCTTGCCAGCAAAGCTGCCGCGACCGTGGAAGAAGGTGACCTTGTTTTTCTTGAACAGGTACAAGATGCCGTCGTTGTTTTGCTTCACGACGTTGTCCTTGCGGGCAATCATCTTGGCCACGTCCATCTTCACATCTTTGGCGGTGATGCCATGGTCAGCGAAGTGGTGGTTGGCGTGCTCAAAGTGTTCGCTGGATTGCAGCAAAGCCTTAGAGGGGATGCAACCCACGTTGGTACAAGTGCCGCCGGGCGCTGGGCCACCGCCTGCGTTTTTCCACTCGTCAATACAAGCGACTTGGAAACCGAGTTGTGCAGCGCGAATGGCTGCGATGTAGCCACCGGGGCCACCGCCAATGACGACGACGTCGAATTGTTTACTCATGATGAATTTCTCTTAAATGAACAACGCCCCCAAAAGAGGGGGCATTGAAAACAGGTGATTAGATGTCGAACAACAAGCGAGCTGGATCTTCCAGCGCTTCTTTCATCGCCACCAGACCCAAGACAGCTTCGCGGCCGTCAATGATGCGGTGGTCATACGACATGGCGAAGTAGTTCATGG
>JACCDZ011215883.1_pt1 | contig 30502 bp, 26 predicted proteins | sample 7449551 | NCBI WGS metagenome assembly JACCDZ01 (sample SAMN15323452, study PRJNA562643) | freshwater metagenome | isolation source: river surface water | place: USA:Blue River Watershed | collected 2017-08-18 | reverse complement strand
GTATAAACTCCAAGATAACCATCTAAAATTAGATCTTCCTCTACTTTTCCTTTTTCAGCAGTCCAAACATTATTAGCTTCATTTACATCTGGAAATACATGATCTGGATCTAGAGTAATACTTTCAATTTGTTCGGTAGAATTATGTTTGAATGACCATTCTATATTTCTTTGCCAAATTTCGACAGGTAATTTAACACGCGTTACTTTACCACTCTTAGTTTTTACATCTAAAACAATTGGCATTGCCATTTTTTCAAAATTCTCAATATTGATTACAATTCCTTTAGCAGGATCATTTTTAATGTATTTAATAGAATTAATTCCTTGGTCTAAACGCCAATTGTATTGGAACCATCCTCTCCAGAACCAACTCAAATCTTCTCCTGCCACATTTTCAATTGTTCTGAAGAAATCATCTGGTGTTGGATGTTTGAATGCCCAACGCTCTACATAGGTTCTAAAAGCCAAATCAAAACGCTCTGGTCCTAAAACCTGCTCTCTTAAAATAACCAAACCAGAACTTGGTTTAGAATAACATAAAAGACCAATATTAGCTTCTTTCATGTTATCTGGAGAACTCATAATTGTTTCTAAATTAGGACTCGTATAACGTTCCGCACTTTTGTGTAAATCTGACTTTTCTTCTTTGTACTCACCATTGTTAAAATCAACCGAACTTAATGAGTTAATAAAGGTATTGAATCCTTCGTCCATCCAAGCAAACAAACGCTCGTTTGAGCCTACTACCATAGGAAACCAATTGTGTCCAAATTCGTGATCAGTTACTCCCCAAAGGCTTTCTCCTTTCGATTCCCAACCACAAAAAACAATTCCTGGATATTCCATTCCGCCTTCATTACCGGCTACGTTAGTTGCCACAGGATAAGGATATTCAAACCATCTTTTCGAATAATTTTCAATGGATGTTTTGGTATATTCTGTAGAACGTCCCCATGCAGCAGTACCATCACTCTCTACTGGATAAGCTGATAATGCTAATGATTTTTTGCCACTTGGCAAATTAATTTTGGCACCATCTAAAATAAAAGCTGCCGAAGATGCCCAAGATAAATCACGCGCGTTTTTGATTTTATAATGCCACGTTTTAGTTGTAGCAGTCGTTTTTGGCAACCCATTTACTTCTTCTGCGGTACGAATCAAAACGGTTTTGTCACTCAATTTGGCCTGAGCCAAACGCTTTTGTTCTTCTGTAGAATATACTTCAGTTGGATTCAATAGTTCCCCTGAACACACTACAATATGATTGGATGGTGCAGTAATGTTTACTTCTAAATCTCCATATTCTAAATAGAATTCTGATGCTCCTAAATACGGATTGGTATTCCATCCTCTTACGTCATCATACACGCACATTCTTGGGTACCATTGTGCAATGGTGAAAATTTTTCCATTTTTAGTTTCCAAAACTCCCATACGGTCCGACCCTTCAAATGGAGCAATGAAAGAGAAATCAATTTTGATTTTTACAATTCCTCCTTTGGCATTCAATCCTTGCGGAATAAACACTTGCATTCTGGTATCTGAAATTATATACTTCGCATCCACTTCTGTAGATTTCCCCTTTGAAGTAGTAACTATTTTAACCGATTTAATTTTATGACCTCCGTCAAAAATTTGACCTTGCGCTCCGTTACGACTTCCTGAAATTGGCACTACTGCATTTCCACGAGAATCGGCTTGAAATAAATTTTGGTCTAAATTCATCCAAACAAAATTCATTTTATCTGGACTATTATTAGTGTACGTAATCACTCCAGAACCTGTGATTTCATTTTTTTGTTCGTCTAGCTTTGCCGTGAATTGATAATCAGCTCTGTTTTGCCAATATTCATGACCTGGTTGTCCATTAGCTGAACGTGTGTTTGTTCCATTTTTCGAATAGAAAAAAGGCGCAAAAGCGTCGTGGTAATTGTAATTAGATTTTGGTTGTACCAAATCAGACTTGGCTTGATCTTGTGACCAAACACTCGAAATACTGAATAATAAAGTCAATCCTAAAATGACATTGCGTTGTATATTCTTCATACTTAAAATATTTTTATCACAAATAAATGAAAAAAAAGCAGATTTTAAACTAAGCCAAAGCAAATATATTTGAAAAACAAAATAACTATTCGAGTTTTACAATTTATCCTTTTATATTTACCATTCTAAAATAAGAACTCGATGTCAATTATAACTCTATCTAATAGTATAATCAGTGCTCAAATTAAATCTCTTGGAGCCGAATTATGTTCGCTAAAAGACAACACAAACAGAGATTATATTTGGGAAGGAAATCCTGCTTTTTGGGGCAAACATTCGCCCGTATTGTTTCCAATTGTTGGTACACTTAAAAACAATACGTTTTACCATAACGATAAAAAATATACCCTTTCAAGACATGGATTTGCAAGAGAAAAGGAATTCCAATTAGTCGAAAAAACAGAAAGTAGCGCTACTTTTTCACTTCAATCCAATTCGGAAACCTTAAAAAATTATCCTTTCAAATTTGAATTGCAAATCCAGTACATTTTAATTGGTACTACATTAGAACTGACTTATAGAATAATAAATAAAGACAACACCGATATGCCATTTTCTATTGGCGCTCACCCTGCCTTTGCTTTACCAAGAGATTTTGAAGACTATAGCCTTGCTTTTGAAGAAGTAGAACCATTAGAATACACCTTGCTCGAAAATGATTTGGTTTCAAAACAGACCGAGAAAATAAAAACTAATTCTAATACCGTTCCTCTTACTTATGAATTATTTGAAAGCGACGCTTTGATATTCAATACATTAAAATCCAATTCTCTCACTATTGTTGAGAAAGAAAATCCAATCTTAAAAGTTCAATTTGAAAACTTTCCTAATCTGGGCATTTGGACAAAAGTAGGCGCACCATTTATTTGTATAGAGCCTTGGTTTGGATACTCTGACACCACCGAAAGCAAAGGCAACCTTTTTGAAAAAGAAGGCATCATCGTTTTGAAAACAGACACTACTTTTCAAGCAAAATTTAGTATAGAAATCCTTTAAGAACCTTTCATGTTAGTATTTAATTTTTCTCCTTTCCCGAATCTCGAAACCAATCGTTTGAATTTAAGACGTCTTAATTCTGCCGATGTCGATGAAATTCTTGCTTTGCGTTCTAATCCAGAAATTATGCAATTCATTCCACGACCTTTGATAAAAACCAAAGAAGAAGCTCTTGAATTCATAGCCACGATGGATGCAGCTATTGATACTAACACCCTTATCAATTGGGCGATTACAACCAAAGAAGACGATAAATTAATTGGAATGATTGGTTTTTACCGCATGAAACCAGAAAATTACAGAGCTGAAGTTGGTTATATTTTATCCCCGGAGTTTCATGGGAAAGGCATAATTACCGAAGCTTTAGAAAAAGTTATTCAATTTGGATTTGAAGAAATGGGATTAAATTCAATCGAAGCGGTTATTGATCCTGAAAATTTTGGTTCGGAAAAAGTGCTTTTAAAAAATAACTTTGTAAAAGAAGGACATTTTAAGGAACATACTTTTTTTGACGGAAAATTTTTAGACAGTGTTTTTTACTCTCTGCTAAAGAAAAACTACTAAGTCGCATTGAGTTTCGGAAGTGTTTTCACATACAATTCTTCTACTTTTTTTCTAGCCCAATCTGTTTTACGCAAAAATGTTAAACTCGATTTCACACTTGGGTTTTCATTAAAACATTTAATTTTAATTAATTCACCCAAGGTATCAAAACCGTAATATTGGACTAATTGCTCAACAATTGTCTTAAGTGTAATTCCGTGTAGTGGATCTTTTGAAACTTTGTTTTCCATTTTTCAAAATTAAGTATTTCTACAAAAACAATTGGTGTTTCTTAGATTTGTTTCTACCTTTGTACAACTATGCTAAAAACAGTCAACATACTTAATAAACGAGCTCGTTTTGATTATGAAATAATCGAAACCTATACCGCTGGAATAGTCTTAGCTGGTACCGAAATTAAGTCCATTCGTTTAGGCAAAGCCAATATTACGGAGAGTTTTTGCGAATTTAGTAACAACGAACTTTTTGCTATCAATACTTATATTGAAGAATACGCATTTGGAAATCAATTCAATCATAAATCACGAAGTGAACGAAAACTACTCTTAAACAAGAGAGAATTAAAAGGATTAGCCAGAAGTGTACAAGCCAAAGGACTCACTATTGTTCCCTTAAAAATGTTTACCAATGAAAAAGGAATGGCAAAATTAGAGATAGGACTTTGCCGCGGAAAGAAAACCTATGACAAACGAGAATCCCTGAAAGAACAAGATACCAAGAGAGATTTGGATAGAATTAAGAAAGCTTTTTAATAAAAAGTTTTTTTTATATAAAATTATGACTAATTTTGTCTTGACAAATAAAAACATTTAAGTAAAATGAAAACACTAATCAAAAATGCAAGAGAAAAAAAGGGGCTCAAAACAAGAGAACTAGCTCAACTTTTGAACATTGACCAAGCCTTGATTAGTAAGTTTGAATCCGGGACAAGAAAGCCTACAAAAGAACAAGTAGTAAAAATTGCCTCCTTATTGGAAATCGATTACGAAACTTTAATGGTGGCTTGGCTTAAAGAAAAAATATTGTACGAAATTGGTCAAGATGAATTTGCCCTAAAGGCTTTATTAGTTGCCGAAGAAGAAATACGATATGTTGCCAAAAACAATACCAATACACTATCAAAATCTTTAGAAACACTTTTAGCTCAAATTGATGTATTAAAAGCCAAATTAGACAGTTTTCGTCAATTCGATAGTTATAGAATATCGCAAGCTTTAGAATTGGAATATACTTTTGAAAGTAATCGAATAGAAGGTAATACTATGACACTTCGTGAAACCGATTTAGTTATCAATGAAGGCTTGACTATTTCTGGAAAAAGTATGCGTGAGCATTTAGAAGCTATTAACCATCAAGAGGCTATTGCTTTTATAAAAGAGTTGATGAATAAAAACACCTCTCTGATAGAAAGAGAAGTATTGACTATTCATAATCTAATATTAAGAGGAATTCATCCTGAAGATGCAGGTCGCTATAGAAAAGTACAAGTGATGATTAAAGGGAGCGCACATACACCGCCTCAACCTTTTTTAGTAGCAAAGGAAATGGAAGATTATTTTATTTGGTATGAAACCAATAAAAATAAATTGCACCCAATAGTTCTCGCTGCCGAAATGCATGAGCGTTTGGTTACCATACATCCCTTCATTGATGGAAATGGCAGAACGTCTCGTTTAATAATGAACTTGATTTTGTTGCAACATGGTTATGTAATAGCTAACATCAAAGGAGATTACGATACAAGAATGCGCTACTATCAAACCTTGGAAGCAGCTCAAACACAAAACAACAAAGAAGATTTCATCTTGTTTGTAGCTCAAATAGAAAAGGAGAGTTTAGAGCGCTATTTAGCCATTATTGGTCAATAAAAAACCCGCCAATTGGCGGGTTTTCTTTTAGTTTGTATCTTCTAATAAAGGAACAAATCGAAATTCTCCAAATTCATGTTTTTCAAATTGGGTTTCGTTTTTACGAATCAATAGGGTCATAGTTTGCACTTCTTCACCCAATGGAATGACTAAACGCCCTCCTATTTTTAATTGTGACATCAACGGTTTTGGGATTATGGGTGCACCAGCGGTAACAATAATACTATCGTAAGGTGCGTGAATTTCCAGTCCTTTGTATCCATCTCCAGAAGCAAAGTACTTTGGAAGAATTCCTAGTTTGCGAAATAAAACAGACGTTTTCTTAAACAACTCGATTTGGCGTTCTACCGTATAGACTTTGGCTCCCATAGAACACAAAACAGCCGTTTGATAACCTGATCCTGTTCCTATTTCTAATATTTTATGCTCTTTTTGTACTTCTAATAATTGGGATTGAAATGCCACGGTGTAGGGCTGGGAAATCGTTTGACCTGCTCCTATTGGAAAGGCTTTATCTTGATATGCATAATCTTCAAAACTAGAATTTAAAAATAAATGTCTTGGCACTTTTTTAATCGCCTCAAGCACCTTTTTATCAGTAATGCCTTTTTGTTCTAAAATGCTTACTAATTGATTACGAAGTCCTTGATGTTTGGCAGTGTCTTTCAAAATTTGGGTTTTAATTTTGGTAAAAGTAACAAAGAATTTCTAATTCCAAATAGCAAAATTTAAATTAAAATTGAACAAATAATTGTCTTTTTCACTTAATTAATTCACCAATTTATTGCTATTTTTGTGCAAACTACATTATTATGCTGAAAATTGGAGTATTGGGTGCTGGTCACTTAGGTAAAATACATTTGCGTTTATTACAACAATCTGAAAAATACGAATTGGTTGGTTTTTATGACGAAAATCTAGAAAACGGAGCTAAAATTGCTGCTGAATTTGGATACAAACAATTTGATACTATTGCCAAATTAATTCACGCTGTGGATGTCATTGACATTGTAACACCTACTCTTTCTCATTATAAATGTGCTAAAGTTTCTATCAAGTCGTGGAAACATGTATTTATAGAAAAGCCCATCGCAACCACTGTTGAGGAAGCCGAAGAAATTATAGAATTAGCTAAAGAATACAAAGTCAAAGGTCAGGTAGGACATGTAGAGCGTTTCAATCCTGCCTTTATTGCTACCAAAAATATGATTGAAAACCCGATGTTTATTGAAACGCATCGTTTGGCAGAATTCAATCCAAGAGGCACTGATGTTCCTGTAGTTTTAGATTTAATGATTCACGATATTGATGCTATTCTGAGCGTGGTGAATTCGAAAGTTAAAAACATCAATGCTAGTGGCGTTTCGGTTATTAGCGAAACTCCAGATATTGCCAATGCTCGAATCGAATTTGAAAATGGTTGTGTAGCCAATTTGACTTCTAGCCGAATTTCGATGAAAAACATGCGTAAAACTCGTTTCTTCCAAAAAGATGCATACATCTCGGTAGATTTCCTTGAAAAAAAATGTGAAGTAGTTAAAATGAAGGATGCGCCTAAAGTTCCAGGTGACTTTGATATGATTTTACAAAATGCTGAAGGAGTGAAAAAACAAATCTATTTTTCTAATCCTGAAGTACATCAAAACAACGCCATTTTAGACGAATTAGAATCCTTTGCTGATGCTATCAACAACGACACTACTCCTGTAGTTACTTTGGAGCAAGCCACCAATGCTTTGCGTGTAGCGTATCAGATTATTGATTCAATGGAAAAATAACAACATATCAAATGAAAACAATCGCTGTAATTGGAGCTGGAACTATGGGCAACGGAATTGCTCATACTTTTGCTCAAAAAGGGTTTACCGTAAAATTGATTGATGTTTCTGAAAAGGCATTGGACAAAGGCATGGACACTATCGCCAATAATTTGGATAGAATGTTAGCCAAAGGAACTATTACACAAGAAGATGTTGCTAAAACTATAACAAATATCATCACCTATACGGATATAAAAGATGGTATAGTTGGAGTTGACTTAGTCATAGAAGCCGCTACTGAAAATGTCGATTTAAAATTGGCTATTTTCAAGCAATTGAACGAAGCTTGTTCTCATAACACAATTTTAGCTACCAATACATCATCTATTTCCATTACTCAAATTGGAGCTGTAGTAGCTCATCCTGAACGTGTTATTGGAATGCATTTCATGAATCCGGTGCCAATTATGCAATTAGTGGAAGTCATTAGAGGGTATAACACAAGTGATGAAGTGACACAAATCATCATGCAGCTTTCTGAAAAATTAGGAAAAACTCCTGTTGAAGTAAATGACTATCCAGGATTTGTAGCCAATCGAATTTTGATGCCCATGATTAATGAAGCTATCGAAACTTTGTACAATCAAGTGGCTGGCGTTTACGAAATAGATACCGTAATGAAATTAGGCATGGCACACCCAATGGGACCACTTCAATTAGCTGACTTTATTGGACTCGATGTGTGCCTTTCTATATTAAATGTGATGTATGACGGTTTTAAAAATCCAAAATACGCACCTTGTCCCTTATTAGTCAACATGGTTCGCGCTGGAAAATTAGGTGTAAAATCAGGAGAAGGTTTTTACAATTATGCCGAAAGTAAGAAAGCAGAAAAAGTAGCTGCTCAATTCATTTAAAAACCAAAGACTACAATGTCAATTCAAAATAATTTACGTTCTATTCAAGCTACACTCCCTAAAAATGTTACTCTTGTAGCGGTTTCTAAAACTAAACCTGTATCGGATTTAATGGAAGCGTATGAAGCTGGACAACGCATTTTTGGTGAAAACAAAATCCAAGAAATGTCTGAAAAATGGGAAGTAATGCCCAAGGACATTCAATGGCATATGATTGGGCATGTTCAGACTAACAAAGTCAAATACATGGCACCTTTTGTGAGTTTGATTCACGGTGTGGATAGTTTGAAATTAGTACAAGAAATTAATAAACAAGCACAAAAAAATAACCGAATTATCGATTGTTTACTACAAGTGTATATTGCCGAGGAAGAATCCAAATTTGGTTTGGACGAAAAAGAATTAAATGAAATTTTTGAATTTGTTCAAGATGCCAAAAATGAAATGAACCACATCCGAATTGTAGGACTGATGGGAATGGCAACTTTTACTAACAATCAAAACCAAATCAAAAAAGAATTCAGCCGTTTGAAAACGATTTTTGATACCTATTCCAATCAGAATACTAAAAACTGCCAACTGAACACGCTTTCAATGGGAATGTCCGGTGACTATGCACTTGCTATTGAATGCGGAAGTACTATGGTTCGAATTGGAAGTAGTATCTTTGGCAATCGCAATTAACAATTCCAAAAATCAATTGCAATATCAAAAGTCAAATTTAAAAATGGAAAACAATTCTGTATTTAACGAAAAAATATTCAATTTTGAAGATAGATTGGTTTGTTTTGCTGGGGAATGTATTTTCTTTACACGAAATTTGGATAAATCTTTTGAAAATGAATATTATAAAAATCAATTAATTCGATCCTCTGGAAGTTCTTCATTAAATTTTGGAGAAGCTCAAGGAACAATAACTGATAAAGATTTTATATTTAAACTTACATTAGTAGTTAAAGAATTAAAAGAATCGAGAAATTCTTTAAAAATATTAAATTACATCAAAGAAGGAAATGAAGTTATTAGAGATTCATTATTGATTGAAGTTGAAGAATTAATTGCTATTGCTTCTAAAATGATTATAAATAAAAAATAACTTTCAATAACAATATTAATTGCAATTTCAAAATTCAATATTTAAACCTTTTATGATTGATTTTTGAATTTGAAATTGATTTTTGAATTTGAATTTTGATATTGATATTGAAAATGTACTGCATACTCGACATAGAAACCACAGGAGGTCAATTCAACGAAGAAGGAATTACCGAAATCGCCATTTATAAATTTGATGGTCGCGAAGTGGTGGATCAATTTATCAGTTTAGTGAATCCTGAAATCCCTATTCAACCATTTGTAGTCAAGTTAACTGGAATCAATAATGCGATGTTGCGCTCGGCACCTAAATTTTTTGAAGTAGCCAAACGCATTATCGAAATCACTTCAGATTGTGTTATTGTGGCACACAATGCCTCGTTTGATTACCGTATTTTAAGAACTGAATTCAAGCGTTTAGGTTATGATTTTCAAGCCAAAACACTCTGTACAGTGGAGTTATCCAAAAAATTAATCCCTGAACAACCTTCGTATAGTTTAGGCAAATTGGTTCGCGCTTTAGGTATACCCATGGCAGACCGACACCGAGCTAGCGGTGATGCCATGGCAACAACTAAATTATTCAAAATGCTTTTGGAAAAAGATGTCGAAAAGCAAATTTTGAACGACTTTATCAAACAAGAAATTCAAAAAGGAATCGCACCAAAGCTCTTGGATATTGTAGAACATTTGCCTTCAAAAACAGGGATTTATTATATTCATAACGAAAAAGGCAATTTGATATACATTGGCAAAAGCCGCAACATCAAAAAACGCATCAACCAACATTTTACAGGTACTTCTACTAAATCTAAAAAGATTCAAAGAGAAGTATTTACAGTTACTTACGAAGAAACGGGGAGTGAATTGATTGCCCTTTTAAAAGAAAGTGAAGAAATAAAAATCAACAAGCCTATTTTCAATAGAGCGCAACGCAAAAGTAATTTTGAGTGGGCATTGTATTCCGAAAAAGACAACAACGGTTACTTGAACTTACGGTTACAAAAAGCCGATGGGCGTAAAAAAGAAATTACCTCTTTTACTACGTTGCAAGAAGGAAAAAACACGCTGTTCCGCATTACAGAAAAGTACCAATTGTGTCAAAAACTAACGGGCTTGTACCAAACTAGCTCGGACTGCTTTCAATACAAAATTAAGGAATGTGACGGTGCTTGTATTGGAAAAATTACGCCAGAAGAATACAACAAACGAGTGCGAAAATTCATTGCCGAAAATAGTTTCGAAAACCAAAATAAAATTTTGATAGACCGTGGTCGTACTATCAACGAGCGTTCAGCGGTTCTAATTGAAAACGGTATTTATAAAGGCTATGCTTTTTACGATTTGAATTACCAAGTGACGCATATCGATATTCTGAAAAACATTTTGATTCCGATGCAACACAACCGCGATGCCAAAACAATTATTCAAGGACAAATTAGGAAAAGTAAAACACTAAAAGTAATTTCGTTTTAACATTTAGGAGCTATTTCCCGCTATCCGTTGCAATCTTTGCCTTTTTAAAGAAAAAATCAAAGGATTTCCACTACTATCGGGGCTAAAACACGTTGAGAGACAAATGAAATACCTCATTACAATCATTGGACCTACTGCCATAGGAAAAACTTCCTTAAGTATTACTTTGGCACAGCAGTTCCAATGCGAGATTATTTCGTGTGACAGTAGGCAATTTTTCAAAGAAATGCGAATTGGCACTGCCGTTCCAAGTCCAGATGAATTAGCTGGTGCACCGCATCATTTCATTCAAAATAAATCCATTTTCGAAAACTATACCGTAGGCGATTTTGAAAAAGAAGCCATTGCAAAACTCAACGAATTATACCTAACGAACGATTTTGTCATTTTAGTAGGTGGTTCCGGTTTGTATGTCGATGCCATCTTAAAAGGATTTGATTCCTTTCCAGATATTGATACTTCTGTTCGCGAGGAAGTAAACACAAGCTATGAAAAATTAGGTATAACCTACTTACAAGAAAAATTAAAAGAATTAGACCCTGTCTATTTTGAAAAAATAAATCTTGAGAATCCGCAAACGCTACAAAACCCTCAACGCCTGATGCGATTTGTAGAAGTTTGTATTGGAACAGGCCAACCCTACTCCTCTTTCCTAAATCAAACTAAAAATAATCGGGATTTTACACCTATTATTATTGGCTTAGAGGCCGAACGTAGCACTATGTACGACCGCATCAATCAACGAGTAGATATCATGCTCAACGAAGGCCTTTTGGCGGAAGCCGAACAATTGTACCCACACAAAAAATTGAATGCCTTGCAAACTGTAGGCTATCGCGAGTTATTCCGTTATTTTGATGGCCATGACAGTTTGGAATTTGCCATTGAAGAAATCAAAAAGAATACCCGACGTTTCTCCAAACGCCAATTAACTTGGTTTAAAAGAACCGAATATGCCAAATGGTTTGATTATCTTAGCGATAGAAAAGAGATTATAGACTACATAAAATCATTCACACCGCATCAATCCTAATTATTTATATGCCAATCGCTCCTAACTTCACTTCTATTTTAAGCAAAGACTGGGAAATTAATTTTACCCAATGTGCGCCCAATGGCTATTTGAAATACACAGAATTGTGTAATTTATTGCAAATGACGGCTGCGGCACATTCTGAAATTGGCGGAATTAGTTTTACTGATATGCAGCAGTATCACCAAGCCTGGGTTTTGAGTAGAATGCGTGTAGAAGTGACCGAATTGCCCAAATGGCGAGATGTGGTTACGATCAAAACTTGGATTAATTCGTTAGAAAATTCCCGATCGGTTCGTGCTTTAGAAATGTATGTCAATGGAAAAAAAATTGTGGGCTCTGAAACATTTTGGGCCGTTTTCAATACCCAACTTCGTCGTCCAGAAGCCTTAGTTTTACCTTACGAGCATTTTGAATTGTTCCCTGATGACAAAGCAACACGAGAAACTTTTTCAAAAATAAATCTCAATTACGACAAAGAAATGGTATTTGAAAAAACAGTTCGCTTATCGGATTTGGATATTGTCAATCACGCCAATAATGTAAAATATGTAGAATGGTGTTTGGATTTAGCCGATGAAACCAAAATTTTGAACCAAGAAATTGAGAGTTTTGAAATGAATTTCATGAAGGAGCTTTCGCTAAAAGACCAAGTAGTCATTCACGAAAATAACGAACAAAACACGTCTATTTTAAGCATTACCAAAGAAGATAAAAACTGTTTTGCTTTGCAATTGAATTGGAAGAAATAAACTTAATTATTGTTCGTTCAGAATATTGAAAAGTTAATTAATTTAGAATCATGAAAAGTAATCAATATTTTAGGTTATCCAATTCCGAATCGATATTCGTCAGAGAGCCTTTGACCCGACTTAATAATTTAATTTTTACGTTTAAAGTACAATATCATTTTATTAGAGCATTTAGAAAAATGCATTTTATAGGTCCATGTGTTACTATTTTTGGATCTGCCCGATTTGGACCAGAAACCACTCATTATAAAAATGCAGAAAAAATTGGAGCTGCAATGGCCAAATTAGGTTTCACCGTAATGACTGGTGGTGGCCCTGGAATTATGGAAGCGGCTAATAAAGGAGCTTTTGAAGCTGGTGGCTATTCTGTGGGTTGTAATATTGTCCTTCCTGTAGAACAAAATCCGAATCCTTATCTCAATAAATGGATTTATATCCCTTATTTTTTTGTTCGAAAAGTAATTTTAGTTAAATACTCGTATGCATTTGTGGTAATGCCCGGAGGAATAGGAACATTAGACGAATTATTTGAAGCTTTAACTTTGATTCAAACCAAAATGATTAGTGGTTTTCCTGTAGTTATTTTCGACAAAGAATACCACAAAGAATTGTGCCATCACATCGAAATTATGGCAAAAAATGAAAGTATAAGTCCCGAAGATATGAATCTACTATTTGTAACTGATTCCGTAAAAGATTTGGTCAATCATATTAAGAAGAATAGCATAAACAAATTTGGCCTAGTGAAAGAGAAGCACAGACCTAAATGGTGGTTTGGAGAAACTAATTAACCCCCTCTCTTATTGTTTAAACATTTGAGAATAGCCTGTTGCAGATCGGCTGGACTAATTGGTTTTGAAATATATCCATCCATTCCTGATTCCAAACATTTTTTCTTTTCTTCATTCAAAATTCCAGCTGTTAAAGCGATAATTGCTGTTCTATTAGATTGTTCTAATTGTCGTATTTCAGAAGTTACTTCATAACCATTTTTCTTTGGCATTTGAATATCCATCAGTATAATATCTAATGGAATATTTTTATAAATTTTAACGGCTTGCTTTCCATTACGAGCTTCATAAATAAGTGCTTTGGGAAACATTTTTACAAGAATTTTTTTAACTAATAACAAATTAATTTCGTTGTCTTCTGCTATTAATATCTTAACATTTTCTACTATCAACGAATCCACTTCTGTAATTTTTGATGATTGCACAACATTGGATTTAATTTGCTCTTTTCTATTCAATACAGTCCTAAACTGAATTGAAAAACAAAATTCACTCCCCTTTCCTAATTTACTCTTAAGTAATAATTTACTTTGCATTAATCCTAATAATTGATTGGAAATCGATAATCCTAACCCAGTCCCACCAAATTTCTTAGTAGTACTAGCTTCCTCCTGTATAAAAGAATTGAATATCTTTTTCTGGTTCTGTCTTTTAATTCCAATTCCAGTATCCTTTACTAAAAAATGCAAGGTTGAAAAATTACCGCAAGTCTTTAATTCATCAATATATAATTCTATTCTTCCCTCTTTGGTGAATTTAATTGCATTTCCAATTAGATTTACTAAAATCTGTTTCAAACGAATAGAATCAGAAAAAATAAATTGAGGCACACGATTTCCTATATTTAATATCAATTCAATATTTTTTGCACTGGCTTGATACTTGAATAAATTGATTACTTGATGAGATAATTCAAATAAATTCGTCTCTTCTATATTCAACTCTAAACGCCCTTCTTCAATTTTTGAGAAATCTAAAATATCATTGATAATTTCCATTAACAAAATAGCTGATTGATTCACAATTCCCATATACTCAGCTTGATCTTGGTCTAACTTCGTTTTTAATAACAACTCTGTAAAACCAATAATACCATTCAATGGTGTTCTAATCTCGTGGCTCATATTCGCTAAGAAACTTGATTTAGCTTTATTGGCATTTTCAGCTTGTTCTTTAGCCTTAATTAAATCGGACTCCATTTGCTTGGTGTCTGTAATATCGATGAAACTAATAACAATCTCTGATAACTCTCCATTGAATTTATTTAATGGAAAACCATTAACTAACAGTAATCTAGTATCATTAGTTTGTATTCTAAATACTTTCCCTTTAAAATTTTTAAGAGGCTTTCCCGTTTGCAATATTATATTAACTGGATAGTCATCGATAGCTAAAGGCAAATCATTTTCATCAAAAAACATCCAATTCGGATCATCAACACTCATATATTTCATTTCTTCAGAACTAATTCCTAAAAGTTCTGAAGCTTTTGGATTACTCATAACAATTGATGTTTCTAAATTATGAACTACAATACCCACATCTAGATTATAAATTAAATCTCGATACCTTTCTTCGCTATTCTGTAAAGCATTTCCAATTAAATTTAAATCTGTAATATCAACTACCGAAATATGACAAAATTGTTTGTCTTCGGTTATAATTCCTGTCAGATAAGCATATTGAGTACGTACTTTGGATTCCAAACATATTTCACAACATTCTCTAATTTGATTGATAAAAATTTTATCTAAAAAAATATCAAACTCCATTTTTGAATCATTACACAAAAAAGACCTAAATTTTGCATGTATTAAATTGATACGGTTAGCACCTAACATTATTGCACCTGTATGATTAACGTCTACTATTATTCCTTCTTTAGAAACAGTAAAATAGCCTGATGGTGAAAAATCATATAGTTCTGTATATTTTTTAATAGCCGAATCTGCCTGTTGTTTTGCTTTTAGAAGTTCTTCATTTTGTATTTCTAATTCAATCTGATTCAATTCCAATTTATGGATAAGCTTAGTTTTATCTAAAGAAGAAAAACTACCACCTAAAAGATCTCCATTATAATTTTCAGAATTATTTTGACAAAATTCTTTTTGATTTAATTTATTTTTCTTAGCCATAACAATACGATTATTTAAAATTAGATGATAGTAACAGAGATCTTTACTTTAATTATTTCAGACAATAATAAATGTAATTAAATATAAGAATAATACTGATAAATAAACAATTATTCCTTTTTAAAATATCTATTTTGTTCTAAACATAGCAGACTCAACGTTAAATTTAAATATCTAAAAACCAATGATTTTAAACTTAAAAACGATTAATCAAATATTTTTTTAACAAAATAATAACACACATTTGTATATACAAATAAAAAATACACTACATTTGTACCTACAAATTACATATATACAAATATGAAAATTGAAGAAGTATTAAAATCAACTATACCCATGGATAATTCTAAAAAAATTATCATGAACATTATATATACCCAAAATGTAATTACAGAAAATTTTAATGAAATATTGAAACCTTATGACATCTCTTCAGAGCAATTCAATGTATTGCGCATCCTGAGAGGTCAAAAAGGAAACCCAGCTAATATGTGCGTTATTCAAGAACGAATGTTAGCTAAGACAAGTAATACCACTCGATTAGTTGACAAGTTGCTCTTGAAAGAATTAGTTACTCGAGAAGTATGTCCTGAAAATAGACGAAAAATCGAAGTGTTGATTACTTCAAAAGGATTACATTTATTAGACGAATTAGAGCCAAAAGTAAAAGCACACGAGCATTTTTTTTCGAAAAATTTAACTGAAGAAGAAATGGCGCAATTAAATCAATTATTAGAAAAATTTAGAAATCAATAAACAACAATAAATAGTATGAGTACATTTTTAGAAAATCAAAATTGGAGATATGCAACAAAGAAATTTGATGCTTCGAAAAAAATATCAGCAGCTGACTTGGATACTTTAAAAGAGGCTATCCGTTTAAGTACTTCTTCTTATGGTTTACAACCTTACAAAGTTTTTATCATTGAAAATCCAGAATTAAGAGCTAAATTAGTTGACGCAGCTTACGGACAAAAACAAGTAGCCGATGCTTCCCATCTACTAGTTTTCGCAAATGAATTGAATTTTGGAGCAGCTGGAATTGACCAATTGGCTAACAATATCAGTGCAACTCGAGGTCTTCCACTAGAAGCGATTCAAGGATATGTTGACTATATGAAAGGAAATATCACTGGTTTGCCAGAAGAGGTTAGAAACATTTGGACAGCAAAACAAACCTATTTAGCTTTAGGTAATTTATTAAACGCTGCAGCTGAACTTAAAATTGATGTTACACCAATGGAAGGTTTTGTTCCTGCTCAAGTAAATGAAATTTTAGGATTAGACAAATTAGGTCTTAATGCTTCATTATTAGCTCCTATTGGTTACAGACATGTTGAAGATGACACACAACATTACAAAAAAGTAAGAAAGTCAAACGAAGAATTATTTATCACACTTTAATTATTAATAACAATCAAATTTAAAACAAATGAAAAATTTAAAATCAATTGCATTAGCATTAGTTGTAGCTTTAGCTACAGTATCGGTATCAGCTCAAACTAAAAAAATTGACGCTGCAAAAAGTTCTATTAACTGGTTAGGAAAAAAAGTAACTGGTCAACACAATGGAACAGTAAACTTCAAAGAAGGAAACTTAGTTTTTAGAGGAAAAAAAGTAACTGGTGGTAACTTTGTTGTCGATATGACTTCATTAACTGCTACTGATTTACAAGGTGAATACCAAGGTAAATTAAACGGTCACTTAAAAGCGGATGACTTTTTTGGTACAGATAAATTCCCAACTGCAACCTTAGTTTTCAAAAAAGTTGTTACAAAATCTGCTACTACTTTCACCGTAACTGGTAATTTAACGATTAAAGGAATTACTAAACCTATCACTTTTGATTTGGCTACAACTGCTAATTCAGCTACTGCTAAATTTAATGTTGATAGAACTAAATACGATATTAAATACGGTTCAGGAAGTTTCTTTAGCAATATCGGAGATAAAGCAATTAATGATGAATTTGAGTTAGATGTAACTTTAAGATTCTAATATTTCAAACTCAAAATATGAAAAGCTCTAACGTTTGTTAGAGCTTTTTTTATGTTCAAAAGCAAAAATAGTTACAAAATCGAATTCCTAATTCCTAATTCCTAACTACCTTTGTACTTTCAATAAATTTAGTATTATGAACCTACAACATATTCCACAAATCAAACATACTGAAAGTGGTAACTTCTTTTTACTTGCCGGACCTTGCGCTATTGAAGGTGAAGAAATGGCATTGCGTATTGCTGAAAAGTTAGTTGGTATTACCGACAAACTTGAGATTCCTTATGTATTCAAAGGATCATTCAAAAAAGCGAATCGTTCTAGAATTGACAGTTTCTCTGGAATTGGAGATGAAAAAGCATTACAAATTCTTCGTAAAGTATCTGAAACTTTTGGCATACCAACCGTTACAGACATCCATACTAATGAAGATGCAGATAGGGCAGCACAATATGTTGATGTATTGCAAATTCCCGCGTTTTTAGTTCGCCAAACTGATTTAGTTGTGGCTGCGGCCAATACAGGAAGAACAGTAAACTTGAAAAAAGGACAATTCATGAGTCCAGAAAGTATGAAACATGCGATTCAAAAAGTATTGGATTGCAACAATCAAAACGTAATGGTAACGGATAGAGGAACTATGTTTGGCTATCAAGACATGATTGTTGATTTTAGAGGAATCCCTACTATGCAACAATACGCTACCACAGTTCTTGATGTAACACATTCATTGCAACAACCTAATCAAACAGCGGGTGTAACAGGAGGAAGACCTGATATGATCGAAACCATTGCTAAAGCGGGAATTGCAGTAGGCGTTGATGGAATATTTATTGAAACTCATTTTGATCCTGCAAATGCTAAAAGTGATGGAGCCAATATGCTGCATTTGGATTATTTTGAAGCATTAATGACTAAATTAGTGGCAATCCGAAAAACTGTAAATCAATTTTAATTTAATACCCTAAATCGTTGAAAAAGTTAAATTTATTTAGCGCTTTACTATTAGTCACACTTTCTGTATTTTCACAGGAAACCATAAAAAATCAAGATAAATACACTGCTCATAACAAAGGTAAATTCTTTGTTTCTTGGGGTGGTAACCGTGAAGTCTATTCTAAATCTGATGTTACTTTCTCTGGTAGTAATTATAATTTTACCATACAAAATATGGTAGCCCATGACAAACCTAAAGGCTGGCATATTGATTATATCAATCCTGGACGTATGACCATTCCTCAAACTAATTTGCGAATGGGATATTTCATTAATGATCATTACAGCGTTGCAATTGGTGTAGATCATATGAAATACGTTATGACTCAAAACCAGATAGCGAATGTAACAGGAACAATTGGAGCAGGACTTCCTTTTGGCGGGACCTATACTAACACTCCTACCGTTATGTCAGAAAGTTTTTTAATGTTTGAGCATACTGATGGATTGAATTATGTAAATACTGAATTTTCAAGACATGATGATATTTCTCAATGGTTTTCAATTTCTGATACCGATAAACTACAAATTAATCTAACAGAAGGAATCGGAGTGGGAATGTTATATCCTAGGACAAATACTACTTTACTTAGTAAACCAAGGTACGATGAATTTCATGTTGCTGGTTATGGTACATCAATCAAAGCTGGGTTGAACTTTACTTTTTTCAAACATTTTTATTTACAAACAGAGATTAAAGGAGGATATATAAACATGCCCCATATTCGAACTACCCAAAGTACTACTGATAGTGCCTCACAAGAATTTTTCTTTTTCCAAAAAATCATTGCTTTTGGTGGAATCTTCAAAATCTAATATAATTGATCCTACAAAAAAAAGGCTTCTTTCGAAGCCTTTTTTTATTTTATAATTCCGTTTTGATCTATCAAATACATCAGGGAAGCCATTGTTGCTGCCCCTAATTCTAATTCTCTTTTATTGATAGCATCAAATTTGTCATTCAAAGCGTGATGATAATCAAAATAGCGTTGTGAGTCGGGTTTTAATCCTGCTTTAACCATTTTAAATGAACTCAACGGACCAATATCTGCACCAGCATGTCCTTTCACAAAACTATGAATCAAATATGGCTCAAATACATTTTTCCAAGACAAAATTCGTTCAAAATTAGCATCGTCTGCTTCAATAGAAAAACCTCTTGGACTAAATCCCCCCGAATCACTCTCTAATGCAAAAATGTGATTCTCTTTATTGATTTGTGCCAATTCTTCGTATTTCTTACCTCCTCTACCTCCATTTTCTTCATTCATAAATAGGACTACACGAATGGTATTTTTAGGTTGATAACCTATCTGTTTAAAAATACGCAATACCTCCATACTTTGTACAACTCCTGCTCCATCATCATGAGACCCATCTGCCAAATCCCACGAATCTAAATGACCACCAACAACCATAATATTTTCGGGATGTTCGCTTCCTTTAATTTCTCCAACTACATTATACGAAAGCGCCTCCGGCATTTGTACACAAGATTGTTTAAAATAAAATTTCAAACTTGGATTTACTTTTAATTTTTGACTTAACAATTCAGCACCATTAGTACTAATTGCTGCTGTCGGAATATATTCGGCTGGAGGTAAATCGCCATAACTTTGCGCACCCGTATGTGGAAAATCATCCAATCGTAAATTCATGGAACGCACAATGGTTCCCACTGCTCCAAATTTAGCTGCTTCTTTAGCTCCAGCATAACGTTGATCCACACAACCTCCATAGGATTTAAAAGTTTCTATATTTACAGGATCCATAGGTCTATTGTAAAAAACAATTTTCCCTTTGATTTTGTCTCCTAGTATTTTTAAGTCTTCAATCCCTTGTACTTCAATTACTTCAGCGGTCAAGCCATTTTTGGGAGTAGCAATTGAACCTCCTAAAGCAGCAATTGGCACAGTGATTTTCGTTTTATTATCCAAAATATACGCGCTTTCCTTTTCGCCACGAACCCATTTTGGCACCATTACTTCTTGTAAGTACACTTTGTCTAATCCTAAAGTTTCTAATTGTACTTTGGTATATTGAACGGCTTTTTCAGCATTTTCTGAACCCGATAATCGAGCACCAATTTTATTTGATAAATGTTCTAACCAAGAATAACATTTCGCATTAGTTAATCCTGATTTATAAATATCTTTTAGCATTTGCTCGTCTTTAGATTGGGCGACCATTGCTATTCCGTTAAGGAAAACTAATCCTGCTACTATTGACTTTTTCATTTTGTTTTGGTTTATAGATTGGGCAATTTCGGAATTCTTTTTCAAATTAGGTCAACAAAAGGATATAAAAAAACCTGCAAATGAATCTTGCAGGTTTCTAATTTTAGTTTGTCGGCTCAAAACAAATAGCGGTTCCACCTCCTGGAGCCAAGTTCAATTTAATTTTCGAATTAGCAGTAACTTCAACAGTTCGGATGCGATAGGCTATCGGATTTTTTTTCCAATCGGCATCTTTAGCATCTTCATAAATAGTGGCTTTGTATTTTTTCCCTTTGGCCAAAAAGTCCAATTTAATTTCGGTTTGTCTTGCATTTTCATCGGTAATTGCTCCTAAAAACCACGATTGTTTTCCTTTTGCTTTTCTTGCAACTGTCAAATAATCTCCTGGTTCTGCCTCTAAATAAATACTTTCATCCCAATCTAATGCTACGTCTTTGATAAACTGAAAGGCATCCGGATACTTTTCGTAATTTTCTGGTAGGTCGGCTGCCATTTGAATTGGAGAATACATCGTGAGATAGAGTGCCAATTGCTTTGCCAAGGTAGTATGTACTTGCTCCTTTTTATTTTTGTCGTAATGACTCATTTTAATTTCAAAAATTCCTGGCGTATAGTCCATCGGACCTCCCAACTGACGCGTAAACGGTAAAATCGTTTCGTGCATTGGTGGATTACCCACACTCCAAGCGTTGAACTCTGTTCCTCTCGCGGCTTCGGCAGCCACATAATTAGGATACGTTCTTCCCAATCCTGTCGGGTGTGACGACTCGTGTGAATTTACCATCAATTTATAATCAGCAGCACGTTTGACTACATGCGCAAAATGATTTACCATCATTTGTCCATCATGCATTTCGCCACGTGGAATAATTTTACCCACATAGCCTGTCTTTACAGCAGGATAATTGTATTTCACCATATTTTCAAAGGCACGATCCAAGCGTCTTTCGTAATTAGACACCGAACCCGAAGTTTCATGATGCATAATCATTTTTACATTCTTTGCTTTGGCGTAAGCCGAAATCGAGGCAATATCAAAATCAGGATAAGGAGTAACAAAGTCAAATACTTCCTCTTTCCAATTGCCCGACCAGTCTTCCCAGCCTTCGTTCCAACCTTCCACTAAAACACCATCAAAACCGTGTTTAGCTGCAAAATCAATGTAGCGTTTGGTATTTTCAGTAGTCGCTCCGTGGCGCCCTGAGGATGCTAGTTTTGTCCCGAAATCAGTAGTGGCATTTTGCGAACCTGCATAATCCCAAGTCGAATTACCTACGTGCATTTCCCACCAAATTCCAACATATTTCATTGGTTTGATCCAAGAAGTATCGTCAATTTTTGAAGGTTCGTTCAAGTTCAAAATCATTTTAGAACCCACAATATCACGTGCATCATCACTAATCATAATCGTTCTCCAAGGCGATACACAAGGCGTTTGCAAATAGGCTTTATCGCCAATGGCATTAGGAACTAATTCTGATTTTAATTTGTAATTGGTTACATCAGCTTTCAAATGCATCACAGGATAGTTGACAACCGCTGCTTCAAAAATATTCAAATACACTCCCGATGGCGATTTCATCATCAAAGGCGTTTGTACCGTATATTTCCCAGGAATGGATTTAACGCCAATTCCGTTATTCATATTGATTTTAGAATTGTCAATTTCAGAGAATTTGGTTTCGTTGTATTCGTATTCATTGCTATCAAAATCGCCTGGCAACCAAAATACCTTGTTGTTTTCGTTCAAGTTGAATTGCGTTTCCTCATCAGCAATAATAAAATAATTCAATTCTTTTTGCTTTGGGAAGTCATAGCGAAAAGCTACTCCCTCATCAAAAGCTCTGAATACTAAATTTACTTTTATATTCGTTCCTTTTTGAATTAACTCCACAACCAATTCGTTGTAATGATTTACTATCGAAGCTTGTTCTCCTAAAACGGGTTTCCACGATTCATTGAACGTATTGTTTTTTGAAGTTTGAATCTCAAAATCAGCATTCAATGCGGTTTTATCTTTTAATTTAATTCCTAAATTGCTCTTCATCACCACTGTTTTGGTTTTATAATTCACCTCATAAGTTGGCTGTCCAGCAGCAGTTAATGTAAAAGTTAACGCAATTTTACCTGATGGAGAACTCACTGTTTGCGCTTGTGTAAATCCAAAAGTAAACAAGGCAAAAAGAAAAAATAGTTGTTTCATTTTTATAGTTTTTTAAGACGACGAATATAGTTTTTATTATTGAATTTAGTTCAAGGAATCATAGACTTGATTCGCAATTTCAAGTTCTTCATTGGTAGGAATAACCAATATTTTAGTTTTGGCATTTACCAAATTAATTTCGCGAAGCTGCTTCGAACGGATTTCATTTTTTTCGGTATCCAATGCCAATCCGAAATAATCCATATCGGTACAAACTAATTGTCGAATCAACGACGAATTCTCTCCGATTCCTGCTGTAAAGACAATCGCATCCAATCCATTTAAAACGGCAGTATAAGAACCAATGTATTTTTTAATTCGGTAGGCATTCATTGCTAAAGCCAAACGACAATTTTCATCGCCTTTTTCAGCCTGTGCTTCAATATCTCTTAAATCGCTATAACCGGTCAAACCTAACATTCCGCTTTCTTTCTGCAAAAGCGTATTCACTTTGTCCAACGAAAATCCTAAAGTATTCACCAAATAAAAAATAACCGATTGATCAATATCGCCACTACGGGTTCCCATAACGAGTCCGTTCATTGGCCCAAAACCTAAAGTATGGTCAATACTCTTCCCGTCTTGAACTGCCGTCATGCTGCATCCATTACCCAAATGAATAGTAATGATTTTTGAAGCTGCACAATTATTTTCTTGCAAATAAGCAATTGCTTTTTCAGAAACGTATTTGTGACTGGTACCATGAAATCCATACACCCGAATTTTATTTTCGGTCAACAGCGCATTCGGAATGGCATATTTATGTGCTACTACAGGAATAGTTTGATGGAAAGCAGTGTCAAAAACCGCTACTTGTTGTGCTTCAGAAAAAATGGTTTCCGCCACAGTAATTCCTTCTAAATTAGCTGGATTGTGTAAAGGTGCTAAATCAAAAAGTTGCTTTATTTTATCTTTAACCGCTGCTGTAATGACAACCGTATCCGAAAAATCACTTCCGCCATGAACCACTCGATGTCCTACGGCTTGAATCTCTGAAGTACTTTTAATAACACCCACTTTTTCGTCTAACAATAAGTCAGCTATTTTTTCTAACCCTATGGTATGGTTGGGAATGGCTACTATTTCTTCTATTTTATTGTTTTCGGTAGTGTAAGACAAATTAGAATTTTCCAAACCAATTCGGTCAATCATTCCGCTACAAACAACGGTTTGTGCAGGCATTTCAATCAATTGGTATTTAATAGATGAGCTACCTGAATTTAATATTACAATTTTCATTCTGTTGAATTATTATTTTTAATTACAAACCTTGTGCTTGGATTGCCGTAATGACTACTGTATTGATAATATCATCTACCGTACAACCACGGCTTAAATCGTTCACTGGTTTATTTAAACCTTGCAGCATTGGGCCAATTGCCAAAGCACCTGTTTCTCTTTGAACCGCTTTATAGGTGTTATTTCCTGTATTCAAATCAGGAAAAATCAATACACTAGCATGCCCGGCTACTTCAGAGTTAGGCATTTTACTTTGTCCCACTTCCAAATCTACGGCCGCATCGTATTGAATTGGACCTTCAATTTTTAAATCGGGACGTTGTGCTTTCACTATTTCAGTTGCTTTGCGAACTTTATCCACCTCATCCCCTTTTCCAGAAGTCCCTGAGGAGTACGAAAGCATCGCTACTTTGGGTTCGATACCAAAAGCCAGACTTGAGTCGGCAGAAGAAATTGCAATCTCAGCCAATTGCTCCGCTGTTGGATTCGGATTAATCGCACAATCGCCAAAAACCGAAACACGGTCTTCCAAACACATAAAAAACACCGACGAAACTACCGAACAATTCGGTTTTGTTTTAATAAATTGTAAAGCCGGTAAAATCGTATGTTGTGTCGTGTGAGCCGCTCCCGAAACCATTCCGTCAGCATGCCCTTTGTACACCATCATCGTTCCAAAATACGATACATCTTCTAACAAATCTTTGGCCATAGCCATAGAAACATTCTTTGCTTTTCGCAATTCGTAGTAAGTATTGACGTAATCGTCATAATGTTCCGATTCTATCGGATTGATGATTTGTACTTTGGAAAAATCAAAATCCAAACCTAATTCGGCGACTTTATTTTCTATTTGTTTTTTGTTGCCAATAATCGAAATATCCACCACATCCATAGCTAAAAGTCGAGCTGCTGCAATGATAATTCGCTCATCACTACCTTCAGGCAAAACAATATGTTTTCGGTGCATTTTGGCACGTTTAACCAAGTTATATTGGAACATTTTTGGTGTCATACCCTCGGCTTTAAAAGTGATTAGCTTTTGAGCCAAATTCTCCACATCAACATATTTTTCAAACGTAGTAATTGACGTGGCTATTTTTTGTTTGTTATTGGCATAAATTTTAGATTTAATAGCGCCTATTCTATTGGTAATATAATACGTTCCTTCTTCTACAGAGATGATGGGAACTACTGGCGAAAGTCCTTCAATCAGCTTCAAAATACTAGGCTCTGGCAAAATATTCCCTGTTAAAACAATACCTGCTATCGTAGGATAATTAACCGATTCATTGGCTTGTAAAACGCCTAAGATAATATCGGCTCGATCTCCTGGAGTAATGACTAAACTATCTTCTTTAAGGTGCAACAAGTAATTGCACAATTGCATCGCTCCTACACTAAAATTACTGGTTTGATTATTTAAATATCCTTCCCCAAATAAAACTTTGGCATCCAAATCAACAACAATTTCTTGAACGGTGGGATGATTTAAACTTGAAATCACTGGAATCGCATTGATCAATATTGTTTCTGGAAGACTTTTCTTAAGACTTGTGGTAACTAATTCAATATTTTCGGATTGCACTTTATTAGCAAAAATAGCCAACACCTCAACCTCTTTTATTTTGAATGAATCGTAAACAAGGTGTAAACTGTCAATTAATTCCTCTAAAGTTTTACCTACTCCCGAGCCTACAATTACCGTTGGAATCCCTAAATTTTTAGCGATTAAAACATTTATATCCAATTCGATAGCCGTTCCTTCACCTGTAAAACTGGTTCCTTCTACCAATACAAAATCAAAACGTTCTTCAAGGCGTTTGTATTTCTCAATAATTAAATCAATGACATCCCCTAGTTTGCCTTTGTTTTTCTTCTTGATCAGTTTACTTTTAGTAATAGCATAGGCATCTTCAAATTCAATATCCAAACCAAAATGAGTAATCACAGTTTCAATGTGATTGTCAAATCCGCCTTCTTCAATATCCTCGATAATAGGTCTAAAATAACCTACTTTAGCCGTTTTGCCAATTAGCATACTCATTAATCCCAAAGTGACTATTGATTTTCCACTGCTTGGCTCACTTGTAGCTATATATATAGATTTACTCATTCTTTTTCTTTTTAATTGGTAAACAAATTAAAACCATCTCCTTTTTTTGAAATAAACCAACATCGCTATGCCTATAAAAATCATGATTCCTACTATTGTATAATAACCGTTTGGATATTTTAACTCAGGCATGTATTCAAAGTTCATTCCGTACACTCCAACAATAAATGTCAACGGAATAAAAATTGCAGACACAATAGTCAAGGTTTTCATGATTTCGTTCATCTTATGTGTTTGAAACGAAAAGAAAAAATTAGATGCACTTTCAAGAGATCCCATATCCAATTCAATTTGTTCCAAAAGTTCTAAGCTTTTTTGATGTAATCGGGCGAAAAAACTAAAGTTTTCATTTTCAATTACATTGAATACATTGTCGTCTTTTATGCTTTTGATATCATACAATGAATCCCGCAACGGAATAATAGAACGTTTTAAAAAATTCAAATTGTCGCGATGTTTTTCAATTCGTTCAAGAATCGTGGGGTTGTCACTATTTTTGGATAAATTAATTAATTCTTCTACTTTATCTTCTTCATGTTCCAAAGTGATGTAGAAATTTTCCATCACAGCATCTAATAAAATGTACAATAAATAATCGGCTTTTTTAGTTCGTACTATTCCCGAGTGGGTCCGAATACGCTCCCTAATATGAGTAAAGAAATCACTTCGTTTTTCTTGAAACGACAGCAAAACACCATCTTTAATCAAAAAACTAATTTGCTCTACTTGAATATTATCTGAATGTTCTGTGGGTAATAGGGATTTGATATTAAAAAACAACACCTCTTGTTGTTCTTCTAATTTAGTACGTTTGGTCGTGTTCAAAATATCGGCCAACATGAAATTATCAATTTCAAAATAATCTCCAATTGCTTTAACTAACTCAATATTATTAAGTCCGTGAAGGTTAAGCCAATTTGTTTTTTGAGGATCAATGCTTTTAGTAAAATCAGCTACTTTTATTTTTTCAAATTCTGTCAAGTTCAAATCATCGTATACAAACAATTGCATTTCTGATTCATTACTTTTATGAATCCCTGTATATTCCAAATGCAAAGGCTGTACTTTTCGTCCTTTTTTGTATCTAATTTTTCTCATAAACAAATTCCATTTTACAGTATTTATTAGTATAACTAATAGTATTAAAGCCAACACAAAAATAGGTAGAAATTAACTCTAACTACATGAGATTAATCATATTTATGAAAAAAATAATACTGGGTTCCTTTTGATAATATTGAAACAAAACCACCCATCCATACTATTATTTTAAAAATATATCAATAGATTTGAATATTCGTAGTAAGTTTACGAACAACTATTGCCTTATTCTACCAATAACTTAGTATTAATTTAAAAAAGAGGAATTAAATGGTAAAACTAAAATCAAGTTTAATTGTTGCGAGTTTTCTTGTCTGCTTTAGTCAAGGTGCATTGAGTCAAAACAAAAAAAAGAAGGATGCCGTAAAACCTGCTGTTGCAGCTACAGAAACCCCTAAAACTGACGCAAAAAAAGGACCAAAACCGTATAACAAAGTAATTGACACTACAGCGGTTACTCAAAAAGGGCTAATTGACATCCACAAAATGGATTCTAAATACCTTTTTGAAATTCAAGCTACTTTATTAGACACCGAAATCATGACCATTACTAGATTTTCAAAAACTCCTGCTGGAGGTGGAATTTTTGGTGGTGAAGAAGTCAACCGACAAGTAATTCAATTTGAAAAAGGACTAAATAATACTTTGTTATTGCGTTCTATCAGTTATGTAATAATGTCGCCTGATGGAGACAAACCATTAGCCCAAGCGGTGAAAAACTCATCTACAAATCCAATTATTGGGAACTACGATATTTTAGCTATAAAAAAAGGAGATGATGGTAAAGAAGTTTCATACGTTATTGATATGACTCCTACTTTTGATGCTGATGTACAAACATTTTCATTAGATCCTGTCAAAAAACAAACATTAAGTATTCAGGCATTCCAAAAAGAAAAATCATTTATTCAAAAAATTAGTAGTTTCCCTATCAATACAGAAATCAGAACGGTGAAAACCTATTCAACTGTTCCTGCTTTATTATCATTGAATCCTACGCCAAAAATTGGCACCAACTTACCTGCTGGTTTAGATTCCGGTTTCTTAACAGTAGAATTGAACACATCAATGATTGCTTTGCCTAAAAACCCAATGCGCAAAAGGACTTTTGACGCTCGTGTTGGTTATTTTGCTAATCAATATGGTGTTTTTGAAGAAGAGTCACACAAATCAGATACTGAAGTTTTTGCTGTAAGATGGCGTTTAGAACCAAAATCAAAAGAAGAGTCTGCAAAGCAAAAAAGAGGTGAATTGATCGAACCGGCTAAACCTATTGTGTATTACATAGACCCTGCTACACCAGTCAAATGGAAAAAATACATCAAACAAGGTATCGATGATTGGCAAGTAGCTTTTGAACATGCGGGTTGGAAAAATGCCATTCGTGGCGAATATTGGCCAGAAAATGATCCAACAATGAGTTTGGAAGACGCTCGTTTTTCTGTATTGCGTTATTTCGCTGCCGAGATTCAAAATGCGTATGGTCCAAATGTTCATGATCCAAGAACAGGTGAGATATTGGAAAGTCATATTGGTTGGTACCACAACATCATGAGTTTGTTACGCAATTGGTACTTAATTCAGACTGCTGCAGTTGATCCTGCTGCCAGAAAAAAACAATTTGACGACAACTTAATGGGCGAATTAATTCGTTTTGTGTCTTCACATGAAGTAGGTCATACTTTAGGATTACGTCATAATATGGGAGCTAGTTCAGCTACACCAGTCGAAAAATTAAGAGACGCTGCCTTCCAAGAAAAGAACGGACATACTTCTTCTATCATGGACTACGCCCGTTTCAATTATGTAGCACAACCTGAAGATGGCGTAAAACATTTGTTCCCAAGAATTGGAGATTATGACAAATGGGCTATTAAATGGGGGTATTCTTATTTTGATGACGCCAAAACTGAAAAAGCAGAAAAAGCCATCTTGAATGAGATGACCAAAGAAGCTTACAAAAATCGTCGCCTTTGGTTTGGAACCGAAATGAGTCCGTATGATCCAAGATACCAAACAGAGGACATTGGAGACAATGCAATGAAAGCATCTGCATACGGAATTAAGAACTTACAACGTATTCTACCTAAATTAACAGAATGGAGTTCAGAAAAAGGAGAAAGCTATGCTGAATTAGACGAATTATATTCAGCACTTACAGGTCAATTCAGACGTTATTTGGGTCACGTAACTAAAAATGTAGGTGGTGTTTATGACACACCAAAAACCTACGATATGGGAGGTAACCAATTTGAAGTAGTGCCAAGAAGCATTCAAAAAGAAGCTGTTAGTTTCTTGAATACACAATTATTTACTACACCAAAATGGTTAATGAATCAAAGCGTATTAGCTAAAATCAATCCGGATAATGGCGTAGAGGCAATCAAAGCAATGCAAGAATCTACTTTGAGTAATTTATTAGCTGGAGACCGAATGGTTCGTTTATTTGAAGGCTCTTCTATCAATAAAAACAACTATACAGTAGATGAATTAATGACCGATGTACGCAACGGAATTTTTACCGAATTAAAATTAAACAAACCTATCGATATTTACAGAAGAAACCTTCAAAAAGTATTTATTGATAAAGTAACTGGCTTATTAAATCCAGGAAATGCTTCGGTACGTTCAGTTCCTGTTGGAGTAACATATGGTTTCAATTCAAGAACAGTTAATTTGAATCAAACTGATTTACCTTCTATTGCTAGAGGACAATTAGTGAGTTTGAAATCGAATATCAAAGCTGCTGCTGCTAAATCAACAGACCGATTAAGCAAATTGCATTTATTGGATTTGGTATCCAGAATTGACAAAGCTTTAGACCCAAAATAAAAAAATCCGACTTGCAAAAGTCGGATAAAATACCATAAAAAAACCGAGCTATTTCTAGCTCGGTTTTTTGTTATATAAATGAAATAATTATTTCACTTCTTCGAAGTCTACATCTTCTACATTGTCACCTGATTGCGCATCCCCTTGAGGTTGTGCATCTGCTTGACCTTGTTCTCCTTGAGCATACATCGCTTCTGTAGCTTTTTTCCAAGCTGCATTGATGTTATCTAAAGCAGTTTGAATAGCTGGAATATCTTGAGATTGGTGTGCCATTCTCAATTCAGTTAAAGCATATTCGATAGCCACTTTGTTGTCAGCAGATAATTTATCACCCAATTCTT
>JACCDZ010146007.1_pt1 | contig 30509 bp, 27 predicted proteins | sample 7449551 | NCBI WGS metagenome assembly JACCDZ01 (sample SAMN15323452, study PRJNA562643) | freshwater metagenome | isolation source: river surface water | place: USA:Blue River Watershed | collected 2017-08-18 | reverse complement strand
TGACTGCATTAAAGATGGGGCAAGCGGTTCGTACGGATGGTCCGCAAACCCATTTAGTGAAGTCAGGCACTCCTACGATGGGCGGTGTACTGATTCTTTTAGGTATTTTTATCTCCTGTATGTTGTGGGCCGATCTGAGCAATCGTTTTATTTGGATTGTGATGATTGTCACTTTTGGATTTGGCTTGGTTGGTTGGGTTGATGATTACCGCAAAGTAGCGCGCAAAGACCCGAAGGGAATGGCCTCCAGAGAAAAATTCTTTTGGCAGACTTTGATTGGATTATTTGCTGCTATTTATCTGGCTTTCTCCGTATCCGAGGTAAATAACCTCAAAGTCTTGCAGTTATTCTTTGATTGGCTCAAGAGCGGCTTCGCTTTGGACTTGCCTGCCAAGTCAAACTTACTCATTCCTTTCATGAAAGAGGTGAGCTATCCATTGGGCGTGATGGGCTTCATCATTTTGAGTTACCTGGTGATTGTTGGCAGTAGCAACGCCGTGAATCTCACAGATGGACTCGATGGTCTGGTGATCATGCCGGTGATATTGGTTGGCGCTGCTTTGGGTGCTTTTGCTTATGTGATGGGTAATGCAATTTACGCAAAGTATTTATTATTCCCTTACATTCCTGGCGCAGGTGAGCTCATGATTTTCTGTGGTGCCATGGGCGGTGCTGGATTGGCATTCCTTTGGTACAACACCCACCCTGCCCAAGTATTCATGGGTGATGTGGGCGCTCTCGCATTGGGGGGTGCACTTGGAACTATTGCCGTAATTGTTCGCCAAGAAATCGTGCTCTTTGTTATGGGCGGGATCTTTGTAGCAGAAACTGTTTCAGTAATGTTGCAAGTATTTTGGTTCAAATTTACTAAGAAGCGTTTTGGGGAAGGCCGTCGTATTTTTAGGATGGCACCACTGCATCACCATTTTGAATTGGGTGGCTGGCGCGAAACACAGGTAGTGGTTCGCTTCTGGATCATCACTATTTTATTAGTCCTCATTGGCCTCTCCAGCCTGAAATTACGGTAAGCCAAAGAATATGCATAACTTAGATCAAGCCTTCGCTAACCCAGCTCTTATTGCCGATGAGGGCTATCAAGCACCTCAGCATTTCTTAATCTTAGGATTGGGAGAGTCTGGCTATGCAATGGCTAAGTGGTGTTTACGGAACGCTGCGAAGGTTAGTCTGGCCGATACGCGTGATCGCGAAAAACTAAATGAGCGACAAAAAGCTTGGCTGGCTGATCTTGAATTTGCAGGACTTGAAGAAGCGTATTTTGGCCCTCTTGATGATCTGAATTTAAAGAATATTGAAGTCATCGGAATTAGCCCTGGCTTATCGCCACTGCAAGAGCCGGTAGCTTCATTCTTGCTCAAAGCGCAGGAAGCCAGTATTGATATCTGGGGAGAGCTAGAATTTTTTGCTAGAGCTATTGCTGCATTGGATCGCATGGCTCAAGCTGAGGAGTCTCAATATAAGCCTGCGTTATTAGCCATCACTGGGACAAATGGCAAGACCACAACGACTGCGCTGACTGGTCAGTTGTGTGAGCGCGCTGGCAAGCGGGTTGCTGTTGCTGGAAATATTAGCCCAGCGGCTTTAGATAAATTGATGTCTTGTCTTGATGAATCTGATCAAGTTGCTGATATGCCTGAGATTTGGGTGCTTGAACTTTCCAGTTTCCAATTGGTTTACACAAGCACTTTCAATCCGACGGCGGCAACCGTATTAAATATTACGCAAGATCATTTGGACTGGCATGGTGATATGCAAGCCTATGTTGATGCAAAAGCAAATATTTTTGGACAAAACACAATTTGTGTCTTGAATCGAGATGATGCATTAGTAATGAATTTGCTAACTGGCGAGCAAAAAGCCAATAAAGCGCTCATTACTTTTGGTGCTGGCCGTCCTGATGAGCAGGGTGCTTTTGGAATCGAACATGATCTACGTGCTGGTGGAATTGATTGGCTGGTCTGGGCTGAGGTAGATGAAGATCTTGAGCCTCAACCGAAGCGTCGTCGAAAAGTAGCTCTTGTAGAAGAAGAGCCATTAAGACTCAAGCGTTTAATACCTGCTGATGCTTTACGTATTCGCGGCCGCCACAATGCATTAAATGCGTTAGCCGCGTTAGCCTTGGCCCGATCGGCTGGCTTACCACTGAATATGCTCTTACATGGTTTGCGTGACTACCATGGTGAGCCTCATCGTGTTCAAAGTGTTGCGATTGTCTCGAATGTTGAATATGTAGATGACAGCAAAGGCACTAATGTAGGGGCAACAGTTGCTGCATTGAATGGCTTAAGTGCCAATGAATCTGGCAAGCGGATCTGGTTGATTGCTGGTGGTGAAGGAAAGGGTCAGGACTTTAGCCCCTTGCGTGATCCCGCACTACGTTTTGTAAAAGGCGTCTTCCTGATTGGTAAAGACGCGCCAATCATTGCCGAGGCTTTAGCTGAATCCGTGCCATGTGTAATGAGTGAGACCCTAAAAAATGCAGTATCTGAGGCTGCAAAACAAGCTCAGTCTGGCGATATCGTTTTGCTATCCCCAGCTTGCGCAAGCTTTGATCAGTTTAGTGATTATGTAGCGCGCGCTGAAGTGTTTGTTGCTGAAGTTCAAGAATTGGGAATGCAATTCGAAGGAGTTCATGCATGAGTTTGAAGGAAAAACTTTTTCCTGAGAATCGATTGGGTCTTGGCCGCTTTTGGAATTTCTCCAGAGGCGGAATAGATAATTTCCGCAGCGGCCTGAGAGATGCAGTCTCTGGCGTTGAACAAACCCGCTCACGCATGATGGATTATGACCAGCTGTTGGTATGGGCGGTACTGTCTTTGGCTTTAATTGGTTTAGTGATGGTCTACTCTGCATCCATTACTTTGGCCGATGGTCCTAAGTATGCAAATTACAGTAGCAACTTCTTCCTAATTCGTCATTGCATTTCATTGGCAATAGCCATTGGGGTTGGTATTTGGGCATTCAAGATTCCAACTAAAGTTTGGGATCGCTATTCCCCCATTATTTTTGGTTTCACAGTCTTGCTATTAATTGCTGTTCTGATCCCTGGTTTAGGCAAGGGCGTAAATGGTGCAAAGCGTTGGATTCCATTGGGTTTGATGAACTTCCAGCCATCTGAATTAATGAAGTTTGCAGCAGTAATCTTTGCTGCGAGCTATACAGTTCAGCGCCAAGAATATCTACATTCATTCGTTAAGGGAATGTTACCGATGGGTATTGCGGTTGCCTTGGTTGGTGGCTTGCTCATGGCTGAACCTGATATGGGTGCATTTGTTGTAGTTGCCCTGATTGCATTTGGAATTTTGTTCTTAGGCGGTATTAATGCCAAGTTATTTGGCGGCTTGATTTTGGTTGGCCTCATGAGTGGTGCCATCATGATTGCGCTCTCACCATTTCGTCGTGGTCGCATGTTGGCGTTCATGGACCCATGGCAAGTCGACAATGCAGCAAACAAAGGTTATCAGCTAACCCATTCATTAATGGCATTTGGTCGCGGTGAATGGTTTGGCGTGGGCTTAGGCGGCAGTGTCGAAAAGTTGCACTACCTTCCTGAAGCGCACACCGATTTCATCATGGCTGTGATTGGTGAAGAGCTTGGATTTGTTGGTGTGGTGGTGATGATCTTCTTGTTTTATTGGATCGTACGTCGCGCATTCCTCATCGGTCGTACTGCCCTGCAATTGGATCGCAGTTTTGCTGGTCTTGCCGCTAAAGGTGTAGCGATATGGATTGGTTGGCAAGCATTTATTAATATGGGCGTGAACTTAGGCTTGCTTCCTACCAAAGGACTGACTCTTCCTTTGGTCAGCTATGGTGGCTCTGGAATCTTGATGAATGCAGTTGCAGTAGCCATGCTGCTTCGTATCGATTATGAAAACCGTATTTTGATGCGAGGTGGAAAGTTATGACTAAGCCATCTATCTTGATCATGGCCGGTGGCACTGGTGGACATATTTTCCCGGGCCTAGCCGTTGCCGAATACCTACGTATTTGTGGTTGGAAAGTTTTTTGGCTTGGCAATCAAAGCGGCATGGAATATCGCTTGGTCAAAGCTTGCGACTTCCCATTTGAAGCTGTTGATTTTGGGGGCTTACGTGGCAAGGGCATCAAAGCGAAATTGATGTTGCCATTTAATCTTGCAAGAGCTAGTTATCAGAGTTGGAAGATCATGCGCCGTATCAAGCCAAATGTGGTATTAGGTATGGGCGGATACATTACGTTTCCTGGCGGCTTGATGACAAAGTTTTTGAAGAAGCCATTGGTTTTGCATGAGGCCAATTCTGTAGCGGGAAGTGCCAATCGCGCTCTAGCTAAAATTGCTATGCGTACCTTAATTGGTTTCCCAGATACGATGGCTCACGCTGAGTGGGTTGGTAATCCAATTCGTGAAGAATTCGAAGTTGTGGATGTACCAGCAAAACGATATGAAGCACGTACTGGGGCTTTATCGATCTTAGTGGTTGGTGGCAGCTTAGGCGCCGCTGCTTTAAATGAAACGATTCCAGCAGCCTTAGCATTGATGGATAAAAACGCACGTCCACATGTGATTCATCAAGCAGGTGATAAGCATCTCGTAGATTTACAGCAGCGTTACGCTGACTTGGGTGTTTCTGCCGATATTCGTCCTTTCATTGAAGACATGCCAACCGCTTACGCCCAAGCAGATTTGGTGATCTGCCGCTCTGGTGCAATGACCGTTTCAGAAATTGCAGCCTGTGGCGTTGCCTCCTGCTTAATCCCATTTCCATATGCGATTGATGATCATCAGACTGCGAATGCACGCTTTTTATCGGATGCAGATGCAGCAATTCTGCTCCCGCAGCAAGATCTCAATCCACAGGATCTGGCATCCATGATTCAAAACTTTAGCCGCCAAGATTTACAGGTGATGGCAGAGCGTGCTCATGCTTTAGCTAAGCCCCATGCAACTCAACGCGTGGCTGAGGTATGTGCAGACTGTGCAGGAGTAGGTATATGAAACATATCGTTCAGCAAATACATTTTGTTGGTATCGGCGGTGCAGGCATGAGCGGCATTGCCGAAGTCTTGCTGAATTTAGGTTATCAGGTATCTGGATCCGACTTGGCTGAAGGTGCTGCTACTAAGCGCTTAAAAGATTTGGGTGCAGTAATTCATATTGGACATGACCCTAAAAATATCGGTACTGCAGAGGCGGTAGTGATTTCTACTGCGGTTGCAGGCAATAACCCTGAAGTGCTAGCTGCGCGTGCAGCTAAAGTGCCCGTGATCCAGCGCGCTGTAATGCTCGGCGAGCTCATGCGGCTAAAGCAGGGCATTGCGATTGCGGGCACACATGGCAAAACAACCACAACCAGTTTGGTTGCCTCAGTCTTGGCCGAAGGCGGCTTAGATCCAACTTTTGTGATTGGTGGAAAGTTAAATTCTGCAGGTGCTAATGCGCGCTTAGGCCAGGGTGACTTTATTGTGGTGGAGGCAGATGAATCAGACGCTTCTTTCTTGCAATTATTCCCAGCAATGGAAGTGGTTACCAATATCGATGCTGATCATATGGATACGTATCAACATGACATGGCGAGATTGAAACAAGCATTTGTCCAGTTCATTCAACGTATGCCTTTTTATGGAGTTGCGGTGCTTTGTATTGATGATGCCAATGTTCGCGACATTATTCCATTTGTATCGCAGCCGGTATTGCGTTACGGCCTATCTGAAGATGCTGATATTCGTGCAAGTAATGTGCGCGCTGAGGGTACCCGCATGCACTTTACGGTTGATCGTAAAACTGTACGCCGTCACGGCAATAAGCCAGGTCGACTTGAAGTGCAATTAAATTTACCAGGCTTACATAACGTTCGGAATGCCCTATCTGCGATTGGTATTGCCACTGAGCTTGGTGTGGGAGACGAGGCCATTGTGAAGGCTTTGTCTGAATTTAGTGGTGTTGGCCGACGCTTCCAAAAATATGGGGAAATTCCGTTGGCATCTGGTGGAAGTTTCACCCTGATAGATGATTACGGGCATCACCCTGTTGAAATGGCAGCTACTTTATCTGCAGCACGCGGTGCTTATCCAGATCGTCGATTGGTGCTAGCGTTTCAACCTCATCGCTTTACAAGAACACGTGATTGCTTTGGTGAATTTGTACAAGTCCTCAAAAACTTTGATGCACTTGTGCTTACTGAAGTGTATCCAGCTGGTGAAGCTAAGATTCCAGGCGCTGATGGTCAAAGTCTCATGAAGGCGGCGCTTACCGCTGATAAGAGTGCGAATGGTTTCTTAGATGCTGCAGCCGTGGCCTTTGCGCCAAGTGTTGCGGAAATGCCAGAAAAACTCAGCACCTTATTGCGTGATGGTGACGTCTTAATCACGATGGGTGCAGGCTCGATCTCTGGATTGCCTCACGTACTAGCGGAGGCAAAACATGCCTAAGCAAAATCAACTAGTACTTTCTTGGGGTGAGCGAGTGAAGCAACAGCTCGCAAACTTAGATGTCAAATCTCTTGGTCGAGTTGGTGTCTTGCTTGGCGGTCGTTCTGGTGAGCGTGAGATTTCCCTAATGTCGGGCAATGGAGTGCTAGAAGCGCTGATTTCCAAAGGAGTTGATGCGCATCCATTTGATCCGGGCTTGCGTTGCCCAACCGAATTGATAAATGAAAACTTCGACCGTATCTTTATTTCCTTGCATGGACGCTATGGCGAGGATGGAACTATTCAAGGCTTACTAGAGCTCTTGGGTTTGCCATACACCGGTAGCGGCGTACTAGCTTCTGCATTAGCGATCGACAAAATTGCGACTAAGCTCGTTTGGCTCAGTAGCGGCCTTTCAACCCCAGAGTTTCAAGAGCTAAAAGCTGATAGCGACTGGGATGCAGTAGTGAAACACTTAGGCCTACCATTAATTGTGAAGCCGGCGCATGAGGGCTCTTCACTCGGCTTAACTAAGGTGAAATCCGTTGAGGAATTGCCTGCTGCTTATCAGTTGGCTGCTGGAATGGATAAAAAGGTAATTGCGGAAACTTGTATTGTTGGTGATGAGCTGACTTGCCCGCTAGTTGGATTTGGTGCGGATGCTGAGGCTTTGCCTGTGATCAAAATCATTCCGCCAGAAGCGAATTACGATTTCCACAATAAGTATTTCTCTGATGAGACTAAATACTTGTGCCCAACTGATTTAGCGCCAGAGGTAAATGCAGCGGTTCAAGAATTGGCATTAGCAGCTTATCGCGCTCTTGGCTGTAAGACTTGGGGTCGCGCTGATGTGATGCTTGATCAAAAAACTGGCAAACCCTATCTTTTGGAGATGAATACATCCCCAGGAATGACTTCACACTCTTTAGTTCCAATGGCTGCGAAGGCAGCTGGTGTTGAATACGCCGAATTGGTTCTCTGGGTCATTAGCCAAACCTTAAATATCAAAGGGGTCGCGTTAGCATGAGTCGGATAAGCGCCTTCTTAAACGGTTTCGGTGAAGTGTTCACTTCTCTGGCATCTCCACTTTGGAATCATGCAGAGCGGATGCAAAAGCTGAGTCGTTTCTTAATGCGTTGTTTCGCAGTCATGGTTTGCGTTGGAATTTTGGTGTGGCTAAGTCAGCGCCCCGTCTTTGCTTTACGCCAAGTCGTCATAGAGCCGGTAGCTGGACAAACACTCAAGCATATTAATAAACCCGTAGTGAAGCAGCAGGTTTTAGAGACAGTCCAGGGAAACTTCTTTAGCGTGAGATTAGAGGATGTGAAACGCGGCTTTGAATCTATGCCTTGGGTGCGTCACGCCAATGTCCGCAGAGTCTGGCCCAACGGATTGATTGTGAGTATTGAAGAACAAAAACCATTTGGTACTTGGGGCGGGGCTGATAGCCACACTTTAATGAATACGCATGGCGAGCTATTTGCTGGTCGTGTTTCTGATGTGGGAGACGGAATTCAGTTGATTGATTTCTCGGGTCCAGAAGATGCCAGTAAAGAAGTCATGCGTCTGTATGAAAAGGCGAATGCTTGGTTTAAGCCTTGGAGTGCGGAAGTAAAGAGCCTAACTCTCTCTGAGCGCTATGCCTGGCACGTGAGGTTATCCAACGGCATGAAGGTGGAGTTTGGTAGGGATGAAGAGAATTCAGACAAAACATTAACTGAGGATCGTGTGGCAAGACTATTTAAGTATTGGCCGCAGGTTCAAGAGAGATGGGCTAATCGCGTAGATGCAATTGATCTGCGCTATGCAAATGGTTTTGCGGTGCATCTTGCTTCGGCAAGTTTGAAAAAGAATGAAGCAGACGGTAAAAAAAGTGAGCAGAAGCAATGAGGAATCAGAATGAGTAAAGACAACCGCGATTTATTGGTCGGATTAGATATTGGAACTTCCAAGGTGGTTGCTTTGGTAGCTGAATTGGGAGTTGATGGCCAATTTAATGTTGTTGGTGTTGGCCAAACTGCTTCTAAAGGCTTGAAGAAGGGTGTAGTTGTCAATATTGAAGCTACTGTCCAGTCTATTCAAAAGGCCCTTGAAGAAGCCGAAGTCATGGCTGATCGCCAGATCGTACAAGTCTTTACCGGAATCGCTGGAAATCATATTGTGAGTTTTAACTCTAGCGGCATGGTGGCTATTCGCGATAAGGAAGTCAGTGCTGGAGATGTTGAGCGTGTTTTAGAAACAGCAAAAGCAATCAATATTCCAACAGATCAGCAAATCCTTCATATCCTCGTACAGGAATTCATTATTGATGGGCAAGAAGATGTGCGCGAGCCTATTGGCATGAGTGGTCTGCGTCTGGAAGTGAAAGTGCACATCGTTACTGGCGCTGTTAGTGCTGCACAAAATATTGTGAAATGTGTGCGTCGTTGTGGCTTAGAAGTAAATGATCTCATCTTGCAGCCGCTTGCATCTAGCTTGGCGGTGCTAACAGAAGATGAAAAAGAATTAGGTGTCGTCTTAGTTGATATTGGCGGTGGTACAACCGATATTGCAATTTATTGCCAAGGCTCCATTCGACATACTGCAGTCATTCCGATTGCAGGCGATCAAATTACCAATGACATTGCGATGGCATTGCGTACACCGACGATTGATGCGGAAGATCTCAAAATTCAATATGGTATTGCTCGCCAAGATATGGCAGATCCGACCACCATGATTGATGTTCCAGGTGTTGGTGATCGTGAGCCACGTCCAATGTCGAAACAAGCTTTAGCCGCTGTGATCGAGCCACGCGTTGAGGAATTATTCACACTGGTTCGAGGTGTTGTGCGTGACTCTGGTTACGAAGATATGGTGTCTTCAGGAATCGTACTGACTGGTGGAACTTCTTTAATGCCAGGAATGGTTGAGCTTGCTGAGCAGGTGTTCTTGCGTCCGGCACGTATTGGCACCCCTGAGTACCGTGGGCACTTGCATGAGGTTTTGCGTAGCCCACGCTTTGCTACCAGCATCGGCTTATTAATGGAAGGTCAGGCGCAGTTATTGCGTGGCCGTCGAGTATCGCAATCAGGCGCGCTGCAAAGTGTGATTTCGCGCATGAAGGAATGGTTCGCAGGAAATTTTTAAGTTTTTCGTCGTCGTCAATGTAGTACTTATTACCTAGGAGGGTATATGGAATTTGAAATGTTAGATCAAGAAACAGCCGGCAAAACCATTATTAAAGTGGTTGGAGTTGGTGGTGCAGGTGGTAATGCAGTTCAGCATATGATTCGTCGCGGTGTTAATGGCGTAGAGTTTATTTGCATGAACACCGATGCTGGCGCTTTACAGCGTTCTGAGGCATCTGTGAACTTGCAACTAGGCTCTAGCGGACTCGGTGCTGGTGCAAAACCTGAAATCGGAGCAGCTTCTGCTGAAGAAGCGCGGGCACGTATTGCAGATACATTGCAAGGCGCACACATGGTGTTTATCACCGCTGGTATGGGTGGTGGCACAGGTACTGGTGCAGCGCCAATCGTTGCTCAAGTTGCTAAAGAGATGGGTATCTTGACTGTTGGTGTTATCAGCAAACCATTTGATTTTGAAGGCGTCAAGCGTTTAAAGGTTGCAGAGAATGGCGCAGCTGAGCTCGAGTCTTATGTAGATTCATTGATCGTAGTACTCAATGAGAAACTCTTTGAAGTGATGGGTGAGGATGCTGAGTTTGATAAGGCATTCGCATGCGCTGACGATGTATTGCATAACGCTGTTTCAGGTATTGCAGAAATCATTAACGTACAAGGTTTGATTAACGTCGACTTTGAGGATGTGAAAACAGTGATGGGCGAACAAGGCAAGGCGATGATGGGAACTGCAACAGTTTCTGGTATGGATCGTGCGCGTTTGGCTGCTGAAGCTGCAGTTGCTTCACCATTGCTCGAAGGGGTTGATTTGTCTGGTGCACGTGGCGTACTGGTGAATATCACTGCTAGCCGTTCATTGAAGTTGTCTGAGACTCGTGAAGTGATGGCAGCGATTCGTGGATATGCTGCAGATGACGCTACTGTGATCTTCGGTACCGTATATGACGAGAGTTTGGGCGATGCCTTGCGTGTTACTGTAGTGGCTACTGGCTTGAATAATCCACAAGCACGTCAACACCATCAACCAGAGGTAGTTTGGAGACAAGCTACTGGTACGCATGATGCTATGCCAACCATGGCTGACTTAAACAGCTTTGCTCCAGCAAGTGCTTCAGCAGCGATGAGTAAAGTAAGCTTGGATTCAGCTCTGAACACTAGTGCTGGTTTGGCAATGACCGGTGCAGGTAGTGCGCCTTCGATGGCCGCTCAACCAGCAACTAGCGGAGTCGATTACAGCCAATATGATTTGCCACGTGTATTCCGTAGTTCACGTGAAGCTACACCAGCCCCTACATTAGGCGCTGATAGCTCACCACAGGCAAAAACCATGTTGGATAAAGGGGCTGATTACTACGAAATCCCAGCTTTTTTACGTAAGCAAGCAGACTAAACCACGGCTCAATACAATAGGTTTTGCAGAATGCCAGCGCGGCGCCCCTCCGGACGACGAATCCCGCGCTAGCGTTGGCATACTCATGACAACTATTTCATTGGAGACTTTATGATCGCAGTCGGACAAAAATTACCAAACGCTACTCTTTATGAGTTTTTAGATGAAGCGAGCGAAGGCTGCGCTATTGGCCCAAACGCATTCGAAGTTGAAAAACTAACTGCTGGTAAAAAGATAGTGATCTTTGCATTGCCTGGCGCATTTACACCGACTTGTTCAGCAAAGCATGTTCCAAGTTATGTTGAGCACTTTGATGAAATCAAAGCAAAAGGTGTTGATGAAATTTGGTGTATTTCAGTAAATGATCCATTTGTAATGGGTGCTTGGGGTCGAGATCAAAAAGTTGGCAAGAAGATCCGTATGTTGGGTGATGGTAGTGCTGAATTCACTAAGAAACTTGGCCTCGAATTGGATTTGACTGCCCGTGGTTTGGGTGTTCGTTCAGATCGCTATGCCATGATTGTTGAAGACGGTGTAGTAAAAACCTTAGATCGTGAAGCACCGGGCAAGTTTGAAGTGAGCGATGCCGCTTCAATTTTGAAGAAGCTTTAAGAAATTTTCCTGAGTTTAAATATAAATATGATGAAGCAACGCACAATCGCCACTCCGATTAAAACCGTGGGGATTGGCTTGCACTCTGGGCGCAAGGTAACTTTATCCATCAAGCCTGCGCCGGTAAACTCAGGAATCTTGTTTGTACGTGTAGACACCCCAGAGCAATCGGTTGTGCCGGCTACTGCTCTGGCGGTTTGCGATACCCGCTTAGCCTCAGTGATTCAAAAAGATGGGGTGCGCGTTTCCACTGTGGAGCATTTGCTTTCAGCTTGTGCAGGTCTAGGGCTTGATAATTTATTAATTGAGCTCGATGGTGAAGAAGTCCCCATCATGGATGGTAGTGCAGCTTCATTTTTATTCTTAATGGAGTCTGCTGGTATTGCTGAGCAAGATGCCCCAAGACAGTTTGTAGTAATTAAAAAACCGGTAGAAGTGAAGGAGGGTGACAAGCTTGCGCGACTAGAGCCTTTCTTCGGTTTTAAGTTAGATTTCACAATCGACTTTAAGCATCCCGCAGTAGATAAGACTGGTCAGCGTTTTGTAGTCGACTTTGCAGAACATGCATATCGAAGTGAGATTGGCCGTGCGCGCACTTTTGGCTTTGCACATGAAGTTGAAGCTTTGCGAGAAATGGGATTGGCGCGTGGTGGAAGCTTAGATAACGCAATCGTGCTCGATGAGCATCGCATCCTGAATAACGAAGAGTTACGTTATGAAGATGAGTTTGTTCGTCACAAAATCTTGGATGCCATTGGCGATCTCTATTTAGTTGGACACCCAATCGTTGGCTCCTATGTCGCCGAAAAATCAGGACATGCTCTGAATAACGCGCTTTTGCGTAAGCTTTTGGAAGACCCCAGTTCTTACGAAATCAGTAGCTTTCCAGAAAATAAAGCTCCCTCAGCCTATTCCAAAGAGAGTCAACCCCTGTTTTTCTAGGTTTATTTAGGTTTGCTTTGCAGTAGACGCTCAACCGCCTGACGAAGATCAGAGTCTGGCGCTAATTTTTCCAATAAAGACTCCCAAGAAGCCCTTGCTACGGCATTGAAGCCTTTTGGCTTCTGGTTTGCCTGGACTCCCTCCCGGGGTTTGATTTCCCAGGTGGGTGGTGCGGGCTTTAGGCGCACCTTAATACTGGTGCAGATTACCCCTTTTTTAGATAACTCATTGATTAGACTAGGTAAAATCTGTTGAAGGCGGGTGGCGATACTCGCCCCATTCACCAGTAAAAATAGTTCATTCTGAGCGCCGGAGCGCCAGCCAGCCTCAATTTTGGGTGCCAAGTTATCTAAATCTAACTCAGCAAGAGCTCCTTTGAGTGCAATTTTGAGTTTGGCAAGATCTTCCGTTTTAGCCAAAATACCACCCAAGCCCTCGGAGTCACGCAAATACTCTAGCCACTCATGGGCGGCTTTCGTGCGGATAGGTTTAGGGGCAAAGTTCATATAAAAAGAGGGTGCGGGTGATAAACTCAAGGTCTTAATTTACTTCAATATCCCATGGTAATCGGTCTTCTTAAAACCCTGGTCGGCAGTCGTAACGACCGCCTCTTAAAACAGTATCGCAAAGTGGTTGCTAAAGTTAGCGCTCTCGAGCCTAGCATGCAAGCTTTGGATGATGCTGCATTACAAGCAAAAACTGCTGAGTTCAAGTCACGTTTAGCTGCGGGCGAGTCATTGGATGATATCGCTCCAGAGGCTTTTGCAGTAGTTCGTGAGGCGAGTACGCGCGTCATGAAGATGCGCCATTTTGATGCGCAGATGATGGGTGGCCTTGCATTGCATCAAGGCAAGATTGCTGAAATGGGAACAGGCGAAGGTAAAACCTTAACCGCTACGCTCCCTGTGTATTTGAATGCCTTAACAGGCAAGGGTGTTCACGTCATCACGGTAAATGATTACTTGGCTCAGCGAGATGCTGAGTGGATGTCAACGCTCTATAACTTCTTAGGCATGAAGGTTGGTGTGAATCTTTCTCAGATGGATCACACAACTAAACAAGAGGCTTATGCAGCCGATATTACCTACGGCACCAATAACGAGTTTGGTTTTGATTACCTCCGTGACAACATGGTTCAAGACTTGGGTCAGCGTGTTCAGCGTGGCCTAGCATATGCAATTGTTGATGAGGTTGATTCTATTTTGATCGATGAGGCACGTACCCCATTGATCATTTCTGGCCAGGCTGAAGACCACACTGATTTGTATATCAAGATCAATGCATTGCCTGCTTACTTAGAGCGTCAAATTGGCGAAGAAAAAGCAGATGGCACTGGCGTTGAAAAGCCGGGCGATTACTGGGTTGATGAAAAGTCGCAACAGGTTTATTTAACAGAGCGTGGTCACGATAAAGCTGAGACAGTTTTAGTTGAGCTTGGCGCTTTGAATGATGGCGACTCTTTGTATGCGCCGCAAAATATTACTTTGATGCATCACGTCTATGCCGCATTACGTGCGCATACTCTGTACAACCGTGATCAACAGTATGTTGTGCAAAATGGTGAAGTCATTATTGTTGATGAGTTCACAGGCCGCTTAATGCAGGGTCGTCGTTGGTCTGATGGCTTACATCAAGCTGTTGAGGCTAAAGAAGGTGTACAGATTCAGAATGAGAATCAGACGCTAGCCACAATTACTTTCCAGAACTACTTCCGTATGTACGGTAAGTTGGCTGGCATGACTGGTACAGCAGACACTGAAGCTTATGAGTTCAAGGAAATCTACAACCTTGAGACTGTAGTTATTCCTCCAAATCGCATTAGTCAAAGAAAAGATCGTCAAGATCAGATCTACAAGACATCGCGTGAGCGTTACGATGCAGTCATCAAAGATATTGAGGATTGCTACAAGCGTGGCCAGCCCGTATTGGTTGGTACAACCTCAATTGAGAATTCAGAATTAATTGCAGGCTTACTGGATAAACGTCAGTTACCCCATCAAGTATTGAATGCGAAGCAGCATGCTCGCGAAGCAGAGATCATTGCTCAAGCTGGTAGACCAAAGATGATCACGATTGCTACCAATATGGCGGGTCGTGGAACAGATATTGTTTTGGGTGGTAACGTTGGCAAGCAATCCTCTTTAATTGAAGCGGATGTTGCTCTTTCAGGTGCAGAAAAAGCTGCCAAGATTAAGACTTTGCAGGATGAGTGGCAAAGCTTGCATGATCAAGTTTTGACTGCTGGTGGTTTGCACATTATTGGTACAGAGCGTCACGAGAGTCGCCGCATTGATAATCAGCTACGTGGACGTGCCGGCCGCCAAGGTGATCCTGGTTCTTCCCGCTTTTATCTCTCTCTAGATGATTCACTCCTGCGTATTTTTGCTGGCGATCGTTTACGTGCAGTAATGGATCGTCTCAAGATGCCTGATGGCGAGCCGATTGAGGCGGGTATGGTGACTCGTTCGATTGAGTCAGCTCAGCGTAAGGTTGAAGGTCGTAATTTTGATATTCGTAAGCAGCTTTTGGAATATGACGACGTTGCTAATGATCAGCGTAAAGAAACTTATCGTCTCAGAAACGAAGTATTAGAAAGCGCTGATGTTGGTGAGTTGATTGCTAATTTGCGTGAAGATGTATTGCGCAGCATTTGCGCTCCATATGTTCCTCTAGAGTCGATGGAAGAGCAGTGGGACTTGGCTGGTCTTGAAAATGTATTGGCCAGCGACTGGGGTTTAACAGTCGACCTAAAAAATTGGGTTGAAAATGCTGAGTCTATGGACGATGAGCAAATCGTTGATCGCGTCCTAGAGGCGGCAAAAGAAACTTACGATGCAAAAGTAGAGCTTTCTGGACGCGCATCTTTTGCTGGATTTGAGCGCTCTGTTTTACTCTACAGCTTGGATACGCATTGGCGTGAACATTTGGCTGCTTTGGACCATTTGCGTCAAGGCATCCATTTGCGTGGCTATGCTCAGAAGGATCCAAAACAAGAATACCGCCGCGAAGCATTCGAGCTGTATGGTGAATTGCTAAGCGTTATCAAGAATGATGTTGTTAAAAGCATCATGACGGTACAGATTCGCAGTGCTAGTGAGTTGGATGAAGCTTCTGAATCGATGAATGAAGATTTGGCCAAACTCTCAGATGTGCAGTATCAACATGCTGATGCAGACCTTGAGGTGGCTGGTTCAACTGGCGATCGAGGTGCAGCGATTGAAATTGCTCCTGCGCCTATGCGCTCTGGCCCTAAAGTCGGTCGTAATGATCCTTGTACCTGCGGTAGTGGCAAGAAGTACAAGAACTGCTGTGGCGCATTAAGTTAAATCCAGCGGGATTAAATAGAGCTGCCAGACTGGGCAGCTCTGCAGTGCCTCATCTACAATTGTCAGATCATGACAGTTAACTTACCCCTCCCCCAAAAAGACCAGCTAAAGCCTATTAAAGGTTTTCAGATGGGCATTGCCGAAGCTGGAATTAAAAAAGCCAATCGCAAAGATTTATTGGTGATGACTTTGGCTCCCGGCTCACAAGTTGCCGGTGTTTTTACTTTAAACCGTTTTTGTGCTGCGCCGGTTCAGGTTTGCCGCGAGCATTTGGCCCTAGACGGCGCCAAAGGGGAGATTCGCGCTTTAGTAGTAAATACTGGAAATGCCAATGCAGGCACTGGAGGGCGAGGCATGAAAGATGCCCTATCCACTTGTACCGAGTTGGCAAAAGAATTGAAGCTCAACCCAGAACAAATTCTGCCGTTTTCAACTGGCGTGATTCTTGAGCCATTGCCAATTGATAGATTGATTGCTGGATTGCCTAAAGCGGTTGCCAACCTAGGCGAGGATCATTGGCTTGATGCCGCTGAAGCCATCATGACTACGGATACGCAGCCTAAAGCTACATCCACGATGGTAGAGACTCCATCTGGACTTGTGACCATTACCGGTATTTGCAAAGGTGCGGGCATGATTCATCCGAATATGGCGACCATGTTGGGATTCATTGCGACTGATGCTGGATTTGCACCCGGCTTACTCTCTAAATTAACGAGTGAGATTGCCGATCTTTCATTTAACGCGATTACGATTGATGGCGATACCTCGACGAATGATTCATTCATCATCATGGCTACTGGCCAATCAGCAGTGCAGATTCAATCGAGTACCGATGCTAGTTACGGCTTAGTCCGGACTGCATTAATTGACCTTGCGCGTAAGCTTGCTCAAATGATTGTGAGAGACGGTGAGGGCGCCACTAAATTTATGACGATTGATGTACAGGGCGGCAAGACTGAGGATGAGTGCCGCTTAGTTGCAGAGGCAATCGCCCACTCACCTTTGGTAAAAACTGCCTTCTTTGCCAGTGATCCGAATTTAGGTCGTATCCTGGCTGCGATTGGCTATGCTGGCATTACTGACCTTGACGTTAATCAAGTACAAATGTGGCTTGGAGACGTGTGGGTTGCCAAGAATGGTGGCCGCAACCCTGATTACCAAGAGGCTGATGGTCAGAGGGTGATGCAGGCTCCAGAAATCACCATCAAGATTGATTTGGGTCGCGGAGCAGCTCAGCAGACGATGTGGACTTGCGATTTATCACATGACTACGTTTCCATAAATGCTGATTACCGCTCATAGGAATTCGTCAAATGAATGAAAAATTAGAGCAACTATTAAGTCATCTTGAAACTTTTTTACCAAAGCAACTAACTGAAGAGCAGTGGAAATCTTCAACTGCTTTTAGATGGCGTCGTCGCGATAGCATCTTTGGAAGCATTGGGTTCTTGCAACCAGTTAAACATGTTGCAGACATTACTTTTGAAGATCTAAAAAATATCGATCGTCAGCGGGATGCGATTCGTGACAATACAAAAAACTTTATCCAAAAAAAGCCTGCTAATAATATTTTGCTAACTGGCGCACGTGGCACAGGAAAGTCATCACTCATTAAAGCGAGTTTGCATGAGTTTGCTAGCCAGGGCCTGCGCTTAGTTGAGGTAGAAAAAGAGCATTTAGCTGATTTGGCTGACATCACTGATTTGTTGGCTGATCGACCAGAGCGCTTTATTATTTTTTGTGATGACCTCTCATTTGAAGATGGCGAATCTGGCTACAAGGCTATGAAGTCGGCTTTGGATGGTTCTGTATCAGCTCAAGTCGACAATATCTTGATTTACGCTACTTCCAATCGACGCCATCTCTTGCCTGAATACATGAAGGATAACGAAGGCTATGTTCATGGTGATGATGGTGAAATTCATCCGGGTGAGGTGGTTGAGGAAAAAATTTCTCTTTCAGAGCGGTTTGGTTTGTGGCTCTCCTTCTATCCACCAAAGCAAGATGAGTACCTTGAAATTGTTGCTCATTGGCTGCGTCATTTTGGTTTAAGTGATGCACAGATCGAGAGTGCTAGAGCTGAAGCATTGGTTTGGGCCCTAGAGCGTGGTTCACGTTCGGGTCGTGTAGCTTGGCAATTTGCTAAGCACTGGGCTGGTTCGCATACCGCTTAATCATTGACGATTTATGAGTGATCCTAATCGCCCCGTAACTGAAGTCGCTGCAGGGATCCTGTTGGATGCGCAAGGGCGTTATCTTCTAGGTCAGCGTCCAGAAGGTAAGCCTTATGCTGGCTACTGGGAGGTGCCGGGTGGCAAAATTGAAGCTGGCGAATCAGTATTCGCAGCACTCAAGCGTGAATTACAGGAAGAACTCGGCATTGATATTGAGTCCAGTGAAGAGCTGGTTGTATTGGAGCATGACTATCCACATGCTTATGTCCGTTTGCATGTTGGCATCATTCGAAAGTGGACTGGAGTACCTAAGGGCTGTGAGGGTCAGGCGCTGTCTTGGCAGTTACTTGGAGACTCACTTCCAACGGTGGAGCCTTTATTGCCAGCTGCCTGGCCAATGCTTGAGAAGCTCAGACTACTAAAGCCTTAGAGCTGGCAGAGGGTGAGTCTAAAGGGCACATCCTCATTCATTATCTGCGGTTTTTTATCTTGATCAATTTTCAAAAAGCGAATTGAGAGCAGATATTTATTGGCGCTGATTTCTGAGAAGAGGCTGTCATCTTCTACGGCGATACGCATCAATTGATACACCTTGCCTGATGGCGCTTGTTGATAAGCGCCTTGATGTGCAACAACATCTTTAGCTTCTCCAGACTGACGAAGTAATCTCAAGAAAATTTGGCAAGCTTCATGCCAAGGTAAAAGCGGAGCAACATATTTTTCTAACAATTCTCGGCGCTGACTTGAGGAAGTATTTTTCCAAGCATGGTAGCTTGGTAAATCAATCGGACTGGTTCCGCCAGGAATATTTAATCGAGTTCGAATGGCATTAAGCCACTCACTCTCAGTAATTGCAGAATTTGGCTTACCCATCGATTGATTAATATTGAGTGCAGCTTTATCAATTTCAGATAGCGTTTCTGTCAGCGCCGCTTGATCAACTTTTTGGGAAGACTTTAAGCCGTTCAAAGCATATTTTTGACGCTCAAACTCTTTGAGTAGCAGTGATTTGATATCGCCTCGAGAGCCAATGTCACCTAAGTCAAATAACATCGCAATTGCATTGTGGTGAAGCTCAGGATCGTCGGATCGAAGGAAGTGATTGAAGCGGGCGAACAGATACTCAAGCCGAAGCATGCTTCGAACTAATTCATTGAAAGGGTATTCGTAGACAATCACAAGCCTATATTCTATGACGAACTTAGAGGTTCTTCTTAAATTTTGAGCAATTGTTGGTGCAGATTCAGAACCTCTGATTTGAGCTCATCCAGACTGCCCTGATTTTTAATAATGGCGTTAGCTGCTGCTAGACGAACCTTGCGGCTTGTTTGTGCTTTGAGAATATTTTCTACGTCCATGCGGGTCATATTGTTGCGGTGCATCACTCTTTGGATTTGGATCTCTTCTGGGCAATCAACCACTACAAGATAGTCAATCAGTTTTACCCAAGATCCAGACTCAATTAGCAGGGGGACTACAAAAACAAGGTAGGGCACTCCAGACTTGGCCAACTTAAAGGCCTGTTTGGTAGTTTCCTGCTGAATCAAGGGGTGGGTTATTTTCTCCAAGGCTTGACGAGCCTTGGGATCCGCAAATACTAGGGCCCTCATTTTGGGTCGATTAAGGGCGCCTTCGGGGTTGATAAAGTCAGCTCCAAATGCCTCGGCAATCATTGGGATGGCGTTTCCACCAGGGGCAGTGATTTGATGGGAAATCAAATCTGTATCAATCACCCCAGCCCCAAGTTCGCCCAGTAAGTTGCTAATTGCTGTCTTGCCGGAACCAATGCCACCAGTTAAGCCAATCAAAGGAATTTCCCCTTTTAAGGCTTTTAGATCAGCTTGGATAGGATCAGAGTTGGAATGAGTTGAGGCCATAACAGCTCAATGATGCCAGCAATGGCTAAAAAAGGGCCAAAAGGGAAAGCCTGATGAAGTTGATGGCCGCGCCATTGAAGCCAGAGGATGCCGCCGATTATTCCTGTAGCGGAGGCCATTAGCAGGATGCTCGGTAAAGCGCTCCAACCTAACCATGCGCCCAAAGCTGCTAAGAGCTTTGCATCCCCCATACCAATGCCATTGCGGTTTTTCAGAAGGCGGTAGCCGGTATTTAAGGCCCAAAGCACTGTATATCCAAGGAATGCCCCGACGCATGCTGAACTTAGGCTGGTCAGGCGCAGGTCTGAGAATGCGTTAAAAGTAACACCCAAAAAAATCAAGGGGAATGTAATTGCATTTGGTAGGCGAAAAGTCTGCCAATCGATATAAGCCAAATAAATCAAAGCCAGTATCAGCAGAGATTGAATTAGCCAGATGCTTACTTTGGGGTCCACTAAACGATTTGTCCTAAATTAAAAATGGGTAGATATAAGATTATGACTAAGCTGCCAATAATGACGCCTACAAAAAGAATGAGTGCAGGCTCCAAACTTTGGCTGAGTGTATTGAGTTGGCTGCTCAGCTGTGACCCTAGTGTAGCTGCCCGCTTATTTAGCATTTCGGCTAATGCGCCACTTTCGGCGCCAATATGCAGAAGTAGCAAGGTCTCTACGTCAAGCAGTCGTGATTTGGGGTCTGCTCTTTTGAGCGACTCGCCCAAAGGCCAGCCACGAGTGAGGTGTTTAAATATTTCAGCACTAAAGTCATGACTCACCCAGTGATTTGAAGATTGCGCAGTGACTCTCAGGGCATCCGGGAGTGGTAAGCCAGTTTCTAGCAAATGCCCCAAGGTTCGACACCAATGACTGAGTGTTGCCAGTCTAAAAAGATTGCCAAGAAATGGGGTGCGTAACAAGAGAGCGTCACAATACTTTTGGAAAGCGCTAGATTTGAGCCACGCGTACACAAAGCATACGGTTATCACGAGCAGGCTGAGTAATATTTCAAAAAAATAATATTGGATACCCGTGGAGATGGAGATGAGCATTTTGGTTGGCGTCGGCAACTCAGCCTGAAAGTGGCCAAAGACTTCCTTAAATACGGGCACAACCCAAATCATCATCACCAGCACTAGCAGGAAGGAGGTGGTCAAGGTAATTGCGGGATAAGTCAGCGCTTGCTGAACTTTTCTTCTTAGCTCAATCTGAGCTTCTAGTTGTTGTGAAATTGTACGTAGTGCTAAGCTGAGGTCGCCAGTTCTTTCACTTACTTTGATGAGGTTAGAAAACTCTGGAGAAAATTTTCCATCTTGTGCACTTAAGCAAAAAGAAAAACTATTGCCCTTCTGAAGTAGTGCGCGGACATCTGCCAACCAAGCTTGCCAGGATTTTGGTGCAGACTGAATTAATAGCTGTATAGCATTCAGCAAGGGAAGTCCAGCCTGAAGCAGAACTAGCATCTGCTGGGCAAAATGTAATTGCTCAGACTTGCTGAGTTTTCTGTTTGAAAGCATTTAGACTAATGCCAAGTGCCGAGCTCGGAATCTAGCGACATCTGATCTATTAAACCGGACTTGAGTAACTGCATTCCTGCTGAATAGATGTCGAGAGCTTCAGTTGATTTAAATAACTGCTTGCTCCCCAAAACTTCATGTACACCAATGCGACCAAAATAGCCCGACCCCTTGCAAAGATTGCAGGGCGTTTTTCTTGGAGTTGAGCCGCATTGCTTACAGCATTTTCGAATTAACCTTTGAGAGCTGACGCAGCGAAGACAGGATTCAATGGATTCTTGATCTATACCAAGGCTTTTGAGTCGAGCTAAAGCGCCAATAGCATTGCGAGTATGTAGCGTGCTTAAAACTAAATGACCTGTTTGGGCAGCTTGGATGGCAAGTTGTGCGCTTGCTGCATCACGTATTTCGCCAATCATGATGACGTCCGGATCTTGGCGAAGAAGGGCGCGAATAATGATTGGAAAGTCTAACCCTGCCTTTGGATGATAAGCCACTTGATTGACTCCAGGGAGTCGGATTTCAATGGGATCTTCAACAGAACAAATATTGCGTTGCACTTGGTTTAGCGCGCTTAAGCAGCTATACAGGGTGCGAGTTTTGCCACTCCCAGTGGGCCCCGTGACCAGAATCAATCCATTGGTTTGAGCAATAGCCTCCTGCATTATTTCCAGTTGCTCTGGCAGCAAGCCAATCCGATCTAGTGCTAGCTCTTCAAGGCGACTAGGCAAAATACGAATGACAGCTTTTTCACCATGTAAGGTGGGAATAATAGATACTCGGCAATCAATATTGGGATGGCTAAAGTCATAACCAATCAAAAGGCGCCCATCTTGAGGTAAACGCTTTTCTGCAATATCGAGACGTGCCAATATTTTGATGCGCGTAATTAATCGCTCATGTAAATCAATGGGGTATTGATTTTGTAAGGTGAGGCGACCATCTACTCGCGCACGCACTATGGTTTCTTGAGATCTGGCCTCAATATGAACATCCGTTGCCCGATTATTTAATGCATTAACAGCGATATCGTGCCAGGTTCGGATAATGTGAGAATCATGAAGAAGGTCGCTCAATCTTGATTTGTCTGAGAGAGAGGTTGGTATAGCTTCACTGTTTTTACACCGTGCTCATCAAACTGAACAATTTCCATCACCACGCCAGCAATCCGAATGCTGACATCGTAATCCGGAATCGCCTCAAGCTTTTCTAGGATCAGACCATTTAAAGTGCGCGGCCCATCGAGTGGGAGATCTAACTTTAGAAGGCGGTTTAAATCTCGTAAAGAGGCAGTGCCACTCGCAAGATAAGTCCCATCAGCTAACCAATGGGGCTCATTGGAAAGATTCGAGAATGAGGTGGTGAACTCACCGATGAGTTCTTCAACAATATCCTCAAAGGTGACCAGGCCAAGCACTTCACCATACTCATTCACGACCAGGCTTAAGCGCTGTTGGTTATCTTGGAAAAATTGCATCTGCTGCAGAACAGGCGTCCCGGTGGGGATGAAATAAGGCTCATTTAGTAAAGATCTAAAGTCTTCATGGTGAAGCTCTGCATTACCCAGTAATGAGAGGGCTTTCTTTACTGACAGAATGCCCACGATGCGCTCAGAATCACCATCGCATACGGGAAGCTTATTGTGATAACAGGTTTCTAGTTGCTCAATCACTTCATCAATCGGGCGGGAAAGATCTAACACTTCAATTTTGGCGCGCGGTGTCATCACATCATCAACCAAGATATTTTCAAGGTTAAAAAGATTAAGCAGAATATTGCGATGATGAGCAGAAACAAATCGATTCGATTCCAGAACTAAGCTGCGCAATTCTTCTTTACTCATTACCCTGGCATCGGTCGAGGTTTGCAATCCAGAAACCTTCATTAACCCCGATACAAAGCTATTAATGAACCAGAGTAGTGGCTTGAGAATAAAAGTCAGGGGAAGAATGAACCAGCCTACATTACTGGCAATTTTTTCTGGAAAGGCTGCGCCGATCACTTTAGGAGTAATCTCGCTAAAAATAATGATCAGTAGTGCAACGACTAATGTAGCAATGGATAACACTAGTCCGCTATCACCAAAAATATGTAAAGCAATGCCGGTGACCAAAATTGGCAGAATAGTATTGATGAGGTTGTTAGAGATCAACAGTACTGACAGTAGTGAATCAATGCGCTTTAACAGTCTTTCTGCAAGCGCGGCTCCAGCATTCCCGCCATGAGCCATTGCACGTAGGCGATGACGATTTGAGGAGAGCATGCTGGTCTCGGCCATCGAAAAGAAGCCGGATAGTGCGAGTAAAAATAGGACTAATGCGACTTGGCTAATAAAAGGCCAATCATCAAAAAAGGTGTCCATCAGTGATGCCTGCAAAGAATAAGGAACAATCAATATAGCAAAGTGCCACTTCACTAGCTATAGCTGTATTGGAATCCTGTGTGAATTTATTCCTGAATGTATGTCAGAATCTTCGGCATGGCCACTTCTACTTCCACTGAGTATTGCGTGATATCCGCCCCTTTTGGCTGTCTAGGGGTGCAAACAGAGTTGGTGGACGGTAGTTTGATGATCTCAAAAATTGATTATCTGCCTCCAGGTACCGCGTTAATCTCTCCAAGAAATGCGTTGGCTAAAGCATTCTCAAAGCAGTGCGCTCAGTATTTCAAAGATGCTTCATCTGTATTTGATGTTCCACTAAAGCCTACTGGAACAGCTCATCAGCAAAAAGTGTGGAATACCACCCTAGGTATTGGGGTGGGGAAGACAAGCACTTATGGTGAGATCGCCAAAGAGATTAAAAGTGGACCCCGCGCGGTCGGGACTGCTTGCGGTGCAAATCCTTATCCCTTGGTCACTCCATGCCACAGGGTGGTATCCGCAAAAGGTCTTGGGGGTTTTATGAAGGAAGATGCCCCAGGTTTTTATCGCCAAATCAAAATTTGGCTATTAAAGCATGAGGGCGTACTTTAAGGATTCTTTACGGATAGTTTTCTGAGTTGACTAGATGCGGCATAAAAGAATAATTTCATGAGAAGCCCATAACTAGCCGCGATCTTTGTAAAAGAATAAAAAATCCAAACGGTATTCCTGGACAGTTTCACCTCAGACTGATTGCTAAATTCTCTTCTAGTGGCAATCTTCTCCAGTGTCATGACTGCGAGCCCGAAGGCAAGAAAGCAGAAGCGCCTCATGCCTATTTCATTTCCTGGAATCAGAAGAATGTAGCGCATAGAGTTTTGCAGTTTTTCGTAGGCAATCTTGAGAAGCGCGGTTTGAGTCATGGATGCTGGTTTCCAAGAAACTCCACGGGCACGATCTGCTGGCGAATCTTTCAGAATATTCGTCATTTGCAGAGCCTGACCAAAAGCGATTGCAAGTTGCTCATGCCCTTCAATCTGCTTTGCAAATTCAGTAGAGTAGTTGCTAAAGATACTGGTCAGCAATTCTCCTACAACGCCAGCCACTACATAGCAATACTCCTCAAACTCCGCGAGATCTTTCAGTCCCTCTTGAGTTTGTCGGCCATGGAAATGGGACATACCATCGGACATGATGGAAACGCAGCGACTAATCGCTGCCTGATCTGCATCGGGAAAGGTGTGAAGAATGCGAAGGACGGTTGGGGTGTGTGCGATTAAATCGAGCTCATCGACATTGGAGTAGTTCTTAAGAGCCTCTAGGCAGGGGCTTACAAATGTCTCTAACGGAATAACCCCCAGAACTGCCTCTAAAAATAATTTAGATAATTCTTGCTTCTCTATTGGACTAAGTTCAGCCGCATCCTCAATCGTGTCAATAATCCGACATAGCAAATAGGTGTTACCGACCACCACCTCAATCGCCGGAGGGAGGAGGGGAATGGTGAGTGCAAAAGTACGCGACACGGAACCCAAAATCGCCTTTTGATAGGCTAGATCGCTGTTGGGGTTCTCTTTTGGCTGCATGGCGGAAGTCACCCATGAATTATGTCAGACCAGCCCGCCCAAATTCAGCCCTGATTGATTAAATGACAGAAGTGACAAGGCCATATAATTTGACCAAATTCCTGAAGGAGAAATTGGGCGATGTTGATTTGGTTTGTCATCATCTATTGGGTGGTATCTGTAGGCATTGGTCTTTGGGCTGCGCTACGGGTCAAAAACACTGCTGACTTTGCCGCAGCAGGGCATAGCCTCCCCTTGCCCGTTGTTACCGCCACAGTATTTGCTACCTGGTTTGGCTCTGAAACAGTTTTAGGTATCCCCGCCACCTTCTTAAAAGAAGGGCTTGGTGGAATTGTTTCCGATCCTTTTGGATCGTCTATGTGTCTGATCTTGGTTGGACTCTTCTTTGCTCGTCACCTATATAACCGCCGCATGCTCACCATCGGCGATTTCTTCAGAGAGAAATATGGTCGCACCGTAGAGGTTTTGGTGACGCTCTGTATTGTGGTTTCCTACTTAGGTTGGGTTGCTGCGCAGATTAAAGCCTTGGGTCTTGTCTTTAACGTTGTATCTGAGGGCAGTATTACCCAAACGGGCGGCATGCTAATTGGTGCGGGAAGCGTGCTGATTTATACACTTTTTGGTGGCATGTGGTCAGTGGCAATTACTGACTTCATTCAGATGATCATTATTGTGGTGGGTATGCTTTACATCGGTGGTGAGATGACCGCTCAAACTGGTGGTGTTGGCGTAGTATTGGAGCATGCTGCTGCTGCCGGCCAGTTTTCCAACTTCTGGCCCGATATGAATCTCGCTTCTATTCTCGGTTTTACAGCTGCCTTATGTACCATGATGTTGGGCTCCATTCCTCAGCAAGACGTCTTTCAGAGGATCACGTCCTCTAAGAATGTGAACATTGCAGTGCAAGCTGCCCTATTGGGGGGCGTTCTGTATTTCATATTCGCTTTTGTTCCGCTCTATTTGGCTTACTCCGCAACCATTATTAGTCCGGATTTGGTGAAGCAGTACTTGCATACTGATCCGCAAATGATTTTGCCGAAGCTGATTTTGAATCATGCGCCATTGATTGCGCAGGTGATGTTCTTTGGCGCCTTGTTGTCAGCCATCAAGAGTTGTGCCAGCGCGACATTGCTTGCACCTTCCGTCACTTTTGCAGAGAACATTGTCCGTGGCTTCTTTAAGCATTTATCCGACCAGGACTTACTCAAAGTCATGCGCATTACAGTTCTCTGTTTTGCAGTGGTGGTTACCTTTTTTGCTATTAACTCCAATTTATCTATTTTTAAGATGGTTGAGAATGCCTACAAAGTGACTTTAGTTGCAGCTTTTGTGCCACTCGCTTTTGGAGTGTATTGGCCAAAAGCAAATTCCTTAGGCGGCCTCTTATCAGTGGTTTGCGGCCTTATTGTCTGGATCAGCTGTGAAGTCCTTGCCCCTGAGGCTATTCTCCCTTCTCAATTAGCGGGTCTTTTCGCCAGTATCGCTGGCATGCTTTTGGGTGGATTGGTACCCAGAGCTAGATTGATCGCAAGTTGATCCAAATTGCTTAAATATTAGGCACAATATTTTGTTGCACCGCAAAATATTCTCCTCTAATATGACATTAATTCAAAATTTTTTATCTTTATGGAGTTCTTATGAAAATCTGTGTGATCGGTGGAGGGGGCGCAATTGGCGGGTACCTTGCTGTCATGTTGGCGCGCGCTGGCAATGACGTTACTGTTGTTGCGCGCGGTGCCACATTGGCCGCAATTAAAGAGCGTGGCCTCGCATTAATTATGGATGACCAGCCTGAGCCTTTAGTGGCGCAGGTGAAAGCCGTTGAAAAAATCCGAGATGCTGAGACTCCTGACGTCGTGATTTTGGCAGTAAAAGCGCATCAGGTTGAGCCGATCATTGAGGATCTCGCTGCAATCATGGGGCCAGAAACCATTTTGATTCCGATGCAAAACGGAATTCCTTGGTGGTACTTCCAGAAGTTAGGTGGCGACTATCAAGATCATTCAGTTGAAACGGTTGATGCTGGTGGCGTTGCTAAGAATGCAATCAATCCAAACAACATTATTGGTTGCGTAGTGTATCCAGCTACCTTTACTCAAGCTCCTGGCGTGATTCGTCACGTTGAAGGCAATCGTTTCCCATTGGGCGAGTTGGATGGTAAGCAGACTGAACGTATTCAGAAGATGTCTGAAATGATGTCAGCAGCTGGATTTAAGTCACCTATCTTGGATGACATTCGTTCTGAGATTTGGTTGAAGTTGTGGGGCAATATGACTTTCAATCCAATCAGCTCTTTGACTCATGGAACATTGGAAGGTATTTGCCAATATCCGCTCACTAAAGAGTTGGCTCGCAGCATGATGGCTGAAGCACAAACCATTGCTGAGAAGTTGGGCGTAACTTTCCGCGTGGACATTGAGCGCCGTATTGCTGGTGCTGAAAAAGTGGGTAAACATAAAACATCGATGCTGCAAGACTTAGAAGCTGGCCGTAGCTTAGAAATTGATGCCTTGTTGGGCTCTGTGATTGAGCTTGGCAAGATTACCGAAACGCCGACACCTTGCCTCAATACCGTCTTTGCATTAACAAAGTACCTTGATGAAAATGTTCAAGCCTCTAAAGGAAGCCTGGCATTGCCATCTGTTTCTGGTTATTAAGAATCTACAGAAATAGGTAGATTTAGGGCGTAAAGTATTTGAGTATTAAAAAACCCTTACCACTAAGCATGGTGAGGGTTTTGTTTTGAGATTTTGGTTTTAGATCAACAGCGTTGATGACTTATTCGAAGCGATTGTCCAGGCGTCCAACGCCATCAATGATGATGCTGACATTGCTTCCGGGCTTCATTGAGCCAACTCCAACAGAGGTGCCACAAGCGATGATGTCGCCAGCTTGCAGTGGTACATCTTGAGAGATTAAGCTAACCAATTTTGCTGGCGGGAAAATCATGTCAGCGATGGGATAGTTCTGACGCTCTTGATCATTCAAAATGGTTTTAATTGTTAACTTGCTTGGATCTACGTCGGTAGTGATGTAAGGGCCAAAGACGCCAAAGGTGTTAAAGCTTTTAGAGCGCGTCCACTGTGCATAGCCAGGATCGCGATTCAAAATCTCAATGGCAGTGACATCATTGATGCAGGTGTAACCAAAAATGGCATCGGCTGCTTGCGCCTCATCTGCTTCATGACACGCTTTACCGATGACAATGCCGAGTTCGCCTTCATAAACGACTTTTCCAGAGTAAGACTTTGGAGTGCGAATGACTTGATTGGCTGCCAAAAAAGAATTATTGCCTTTCAAGAAATATAAGGGCTCTGCTGGCACGGCATGCTCGAGCTTGGTAACAAGAGCGTGAAAGTTATCTACCATAGCAACCATTTTGGATGGGATGCATGGGATGTCGATAGTGACATCAGCCAGTTTTAATGTCTCTCCACTAGCCTGAGGATTATTAAATAGATCGCCGGTGTACACCTCGATTTGATCGCTTTGTACTTGTCCTAAGCCGGATTTGCCTTGATGTTGAAATCTGAGCCATTGAGCCATAATGCATTCTCCTGATAGTTAATATTTGATAAGCAATATCTTACAGGGATGAATTGATGACTAAGAATTCTGAATTGCAGTTTGCACCTGAATTGGACCAGCCAGTTCGCTATATTGAGCGAACCCGTAATTACTATTTAGGTTTGGGATATGAAACGCCCTATGTTTGGGCGCACTATATTCAGGTACCTTTTGCTCCACTGCAAAAACCCCTCAATCAATCCACTCTAGGTTTAGTCACCACTGCGGTACCTTTTGATGCCACCAAAGGCCCTCAAGGACCTGGTGCGGCCTATAACGCTGCAGCGAAGTTTTATGACCCCTATACCCGCTCGATTGATGAAGATGCAGACTTGCGTATTGCGCATGTTGGTATTGATAGGCGCAACGCAAATATGCAGGACAGTAATTGTTGGTTCCCATTGGATGCGGCAAAACGGGCTGCTGCAAATGGGCACATCCAGTCCTTGTCTAAACATTTTTACGGCTTGCCAACAAATCGTAGTCAACGCCATACTTTGGAGATTGATGCGCCTTTGATCCTGAGCAAGATGCGTGAAGATCATGTTGATGTTGCCGTGCTGATTCCCAATTGCCCGATTTGTCATCAAAGCCAAAGTTTGTTGGCGCGTTATTTGGAGAGCGCTGGCATTCCTACGGTCATCATGGGTGCGGCAAAAGATATTGTGGAATACTGCGGTGTACCCCGTTTGCTCTTTAGTGACTTTCCCTTAGGCAATGCTGCAGCACTCCCCAATAATGTGCAATCGCAAGATATCAATTTTGAATTGGCACTGCGTTTGCTTGAAGGTGCGCCAGGCCCACGAACAACAGTTCAGTCCCCTTTAGTTTGGTCTTCGGATGCTGCTTGGAAATTGGACTATTCCAATCTAGCAAGACTGAGTGCGGAGGAGATTGGGCGCTTGCGTGATGAGGCAGAAAAAGCGCGTATTACTGCGCGCGACATCAGAGTAAAAAGCGTTGGCGCTTAAGTTTGCCTAGACAAAGAGTATTTACACAGGGCATGTAGTGCTGTTGTCGACTCATTTTGAGGGAAGTCTTTGAGGCACTCGAGGGCGAGATCAACTTCTCGCTTGGCGGCGGCTTGGGTATAATCCAAAGCGCCCGAGTTTTGAACTGCGCTCAGAATCTGTTGGAAGACATCATCAGGCAAGTCTTGATTTTGTTCAATTGCGGCGCGAACCAGTAAGCGTTCTTCGGTATTACCATTTTCAAGAAGATAAATGAGTGGAAGCGTAGGCTTGCCTTCTCTCAAATCATCGCCAGCATTTTTCCCCATTTGGGATGCATCAGCCGTGTAATCCAAAAGGTCGTCCATTAATTGGAAGGCGGTACCAATATGGCGACCAAAGGCGGCGGATTGTTCTCGTTGTTTAGCATCCGTGTCGGCCAAAATCGCCCCAAGCTCTGTGGATGCTTCAAATAACTTAGCGGTTTTATAGCGAATCACCCTTAAATAACTCTCTTCATCAACTTCAGGGTCATTCATGTTGAGGTGTTGTAAAACTTCACCTTCGGCAATCGTATTGGTTGCATCAGACAGAATCTCCATCACTCGCAGGTCATTGGGCCCCACCATCATTTGAAAGGCCCTGGAATACAGAAAATCGCCCACCAGTACGCT
>JACCDZ010542435.1_pt1 | contig 30532 bp, 27 predicted proteins | sample 7449551 | NCBI WGS metagenome assembly JACCDZ01 (sample SAMN15323452, study PRJNA562643) | freshwater metagenome | isolation source: river surface water | place: USA:Blue River Watershed | collected 2017-08-18 | reverse complement strand
TTTTATTAAATTATTTTTAAATCTCGGCTTTAATTTCTAAATTTGCTAAACATATAAAAACAAAAAATACCCAATATATTATGGCTATTGATAATGCAATGAATCTTTATAACGAATACATTAAAGAGATTGAAGAAAGAAAAGGTCAAGGATTGCATCCAAAACCAATTGATAGTGCTGATTTACTAAGTGAAATTATAGCGCAAATAAAAGACGTTAACAACCCAAATAGAAAAGAATGTCTTTCGTTTTTTATTTATAATACATTGCCTGGAACCACTAGTGCTGCAGGTAAAAAAGCGTATTTCTTAAAAGATATCATTCTTGGAAATGAAAAGCTTGCAGAAATTACTGTTGATTTTGCATTCGAATTATTGTCTCACATGAAAGGTGGAACTTCTATTGAAGTTTTACTTGATTTGGCTTTAGGGAATGATGTTGCTATTGCAAAACAAGCAGCAGATGTTCTTAAAACACAAGTGTATCTTTATGATGCTGACACTGCTCGTTTGAAAGAAGCATATACAAATGGTAATGCTACAGCTGCAGCTATTTTAGAAAGCTATGCAAAAGCGGAGTTTTTCACAAAATTGCCAGAAATAGCAGAAGAAATTAAAGTGGTTACTTTTATCGCTGGAGAAGGAGATATTTCAACGGATTTATTATCGCCAGGAAATCAAGCACACTCGCGTTCAGATCGTGAATTGCATGGAAAATGTATGATCACGCCTCAAGCACAAGATGAGATTAAAGCACTTCAAGCACAACATCCAGATAAAAGTGTGATGTTAATCGCAGAAAAAGGAACAATGGGTGTTGGATCTTCTAGAATGTCAGGAGTAAACAACGTGGCTCTTTGGACAGGAAAACAAGCTAGTCCGTATATTCCATTTGTAAATATTGCACCAATTGTTGGGGGTACCAATGGTATTTCTCCAATTTTCTTAACTACTGTTGATGTAACGGGAGGTATTGGAATTGATCTAAAAAACTGGGTTAAGAAAACGGATGCCAATGGTGAATTAGTTCGCGATGAAAATGGAGAAACGGTATTAGAGCAAGTATATTCTGTTGCTACAGGTACAGTTTTAACGATTAATACAAAAACCAAAAAATTATACAATGGCGATCAAGAATTGATTGACATTTCAAGATCATTTACACCACAAAAATTAGAGTTTATCAAAGCGGGTGGATCTTATGCTATTGTTTTTGGTAAAAAAATTCAAACATTTGCTTGTAAAGTTTTAGGAATTGATATTCCTACTGTTTTTGCGCCTTCAAAAGAGGTTTCAAATCCAGGACAAGGACTTACAGCTGTTGAAAAAATATTCAATAAAAATGCAGTTGGAAATACTCCAGGTAAAGTATTACATGCAGGTTCAGATGTTCGTGTAGAAGTAAATATTGTTGGTTCGCAAGATACAACAGGATTGATGACGGCTCAAGAATTAGAATCAATGGCAGCCAAAGTGATTTCGCCAATTGTTGACGGAGCATACCAATCAGGATGTCATACTGCTTCAGTTTGGGATAAAAAAGCACAAGCTAATATTCCAAAATTGATGCAATTCATGAATGATTTCGGATTGATTACAGCTCGTGACCCAAAAGGTGTTTATCACGCAATGACAGACGTTATTCATAAAGTATTGAACGATATCACTATTGATGACTGGGCTATTATTATTGGTGGTGACTCGCATACAAGAATGTCAAAAGGGGTAGCTTTTGGTGCTGACTCAGGTACAGTAGCATTGGCTTTAGCTACAGGTGAGGCATCAATGCCAATTCCAGAATCAGTTAAGGTCACTTTTAAAGGAAATATGAAATCGTATATGGATTTCCGTGATGTAGTTCACGCTACTCAAGCGCAAATGCTACATAAATTTGGTGGCGAAAATGTGTTCCAAGGTAGAATTATCGAAGTACATATTGGAACCTTAACAGCTGATCAAGCCTTTACTTTTACAGATTGGTCTGCTGAAATGAAAGCAAAAGCATCTATCTGTATTTCAGAAGATGATACCTTGATTGAATCATTGGAAATTGCCAAAGGTAGAATCCAAATCATGATTGATAAGGGAATGGATAATACTACTAAAGTACTTCAAGGTCTTATCAATAAGGCTAATAAGCGAATTGAAGAAATTAAAACGGGAGATAAACCTGCTTTACGTCCTGATGCTAATGCAAAATATTATGCTGAGGTAGAAATAGACTTAGATATTATCAATGAACCTATGATTGCGGATCCAGATGTAAACAATAAAGATGTTTCTAAACGATATACGCACGATACCATTAGACCGCTTTCTTTTTATGGAGGAACTAAAAAGGTAGATTTAGGATTTATCGGATCTTGTATGGTGCACAAAGGCGATATGAAAATATTAGCTCAAATGCTTAAAAATATTGAAAAACAAGAAGGTAAAGTAGAATTTAAAGCACCTTTAGTGGTTGCGCCACCAACTTACAATATTGTTGACGAATTAAAAGCGGAAGGCGATTGGGAAGTATTGCAAAAATATTCAGGTTTTGAATTTGATGATAATGCACCTAAAGGAGCTGCACGTACAGAGTATGAAAATATGTTGTATTTAGAGCGTCCTGGTTGTAACCTTTGTATGGGTAATCAAGAGAAAGCTTCTAAAGGAGATACCGTTATGGCAACTTCTACTCGTTTATTCCAAGGAAGAGTAGTAGAAGATACTGCAGAGAAAAAAGGAGAGTCTTTATTATCTTCAACTCCAGTAGTAGTCTTGTCAACAATTTTAGGAAGAACACCTTCTATAGAAGAATACAAAAAAGCAGTGGAAGGAATTAACTTAACTAAGTTTGCCCCTTCACATAAATTGCTTGTTGGATAACAATTTAAAGATGTTATAATTAATTAAAAGCCTAAGTTTATCTTAGGCTTTTTTCATTAATTTCATAATGATTCAGTTGATTAATGATCAAATAGAAATGTCTTCTGTATCTAGTATTAAACATTTTTATAATTACATTAACTTATTAAGTTAGTAAAAAGGCCTACCTTTGTAATTCTTAAAATAATCTCGTATACGATATTTTCAATGCGTAACTATTTAAATTTCCGAATTTGAATTGAGATGAAAATTAATGAACAAATGAAATACTACATATTACTATTTATTTTTACACTTATTAATTCTTCGTTGGTTTTTTCTCAAGAGAAGTTGATAAAACATACTGTAAAAAAAGGAGAAACAATCACTGCTATTGCTCAGAAATATAAAGTAGAACCTAGTGCTATTTATGAACTTAATCCAGATTGCAGTCGAACATTAAAATTAGAATCAATTATTTTAATTCCGCGTGCGACCTCAAAGGGAATTAAATCAAAAACAGAATCAAAAACTGTAATTGTTGAAAACACTCACGAAGTACAGCTTAAAGAGACTTTATTTGGTATTGCAAAACAATATGAGGTATCTTTAGAAGAACTTAATGCCGCCAATCCAGAATTAGTAGAAACGGGTTTAAAGGCAAGACAAAAAATAAAAATACCTTCTAAAGTTATTTCAAAGATTGTTACAGAGAATAAGAAAGAAACACCAAAATTAGAACCTAAAAAAGAAGTGGTTCTAAAAGAAAAACAAGAAAAGAGTGTTGCTTTAGGTGTTGCTAAACAAACAGCGCCAACAATTCATGAAGTTGTTGCATCTGAAACAAAATTCGGAATAGCAAAACAATATGGAATTTCAGTAACTGATCTGGATAAAGCGAATCCGATATTAGAAAAGGAAGCCCTAAAGGTGGGACAGAAAATCGTGATTCCCATAAAAGAAGGTGTTGCAGCAGTTACTACAGTTGTAAAGCCAATTGAGACTGTGCCAGTAAAATCAATTGGAGTTCAAGAAAACACCAAAGTCAAAGAGGAAGTTGTAACAGTTAAAAAGGGAGAAATTGAAGAAAATGTAGCGACTATTTCGCATGAAGTGCTTCCAAAAGAAACTAAATATGGAATTGCTAAAAAGTATGGAATTTCGGTTTCGGAATTAGAAATACAGAATCCTTCTATTGCTAAAAATTTATATGTTGGCGCTAAATTGAAAATTGTCGGCGCAAAAGTGATTCAAGAAGAAGTTTCAGAGGCTCCTACATTGATTTCAGAAACGATTCAATCAAATGAAAATCAAGAGAATTTAACCATTGCGAGTAGTTTAGCAAAATGGAATACCAACGAGGAACTTGCAGATGAATTAATCCGAATGGCTTCAGATAATTTAGGATCAAGATACCGTTCGGGCGGTACCTCAAAAAACGGATTTGATTGTTCAGGATTAATGTATGCTACTTTTAGTTCTCTAGATATAAAACTTCCAAGATCTTCACATGAGATGGCTACAATAGGTACGGTTATAGATGTTAATCAAGCTCAGAAAGGAGATTTGATTTTCTTTAAAACAAGAGGAGGAAGTCAGATCAATCATGTAGGAATGGTTGTAGAGGTTTGTGATGGTGAAATTAAATTTATTCATTCAGCTACACATGGTGGTGTAATAATATCTTCTACAAAAGAAAAATATTACGAGAAAAATTTCACGCAAATTAATAGGGTATTACAACAATAGTATAAAATAAAAAACTCCTCACATGAGGAGTTTTTTATTTTATACTATTGGGTGATTTATTTCTTTTAATTTCAAAAACTCATTTTTTGAAAAAAAGTATATCTTTAACCAACCAAAAACTAAAACCAATAATTATGGAAGAAAATCAACCAGGAGATTTTAAGCGAGAATTAGGATTGTTAGATGGAACTATGTTGGTCGTAGGATCGATGATTGGATCTGGAATTTTTATTGTAAGTGCTGATATTGCAAGGCAAGTAGGTTCAGCAGGATGGTTGACCTTAATATGGTTGATTTCAGGAATTATTACCATGATTGCCGCAGTAAGTTATGGAGAGTTGAGCGCTATGTTTCCAAAAGCTGGTGGACAATATGTATATTTAAAAGAGGCTTATAATAAATTAATTGCTTTTTTATACGGTTGGAGTTTCTTCGCAGTGATTCAAACGGGAACCATTGCGGCTGTTGGAGTTGGATTTTCTAAATTTGCGGCATATTTAATTCCTTCTTTAAGCGATGAAAATATACTGTACAAGTGGGATTCATTTCAATTGAATTCGGCTCAATTGGTTTCAATTTTTACTATTGTATTGCTAACCTACGTTAATAGTAGAGGTGTAAAAAATAGTAAAACATTACAAACAGTACTAACAGTTATTAAAATTCTGTCTTTATTTGGGTTGATCATCTTCGGATTTTTATTGGCTGCAAAAGCCGAAGTTTGGAATGCTAATTGGTCTGATGCTTGGAATACGCGTTCGTTTAATACCGAATCAGGTTCGTGGTTACCAATAGGTGGAACAGCTTTGTTAACAGGTATTTCTGCAGCTATGGTTGGGTCTTTATTTTCTAGCGATGCCTGGAATGGAGTTACATTTATTGCTGGAGAAATTAAAAATCCAAAGCGTAATGTTGGATTAAGTTTATTTCTGGGAACTTTTATAGTTACTATAATTTACGTTTTGACTAATTTGATGTATTTGGCAGTAATTCCTATTGACGAAATTGCAACAGCTAAATCCGATAGAGTTGCAGTTGTAGCCTCTCAATATACTTTCGGGGATATGGGAACAATTATAATTGCTGTGATGATAATGATTTCGACATTTGCTTGTAACAACGGGTTGATTATGGCGGGTGCTAGAGTCTATTATACTATGGCCAAAGATGGTTTGTTTGTAAAAAAAGCGGCAGATTTGAACTCAGCTAGTGTGCCTGAATGGGCACTTTGGGTACAATGTGTATGGGCTTCACTTTTGTGTTTAACAGGAAAGTATGGTGATTTATTAGACTTTGTAATTATTATAGTTTTAATATTCTATATTCTTACTATTTATGGGATTTTTATACTTCGTAAGAAAATGCCAGATGTTGAGAGGCCTTATAAAGCTTTTGGTTATCCATTTTTACCAATGCTTTATATTGTGATTGCATCGGCCGTTTGTATTTCATTGTTGTTCACTAAATTTTCAACATGTGGTTGGGGAGTATTAATTATGTTGACCGGAATACCGATTTACTTTTTGACAAAACCTAAAGAATAATTTGTGTTTAAAATAAATAAAAAAGCCGGCTTGAATCTACAAGCCGGCTTTTTGTATTATGTGGGGAACTTAAAATTTATAAAAAACTGCTTACTTCTTCATAAGGCAATCCCCATGCTTCAGCAACTCCTTGGTAAACAATTTTACCATTGGCGATATTTAATCCTTTTTTCAATTCTTCATTTTCAGAACACGCTTTTCTCCATCCTTTATTAGCTAATTGAATTGCGTATGGTAAGGTAGCATTAGTTAAAGCTAAGGTAGATGTGTAAGGTACTGCTCCAGGCATATTAGCTACACAATAGTGAACTATGCCATCTATAATAAAAGTGGGATTTTCGTGTGTGGTTGGTGTACAAGTTTCAATACAACCTCCTTGGTCCACAGCAACATCCACTACAACAGTACCAGGACTCATTAATTTCAACATGCCTTTTGTGATCAAATGAGGCGCTTTTGCTCCTGGAATTAACACAGCTCCAATTACTAAATCGGCATCCGCAATAGCTTCACTGATATTGTAATGATTTGACATTAATGTGGTAACATTGGCAGGCATAACATCATCTAAATAGCGTAAACGTGCCAAACTCACATCCATAATTGTAACATTGGCACCAAAACCAGCTGCCATTTTAGCCGCTTGAGTTCCTACAATTCCTCCTCCTAAGACAACCACTTTAGCAGGTTTTACACCTGGAACTCCTCCTAAAAGAATTCCTTTTCCTTGCATTGGTTTTTCTAAATATTTAGCGCCTTCTTGAATAGACATTCTTCCTGCTACTTCAGACATTGGTACTAATAAAGGCAAACTGCGGTCTGTTTTTTCTACGGTTTCGTAAGCCAAACAAATTGCATCGCGTTCTATCATTGCTTTAGTTAATGGTTCAGAGGAAGCAAAGTGAAAATAGGTAAACACCAATTGGTCTTTTTTAATCAAAGGATATTCAGAAGCTATTGGTTCTTTTACCTTGATAATCATTTCGGCAATTTCGTAAACAGCTTCAATAGTTGGCAAAATTTGCGCTCCAGCATTTACATAAGCACCATCATTAAAACCACTATTTTCTCCAGCAGTTGATTGAATATAAATTTGGTGACCGTGCTTTTTAAATTCAGCTACTCCAGCAGGAGTAAGTGCAACACGATTTTCATTGTTTTTGATTTCTTTTGGAACACCTATTATCATAAATTGTAGTTTTAAAAAGTTAGTTCTAAAATTGATTAACAAATGTATTGATTAAGAAAAAATTATTGTAATATTGGATATAATTTAGTATTTTTTTCTTTTATATTAAAAATTATTGATTTATATTTCTTTATGTATTGTATTAAGTAGTAGTAAAAAGAAAAATTAACTACTTACTGAATCAAGTTTAATTTTATTACATAATTATTATGACTATTGACACAATTGATAAAAAAATACTTAGGTTATTACAAGAAGATGCACATTTGACTTTAAAAGATATTTCAAATAAAATAAATTTATCCTTGACGCCAGTTCACGATCGAGTTAAGCGTCTTGAAAAAGAGGGTTTTATCGAAAAATATGTTTCCATCGTAAATAAAAAGAAACTAGGAATTCATTTAACAGTGTATTGTCAAGTTACCTTGGTGAAACAAACTCACGATGTTTCTGAAGAGTTTAACAAGTCTATTCTAAATATGCCTGAAGTAGTGGAATGTAATTTTGTTTCAGGTAATTTTGACTACCTACTTAAGGTGGTTTTGGCTGACATGGATAGTTATCATTATTTTCACCAACAAAAATTATCTGTTTTACCTGAAGTGTCTTTGATTAACAGTTTCTTTATTATCTCGGAAGTAAAGTCGACCACAGTTATGCCAATTTCTTAAATATAAAATCCGTTTCAAATTCGAAACGGATTTTAAAATAACTCAGCTTAAAGAAAACAAACTAAAAAACTAAAAACTATATCAAAAAGCTGAGTATTAATAATAAGTGAATCGTCTTACTTTAGCAATATATTTAGCTAAACGAATTACTTGATGACTGTAGCCATATTCATTGTCATACCAAATGTATAACACAATATTTTTACCATCTTTAGAAACAATTGTTGCGTTACTATCATAAATCGATGGTGCAGAGGTTCCAACAATATCAGTTGAAACTAATTCATTATTTAGAGAATATTTTATCTGTTCAACTAATTCACCTTCTAAAGCAGATTTCTTAATAATTGCATTAATAGTTTCTATGGTAGTAGTTTGATTAACCTCTAAATTTAATACTACCAAAGAACCATTGGGTACAGGAACCCGAATAGCATTTGATGTTAATTTTCCTTCCAATGAAGGAATTGCCTTTGCTACCGCTGTTCCAGCCCCCGTTTCTGTAATCACCATATTTAATGCAGCTGCACGACCACGGCGGTATTTTTTGTGCATATTGTCAACTAAATTTTGATCATTGGTATAGGCATGAATGGTTTCTAAATGACCTTTTACAATGCCTAAGGAATCTTCTATTACTTTTAAAATAGGTGTTATAGCATTAGTGGTGCAGGAAGCTGCCGAAAAAATATCAATCTCATCTGGATTGTATTCGTTTTGATTAACTCCATGAACAATATTTGGAACTCCTTTTCCTGGAGCTGTTAGCAATATTTTATGCGCCCCTTTAGATTTTAAGTGACGACTTAACGCTTCTTGCGTTGTAAATGCGCCAGTATTATCTATTACTAAAGCATTTTTAATATTCCATTTTGTATAATCTATTTCTTCAGGACTATTTGCAGATATAACATGTACAGTTGTACCATTGATAATTAGAGCATTATTTTCAGCATCTGCAACTACAGAACCCATAAAATCTCCATGAATAGAATCATATCGCAATAGAGAAGCTCTTTTTTCTAGTGTAATTGCGTCGTTTTTTTCACGAATCACAATGGCTCTTAATCGAAGTTGATCGCCTTTCCCTGTTTTTGAAACCAACTCACGTGCTAAAAGTCTTCCAATTCTTCCAAAACCATAGAGAACTACATCTTTTGGGTTTATTTCTTTAGATGATTTAGCTTTTTTTAACTTCTCCATTACAAAATACCTTGCGCTTGGGTATTTATCTTCTTCTAAACCAAACTCGTAGGTTAGTTTTCCAATGTCCAGTTTGGATGGCGGTAATTGAATTTCTGATAAAGCGCGGGCAATATCAATAGAATTAAAAATAGATATTGGTTTTCCAACAAAAGCTCCAGCATATTCATGTAGATTTAATATTTCACTTACATTCTTATCAATTAATTGGTTTCTGAATAAAACAATCTCTATTGATTTTTCGTACCATAAGTCACTAATTATTTTGATTAATTCGGCACTTATTTGCCTTCTATCTGCTTGTAGAGTAACTTCTTTTTGATATAAATGTGTAGTTTTCATTAAAACGGATTGATTATGCCTTTTTACTGATTAAAAAGTAATTATTTAGCAAAAATATAAAATTTCAATCGATTTCGTAAGTTTATTTATTGAAAAATTATTAAAAAAGCCATCTTGAATTTTCAAGATGGCTTTTTTAAAAAACTACAAGTAAAACTAAATAATAATTCTGAAAATTTCTCCGTTCTGGTTAATCATTTCGATACGAATACTTTGTCCTTCTTCTTTGTTATTTAATAATTTAGAAACAGTTTCGATATCGGTTGCCTTTAAATTATCAATACTTAAAATAATATTGCCTAAAAGTTCTCTTTCATAGGCTTTTAAATTCTCATTTGTTATAGCTTTAATTTTCACACCATAATTCAAACGGAATCTTTTTTTGTCATTTGAATCAATATTTTCTAATTCTAGACCTTTAAACTCGGTGTTAAAATTATCGTTCTTACTTAGAATTACAGGTATTACTTTATTTTTACCTTCTCTAATTATTGTAACAGCTACTTTGTCATTAGGTCTTTTGGTATTGATATAACCGGATAAATCTGCAAAAGTTGCCACCGATTGATTGTCTAGTTTTATAATAACGTCACCTTTTTGAAGTCCTGCTTTTTCTGCTCCGGAACGTTTGTTTACTTTGTTTACATAAAATCCTTCTGTTTGTGAAATCCCTAATTCTTTTGATGATTTTGAATTCAATTCGCCACCTTCAACACCAAGTATTCCTCTTTGAACATTGCCGTATTCCATAATATCTTCAATTATTTTTCTTGCAATATTTGATGGAACAGCAAATGAATATCCAGTATAGCTTCCAGTAGGGGAGCTAATCATGGTATTAATACCAATTAATTCACCACGAGTGTTTACTAATGCACCACCACTATTTCCAGGGTTCACAGCTGCATCAGTTTGAATAAAAGATTGGATGCCACTAGTGTCTAAATTTCTGGCTTTAGCTGATACAATTCCTGCCGTTACTGTGGAAGTTAGGTTATATGGGTTTCCAACTGCCAAAACCCATTCGCCTATTTTTACCGAATCAGAATTGGCGAAAGCCGTATATGGTAATTTCTCATCAGCATCGATTTTAAGCAAAGCGATGTCCATTTTTGAGTCGGTGCCAATGAGTTTTGCCTTATACGATTTTTTATTATTTAGGGTGATTTCAATTTCGGTAGCATCTTTTACTACGTGGTTATTAGTTACTATATAACCATCTTCAGAAATTATGACTCCAGACCCTGTTCCAATTTGTTCTTGTTGTTGACTCCCGCCATATCCATAAAAGAATTCCATTATTGGATTGGTTATGGTTCTTCTTGATACATTTTTAACGTGAACCACCGTATGGATAGTTTTTTCTGCTGATTCAGTAAAATCTACATTTTCCGGAGAAAAACCGACTCTTTTTCCATGAAAATCAGATGCTTCAGTCACTAATCCATTAGTGTTATTAGAAAAGTAACCATTAGGTTCAAATAATAATTTGTAAGCACTTAGTGTTACAGCGCCACTTAAAAGCGAAACTAAAAATAGATTTGAAAAGCGATTCATTGTGATTCTGTTTTAAATTATAAATGTAAATTTATAGTAGAAATTGTTTTGTAAAAAACAGTTTAACGCTCTTTAACAATGATTAACATTTCATTAATAGTTCGTACTTTTGTGTTTTATATGTAAAAAAATGCAATTAAAATTTTATAAATACCAAGGTACAGGTAATGATTTTGTAATGATTGATAATCGTTCCAATACTTTCCCTAAAGAAAATACTCGATTAGTAGCACATTTATGTGACAGACGCTTTGGGATTGGTGCTGACGGATTGATTTTGCTAGATAATGATACGGATACCGATTTTAGAATGGTGTATTACAATTCGGATGGTAATTTGAGTTCCATGTGTGGTAATGGTGGGCGTTGTTTGGTGGCTTTTGCCAAAAAACTAAACGTAATCCAAGACGAAACTACTTTTATTGCTACGGATGGTTTACACTACGCAAAAGTGGCTGAGGATGGTACTGTCTCCTTGCAAATGATTGATGTCGAAGAAATTAAAAATACCGAAAACTATTCTTTTTTGAATACAGGTTCTCCTCATCATGTGCAAGTAGTTTCAGATTTAGAAAATTATAATGTAAAAGAGAACGGAGCTGCTATCCGTTATGGTGATTTATATGGTCAACAAGGGAGTAATATTAATTTTGTTAAGAAAATAGATGACACTACTTTTTCTTTACGCACCTATGAAAGAGGTGTAGAGGATGAAACTTTAGCATGCGGTACTGGGGCAACTGCTGTAGCCATTGCGATGAACGCTACTGGTCAAACCCATTTGAATGCTATCAATTTGAACGTTGAAGGAGGGAAATTGTCGGTTTCATTCAATAGAGAAAATGGAAAATACACCAATGTCTTTTTAAAAGGTCCTGCCGAATTTGTTTTCGAAGGAACAATTGAATTATAAATCAAGCAAATGATAACCCTTACCGCCGAAACTATTTATTTACGTGCATTAGAACCCAATGATTTGGAGTTTGTTTATGCGATGGAAAACGACCAAAGTATTTGGGGGGTCAGCAATACTCAAACACCCTATAGTCGGTTTTTAGTGAAGCAGTATTTAGAAAATGCCCATCAAGATATTTATGAAGCCAAACAATTGCGATTGGCTATTTGCCAAGACCAAGATTTTCCTGCTTTGGGTTTAATCGATTTGTTTGATTTTGATCCTCAAAATAGAAGAGCTGGAATAGGAATTGTAATTCAAGCCGTTGAGAATAGAAAACAAAATATCGGTTCAGAAGCATTAGAATTAGTAATCAAATATGCTTTTTATAATTTGAATTTGCACCAATTATATGCAAATATTGCTACAGAAAATACCGCTAGTATAGCACTTTTTACTAAATTTGGCTTTGAAAAAATAGGTGTTAAAAAAGATTGGACGTTAGTTAACGGAAGCTTTAAAGACGAGGCTCTTTATCAATTAGTAAATCAAACCATTTAAAAAAAATATAATTTTGAATATCAAAAAAACCATTACTACAGTTACGATTGTTCTAATTACAGTTCTAATGATTTACGGACTTACATTAGTAAATCAAATCTTCTCTTCAAATACCAAGTTTGAGGAAAATGAGGTGTATGTCTATATTCCCACCGATTCGGATTATGAATCAGTAAAAAAAATCGTCTCACCATATGTAGAAAATATTGAACGTTTTGATGCTGTAGCAGCTAAAAAGAAATATCCAAATAATGTAAAACCGGGTAAATTCTTGTTTAAGAAAGGAATGAATAGTAATGAATTAATTAATGCATTACGAATTAATAATGAAGTAAAACTCTCATTTAATAATCAAGAGCGATTAGAAGATTTTGCAGGAAGAATTGATTCTGAAATTGAAGCGGATAGTGTTTCATTATTAAAAGCGATTAAAGATTCAACTTTTTTAAAAGAAAATGGTTTTAATGAAGAGAATGTCTTGACCATGTTTATTCCGAATACTTATGAATTGTACTGGAATACCACTGCAATCAAGTTTCGCGATAAAATGATAAAAGAATATCGCAATTATTGGAATGAAGAACGCATTGCAAAAGCGAAAGCTCAAGGATTAACCCCAATTGAGGCTACTATTTTGGCTTCTATTGTGCATAAAGAATCAGTTAAAAAGGATGAAAGACCTAGGATTGCTGGGGTGTATTTGAATCGTTTACATAAAGGGATTTTGTTGCAAGCAGATCCAACGGTAATTTATGCAGTGAAAAAGAAATCAAATGATTTTAAGCAGGTAATAAAAAGAGTATTGAATAAAGATTTACAAGTTGCCTCGCCATATAATACTTATTATAGTGCAGGTTTACCTCCAGGGCCAATTGCTATGCCTGATATTACAGCAATTGAAGCGGTGTTGCATCCAGAAAAACACAACTTTATCTATTTTTGCGCGAGTGTAGAACGTTTTGGGTATCATGATTTTGCAGTTACTCAAACAGAACACGAGCAGAATGCAAAAAAATATTACAATTGGATTAATAGCCAAGGTGTAAAAAGATAAAAAAAAGGCGAAAATTATTTTCGCTTTTTTTATTGAATTTAAAGTTTTGATTTTCTTTTCAAAACCCTTTATTTCGGGTACATTTTAGGTGTTTTATATGTTTCTAAATTGTTAATAAATCGTTTAACAAAACTTTAATAGGTTGATTTTAAGCATTGTATTTTTTGTTGTATATTTGCAATGTAGAAATTTCTAAGGGTGAAAGCGTTAGAAGAAAAACAATTTATGATAAAGAAATGGCATTTTTATTCCACTTTACTTCTAATTATCGCTTTTTTAAGCGCAGGTTTTAAACCTTTTAATTTAGATTCCAACTCTTGGTTTCTAACAGACGGATCAGACGGATCCGATTACTTATTCCCATCTCACAAACAAGAAGATTACGCAAAATTGAATATTCCATATACTGGAAATTTCTTCATTGGCTTTAAAGAAGCTATCGCATTCAAAGAGTCTCAAGGGAAATACAGAAAAATTAATTCATTAGGATATTTAGGTAAATACCAATTTGGTCCTGTTACATTGCGAACAATAGGAGTTCACAATACCACTTCTTTTTTAAGAAATCCAGATCTACAAGAAAAAGCATTTTTAGCGCTACTATCAAAGAATAAATGGTTACTTAGAAAAGAAATTGCTAAATATGAAGGAGCAGTGATTAATGGAATTTACATTACCGAATCAGGAATTTTAGCCGCTGCACATTTAGGTGGTGTTCGTACTGTGAAGAGGTTTTTCAGATCAAATGGAGAACGTTATTTTAGAGATGCATACGGAACTTCAATTGTAAGTTATATGAAGGCATTTGGGGGATATGATACTGAATTTATCGAGGCAAATAAACATGCTTCAATTTGATAATTATTTCAATTATAAACAAAAAGGGCGGTCAATGTTGACCGCCCTTTTATTATGAATTAATCTATTAAAATTTCTAATATTTTAATGGCGGCTTCACTAATTTTAGTTCCTGGACCAAAAACGGCAACTGCACCAGCATCAAATAAGAACTGGTAATCTTGTGCAGGAATAACTCCGCCCACAACCACCATAATATCCTCCCTACCGTATTTTTTTAGTTCTTCAATTACTTGAGGAACTAAGGTTTTATGACCTGCTGCTAAAGAAGAAACACCTAGAATATGAACATCATTTTCCACGGCTTGTTTTGCTGCTTCTGCAGGAGTTTGAAATAAAGGACCAATATCCACATCAAAACCTACATCGGCATAACCTGTTGCAACTACTTTGGCACCACGATCATGTCCGTCTTGTCCCATTTTAGCAATCATAATTCGAGGCCTTCTACCTTCTTTTTCGGCAAAAACATTCGCTAATTGTTTTGCTTTTTCAAAACTTTCGTCGTTTTTTATTTCTTTACTATACACACCGCTAAACGATTTAATTTGTGCTTTATATCTTCCAAAAACAGTTTCTAGAGCATCACTAATTTCCCCCAAAGTAGCTCTATTTCTGGCTGCTTCAACAGCAATTTCTAATAAATTACCTTCTCCTGATTTAGCACAATGGATTAATTTTTCTAGACTTTTTGTAACATTTTCATTATTTCGAGTCGATTTAATACGATCCAATTGTTCCAATTGTTGTCTGCGCACCATTTGATTATCTACGTCCAAAATTTGAAGCGGATCTTCTTTCTCTAAACGGTATTGGTTTACGCCTACAATGATATCTTGTCCGCTATCAATTCGGGCTTGCTTTCTCGCAGCTGCTTCTTCAATTCGAAGTTTAGGGATTCCGGACTCAATCGCTTTAGTCATACCGCCTAATTCTTCAACCTCTTCAATTAATTTCCAGGCACTCTGAGCAATTTCATTAGTTAAATTTTCAACATAATAACTTCCAGCCCATGGATCTACAGTTTTTGTTATTTTAGTTTCATCTTGTAAATACAACTGTGTGTTTCGAGCAATTCTAGCAGAAAAATCAGTAGGCAAAGCAATCGCTTCGTCTAAGGCATTAGTATGTAATGATTGTGTTCCGCCAAAAGCTGCCGCTGCCGCTTCAATACAAGTTCGGGCAACATTATTAAAAGGATCTTGCTCTGTTAAACTCCAACCCGATGTTTGACAATGGGTACGTAATGCTAGCGATTTATCATCTTTCGGTTCGAATTGTTTGACCAATTTCGCCCAAATCATTCGTCCAGCACGCATTTTGGCAATTTCCATAAAATGATTCATTCCAATAGCCCAAAAGAAAGAAAGTCTTGGGGCAAATTCATCGATCTTCATTCCCGCTGCTAATCCGGTTCGAATGTATTCTAAACCATCAGCTAAAGTGTACGCTAATTCAATATCAGCTGTAGCACCAGCTTCTTGCATATGATAACCCGAAATAGAAATAGAATTGAATTTTGGCATTTTATTGCTGGTAAATTCAAAAATATCAGCGATGATTTTCATCGAAGGAGTAGGAGGGTAGATATAGGTATTTCTTACCATGAACTCTTTCAAAATGTCGTTCTGAATGGTTCCTGAAAGTTTGTCTGGAGATACGCCTTGTTCTTCGGCTGCTACTATATAAAATGCCATAATCGGTAACACAGCGCCATTCATCGTCATGGAAACTGACATTTCATCCAGTGGAATTTGGTCGAATAAGACTTTCATATCCTCAACAGAATCAATCGCTACACCGGCTTTTCCAACATCGCCCACAACACGTTCGTGATCTGAATCGTAGCCACGGTGTGTGGGTAAATCAAAAGCAATCGAAAGCCCTTTTTGTCCTGCAGCTAAATTTCTTCTGTAAAAAGCATTACTTTCTTCTGCTGTAGAAAATCCTGCATATTGACGCACTGTCCAAGGGCGGCGAACATACATTGTTGCATAAGGACCACGTAAATTAGGCGCAAATCCAGCACCAAAATCCAAATGCTCTAATTGTTGAATATCTTGTTCAGTATAAGTTTGCTTCAAAGCAATTCCCTCAGCAGTTTGAAATTCAGCCTTTGCTTTGATTTCATTTTCTAGCTTTTCTATAGATTTGATTTGAATATGTTGCAGGTCTTTTCTTTTCATTTTTGGTGACAAATTTCTATTTGACATTGTATTTGGATACTAAACAATTACTCTTTTTCTAATCGTTCTTGTTCGATTTTCTCGGCGAGACGTTTTTCAATAATAGGAGTGATGAGCGTTTTCCTTGGTTTTATTTTAACGAAAGGGAAAAGTTCCAAATCGTGTTTCATTCGATCGTCTTTGTTAGCGTGTTTGTTTGTTCCTAATAGAATTTCTTTTCCAGAATCAAACAAATCTTGTTCTTTATCGGCGCTTTCTTGAATTTTTCTTTTAATAATTCCTTCATTCAGTTGCTTTAAAAACCCTCCATTAGCTTCAATATCTTTAAATAATACTAAAGCTTTATCAGCTAATTGCTGTGTCAAACTTTCTATGTAATAACTACCATCAGATGGATTGTTCACTTTATCAAAATAGCTTTCATTTTTTAGAATCAGTAATTGGTTTCGAGCTATTCGATCTCCAAATTCATTGTCTTTGTGATATAAAGTATCGTAAGGTAGATTAGCAATAGTATCCGCACCTCCAAGGATAGCACTCATACATTCAGTAGTTGTACGAAGCATATTCACGTTGTAATCATACAGTGTTTTATTTCTTTTGGTAGGTGTAACGACTAAATGACAATTCCAATTTTGATTGTACTCTGATGCTATTAAATTGAAAAGTAATCGGATAGCTCTTAGTTTAGCGATTTCAAAAAAGTAATTGGTTCCAACGGCAATTTCTAAAACCAAAGTTTGGGGCTTAGAAAGTTCGACGTGATTAAAATATTCATTAGCGTGAGCTAGAGTATATGCAATTTGCTGTACAATAGTAGCCCCAGAATTCTGATATAAAGCACTATTTACACTAATCAGTGAAAGAGAGTTTTCTCTTTTGACAAGATTATTTAGGGTTTCAAAATTATTTTTTTCTGAAGTAGTGAACCAATTTCCCTCTTTTGCTAAATGCCCAATCGGATCTATATTACAATAGATAGTCGCTTTTCTTTTTGTTGCAATTGATTCGATCTTTTGAACGAAATCGATTGAAATAAAATTCAAATGAAAGAATATAGGTGTGCTTTCTAAAGGTAATTTTTCTAGTAATTTTTCAATAGCTATAGTTTCGTCTTCAATGGTGAAACGAATACTTTCAGCTCCTCTTGCCAAACTATCTAAAGCACGTTCTATTGATTTATTGATGTCGTGGACAAAAATATTTTGACAAATTTTAAATTCAGAAGCTTTTGTATTTACTGAGATTATTTCTTTTACATCTTCTTTATCATAAAATGGTTTTACCTTGATATCGTCTGGTGAATTCCAAATAAGCGTTTCATTGTAATCAGCACCTTTTAGTTCAAACTGAATTTTTTGTTTCCATTCTTTGGCAGAAACAGGAGCGAAATTTGTAAAAAGAGGTTTCATTAGCGTTGTTGTTTCGAATTAAAAATAGAAGAGATAATTTATTTTGTTTTAATGGCGCTGTCTCCTTCAAACTCTATGATATAAATGTCTTCACTATCTTTCTTCATATAATATTTTTCACGTGCATATTTCTCAACATATTCAATATTCTTGAGTTCTTTTATATGCCTTTTGTCTTTCTTGATTTCTTCTTGGTAGTACGATTTATTGTCTTCTAATTCGTCGATTTGATTGTCTAAGAAGCGATGATCGAAATACGAATAGTTGTCTAAAAAAAGCATCCAACCCGTAAAAAACACCAATACTAAAATGTATTTATTGCTCAATAGTTTAAACCAAGATTTGTTTTTAAGCGGATTTGTCATTGTTCCTATATTTTAGCCCCGATTGCAGTGAAAATCCCATTCTTTTTAGAATGGATTGTAACGTAAAGCGGGAAACAGCTCCAAAATAAAATTGTCTTACAATTGGATTTTAGATACGTATTATTTTATTAAACGTTTAATTTTTGATTTATTACGGCACGAACTACATCGATCGCTACTGTGTTGTATTTGTCGTTAGGGATGATAATATCGGCAAATGCTTTTGTAGGTTCAATGAATTGCTGGTGCATCGGTTTTAATGTAGTTTGGTATCTGTTAAGAACTTCATCCATATCACGCCCACGATCGGCTATGTCTCTTTTCAAACGGCGAATCAATCGCTCGTCTGGATCAGCTTGAACGTAAATTTTTACATCAAAAAGGTCTCTCAATTCGGGATTAGTTAATATTAGTATTCCTTCTACAATCATTACTTTGCGAGGATGCGTGAAAACAGTGTCACTAGTCCTGTTATGAGAAACAAAAGAATAAACGGGTTGATTGATGTTGTTACCTGCTTTTAATTCTTTAAGGTGTTGTACCAACAACTCAAAATCTATAGATCTTGGATGGTCAAAATTAATTGCAGCTCTTTCTTCATAAGTCATTCCAACATTTTCTTTATAATAAGAATCTTGTGAAATAATTCCTACTTCAGTTTCTGGCAATTCATTTACGATTTGATTGACTACAGTTGTTTTACCACTTCCTGTTCCTCCTGCAATTCCTATAATGAGCATAAATTGTGATTATAATGTTTACCTAACAAAAATAGGAATTTAATTCTGAGTGATTTCCTTTTTTACTAAATGTTTGCTAAATTGATATATTTAATTTTTTTTACAGAATAAAAAAAAGAGCAACTAAAAATAGTGCTCTTTCAATGTTTTGATTTATTTGTTTTTCTTTGCTTTAATCATCATTTCTAGCATATCCCACATTTCAGCAGGAATATCTTCTAGAAGATTAAATTGTCCGGCACCTTTTAACCATTCACCTCCGTCAATGACTACTACTTCTCCATTAATATAGGCAGAAAAGTCAGAAACTAAATAAGCCGCTAAATTGGCTAATTCTTGATGATCTCCCACACGTTTTAGTGGCACTTTTTTAGCCATATCAAATTTTTCAGCTAAATCACCTGGTAATAATCGATCCCAAGCTCCTTTGGTTGGAAATGGCCCTGGCGCAATTGCATTGGTACGAATCCCGTATTTTGCCCATTCTACGGCTAAACTTTTTGTCATAGCCAATACTCCTGCTTTTGCAGTGGCGCTTGGTACAACATAAGCTGAACCTGTCCAAGCATAGGTAGTAACAATGTTAAGTACAGTTGATGAAGTTTGTTTGGTATCAATCCAATGTTTTCCAAAAGCAAGCGTACAGTTTTTGGTTCCTTTTAAAACAATATCAATGATAGTGTCAAATGCATTTGATGATAAACGTTCTGTAGGCGAAATGAAATTTCCTGCTGCATTGTTTAATAAAATATCTACTTTGCCAAACGTTTTCAATGTTTCTTGAAGCATGTTTTCTACTTCTTCATAATGACGAACGTCACATTGAATAGGTAAACAAGTTCCGCCAGTTTGTGTTTCTAATTCGGCTGCAGTGTTTTTTAGTTTGTCTAAATCACGAGAAGTAATGGCTACTTTGGCTCCTAATTCCAAAAAATATTTAGTCATAGCTTTACCTAAACCGCTTCCGCCACCTGTAACCACAATTACTTTTCCTTTTAATGCGTCATCGCGCAGCATTTTATCTGTATAACTCATAGTTTCATTTGTTTAATGAAGTAAATATAAGCAATAAATAGTATGCGTGCATATATTTTAAGAAATATGCCTAAATTTTTATGACAAATTAAAATTTATGAATGATAAAAATAGTAGGTCGGTTGTGCAAATCTACTTTTGTCTTTTTCCAATCGGAAGCGCGTAAAGTTTTGATGTATTCAGTGGGTAGGGTGATATCAGTTGCGATACAAAGGTGTGTTGAAGGTTGTAAGGCTTGTAGAATATCTTCTAATAATTTATTGTTGCGGTAGGGTGTTTCAATAAAAATCTGCGATTGATTTTTGTCAAAAGACAATTTCTCTAAATTTTTCAAAGCTGATTTTTTATCACTTTTGTCAATGGGTAAATATCCATTAAAAGTAAAACTCTGTCCATTCATTCCTGAAGCCATCATAGCTAATAGAATAGAGGAAGGACCTACAAGAGGAATAACTTGAATCCCTTTTTCGTGAGCCAATTTTACAATGACTGCACCAGGATCAGCTACACCAGGACAACCTGCTTCACTCATTAATCCTACGTTTTTGCCTTCTAACAACGGTTGAATAAAACTAAGATGTTCTTTCGCATCGGTATGTTTATTCAATGCGAAAAGTACGAGTTCAGACTGCTTTTTTTCGGGAAGTACTGCTTTTATAGACTTACGAGCTGTTTTTTCATTTTCTACTATATAACAGTCGATTAGCTCTATGGCTCTTTTTACTGTTTGAGGTAATACATCCATAGGATCGCTTTCTCCCATAGTAACCGGAATTAAATACAGTTTTCCTAAAGATGTCTTTGTATTCATAACAGTGATTTTTAGATTCGGAAAAATAGGGTTTATTGATGTTTGGTAATCAACTTTTGAGCAATACTATCGCAAACTTCATCCAACATGTTATAAACAATGTCAAATCCGTTGTGCATTCCAAAATAGGGATCAGGGACTTCTTTGTTTTGTGTCGGATGTAATTCATTCATGATAAGTGTTACCTTTTCTTTTTGTTCTTTGGTCTCCGCCAAAGCGATAACATTGTCATAATTGGAATTATCCATTACAAAAATGTAGTCAAAAGTATCAAAGTCGGCACTGCTGAATTGTCTCCCTTTTTGGTTGGAAATATCTAATCCGTTTTTTTTGGCAACAGCCACGGAACGTTCGTCAGGTGATTGGCCAATGTGCCAAGAACCAGTTCCTGCAGAATCTACAGTAAATTTGTCTTTGGGTAATTTAGAAGCTAATATTCCTTCGGCCAAAGGCGACCGACAAATATTTCCCAAACAAACCATTACGATTTTTACGGACATTTGCTGCCTATAAGGTTAATTTTTTGTGGATATCTTCAACAAACTTTTTGAATTGTTTGTCAGTAGATACTAGATTATCAACAGTTTTACAAGCGTGTAATACGGTAGCGTGGTCACGGTCTCCAATTTGAGATCCAATATTTGCCAAAGAAGCTTTAGTAAATTTCTTTGCAAAAAACATCGCCAATTGTCTGGCTTGAACAACGTGTCTTTTTCTAGTTTTGGATTGTAGTGTTTCTAAATCCAATTGGAAATAGTCGGAAACAATTTTTTGAATATAATCGATAGAAATTTCGCGTTTGACATTCTTTACGAATTTCTCTACGATGCTTTTCGCTAATTCAATTGTCACTTCTTTTTTGTTGAAAGAAGATTGAGCGATTAGAGAGATGATTGCACCTTCTAATTCTCTAACATTCGTTTTGATATTACGAGCAACATATTCAATAATTTCTTCTGGCATTTCAACACCATCACGATACAGAATATTCTTTAAGATAGAAACTCTTGTTTCGTAATCAGGTTGGTGCAATTCAGCAGACAATCCCCATTTGAAACGAGACAATAAACGTTGTTCAATGTCTTGCATGTCAACAGGAGCCTTGTCAGAAGTCAAGATAACTTGTTTTCCGTTTTGGTGTAAGTAATTGAAAATATGGAAGAATACATCTTGAGTTCCTGATTTTCCAGAAAGGAATTGAACATCATCAATGATTAAAACATCAATTAATTGGTAGAAATGAATAAAATCATTTCTAGTATTTTTCTTAACAGAGTCAATATATTGTTGCGTGAAAATTTCAGCAGAAATATACAAAACTGTTTTTTCAGGGTATTTGTCTTTAATTTCTACACCAATAGCATGGGCTAAGTGTGTTTTTCCTAAACCAACTCCTCCAAAAATCAATAACGGATTGAAAGATGTTCCTCCTGGTTTGTTGGCTACAGCCATACCAGCAGAACGTGCCAATCGGTTTGAATCTCCTTCTAAAAAATTGTCAAAACTATAGTTTGCATTCAGCTGAGATTCGATTTTTAAATTACGAATTCCTGGAATTACAAACGGATTTTTAAGTTCAGGGTTTAAATTTTTTAATGGAGCATCAACATCTTGCGGTTTCATTTGCGCTCTGTTAGCACTTGGTAATTGTTCCGTATACGGCTGTTTATTACCATAAGTGTTCTCCATTTTAATTTTATAGAGTAACTTTGCGTTTTTCCCGAGTTCTTTGGTAAGCGCAACTTTTAATAATTTAACGTAATGTTCTTCTAACCATTCGTAGAAAAATTTACTTGGTACTTGAATATATAATGCGTTATCGGTAAGCTCAACTGACTTGATTGGTTCAAACCAAGTTTTGTAGGCTTGGTCTTGAATATTGTCTTTTATGAAAGATAAACAGTTTTCCCATACTGATTGAGCAGTTTTGTTCATATATTCGGTTAAATTATTTAAGTTTGGTTACTATTTTATTACAAAAAAAGGTGGGGCTATTCTTGTATTTTTCTGGGACAACAAATATGTGAACAAATTTCTTTAAAAAAAAATTATTCAATAGATTTTTTTGTAAAAATATTGTTGTATAGGGCTTTTTAGAATCAATAAAAATTAAATTATAAATAATGAAAGATCATCAAATTCAAGTACGTGTTCGTTACTCTGAAACAGACCAAATGGGCGTAGTATATCATGGAAATTATATTCCTTATTTCGAGATGGGTCGAGTGGAATGGCTTAGAAATAAGGGAGTTTCGTATAAAAGTATGGAAGAGGAAGGAATTGCACTTCCAATTGTTTCTATGAATATTAATTATAAAAAGTCAGCGCGATACGATGAGTTACTCACTGTTCATACAGCTTTCAAAAGCCAGTCTTCTGTTAAGATAGAATTTGATTGTAAGATATATAATGAATTGAATGAGTTATTAACAACTGCCGAATTTATTTTGGTTTTTGTGTCCCTTAAAACAGGTCGTCCAATTGCTCCTCCAGATTATATTTTAGATCTTCTAAAAGATATGTAATAAATCGTTGATTTTTTGCTTTTTTATAAGCGTTTAATATCGATTTCAAATAATTTATCAAAAATGTCGAAAATCATTTCGGCATTTTTTTTTCGAGTTTTGATTTCTATTTTTCCAATTGCAATTCCAGTATCTTCGATTTCCATCGTTTGATTTACGATGTCTAGCTTTTTTTCTTTGATTACACGCATCACTTTATTCATGTTTTTGTAGTCAAACGAAATCAAAAAATGAATATCGATGGTTTTTTCAATAATTTCGGCATCTTCTAAAACCAATTGTGCCGTGGTTTTGTATGCGGTTATTAAGCCGCCTACTCCTAATTTTATTCCGCCAAAGATTCGAACAACAACTAAAAGCACATTGGTCAAGCCAAAAGATTGAATTTGTCCATAAATGGGAGCTCCTGCAGTATTGCTTGGTTCTCCATCATCATTAGCTCTGTAACTTATTTTTTCGGTGCCAATTTGGTACGCATAACAATAATGTACTGCATGAGGATGTAGCTTTCGTAATAGGTCAATAATCGGTTTTACTTCTTCTTCAGATTCGATAGGAAAAGCATAACCAAAGAATTTACTACTCTTTTCTTTGAATAGAACTTCATCTGTAGCCTGTGCAATCGTAGTATAAGTGTCTTTGATTTCCAATTGGTAAATTGTAGTCTAAATTATGTTTTTTTCCAAAAGTTCAATTACATCTTCTTGACCTACTTGAAGATTCCAAACGTTTAGGCCTAAAGCTTTAGCAGCATCTGTATTGTCTTTTTTATCATCTACAAATAAAGTTTGCTTTGGTGATAGTTCGTGTTGACGAATCAGTGTAGTGTAGATTTCGGCATCGGGTTTTCGCATTCCCATTTCATAAGAAAAATACACTTTTTCAAAACATTGGTAAAATGCACCGTAAAATGAAGCACCTTCTCTTTGTTCAAAATGATTAATATGTATAGAATCGGTGTTACTCAACAAAAAGAGTCGGTATTTATGAGATAATAGTTGTAAAAATTCCAATCGATGTAATGGAAAATCCAACAAAACAGCATTCCAAGCAGCTAAAATTTCCTCAATCGAGGCGTTAGGGATATGTTTTTGAATTCCTAGCAAAAAGTTGTCTCTCGAAATTTCTCCTTTTTCAAATGAAATATTTAATTGATCTAAGTCTTCGTTCCAAGAAGTTAAACCCAAACGTTGTAGACCATCAATAGTGGCTTGTTTGTCCAAATTGATGAAAATATCTCCAAAATCAAAAATAATTGTATCAATCATAATTTCTAATTATTAGCAATTCATCTGTTCCTATTTTTTCTTTTTTTGACGGGGCCGTATTTAATATAGGTGCTTTTATTCCGTTGCCAAATTGACTATTACCAATAAAAACACGTGCTTCATCCCAAAGATTGGCGTCTATAAAAGTCTGCAATGTTTGAGCGCCTCCTTCAATAATTATCGATTGAATTTGGTGTTGGTACAATCGTTCCAAAATTTGTTTCGCTATATTTTGTTGAAAATCAATTGATTCGTAGATGATATTCTCGGAAGCTAGCATCGCTTTATTTTTAGAAAACACGATAGTTTTGACTTGATTATCAAACACATGCGCTGTTTTTGGAATACGATTGTTTTGGTCAATCACGATTCGAATAGGATTATTTCCATTCCAGTCCCGTGCGTTTAATTGAGGGTTATCGTCTATCACGGTTTGTGTACCTACTAAAATAGCTTGTTCCTCGGCACGCCATTTATGCACTAATTGTCTAGAATAGGAATTAGTTATCCAAACGGGTTTTTGTTCTTTCTTTTCTAAAGGAGCAATAAAGCCGTCTTGGGTTTGCGCCCATTTCAATATAATATATGGTCTTTTCTTTTCGTGAAACGTAAAAAAACGTTGGTTGAGTTCGTGACATTCTTTTTCCAAAATCCCAACAATGACATTTGCTCCAGCTTCTTTCAATCGTTTAATGCCATTTCCAGCTACCTTTATATTAGAATCGACTGTTCCAATGACTACATTCGGGATTTTATTTTCAATAATCAAATCGCAACACGGAGGCGTTTTTCCAAAATGACTGCAAGGTTCTAAACTTACATAGATAGTTGCTTTGTCTAATACTGATGGGTCTTTAACAGAACGTATGGCGTTGACTTCGGCATGAGGTTCGCCTGCTTTTCGGTGCCAGCCTTCGCCAATGATTTGACCATCATATACAATCACACTCCCCACCATCGGATTGGGATAGGTAGTTCCAAAACCGTTTTTGGCGAGTTCGATGCAACGAGCAATAAAGTATTCGTGATTGTTCATAATACAAAAGTACTACTTTTTAGCTTTTCTATTTATGAGGTAAGTTTCGAAAATTCTAATAAACAATAGTTACTTTTGCCTTTCAAATTAGCTTTTATACAAATGGAGAATTGGCTTATCAGGAAAATTGAGAAAAAAGACAATGCGGCAGTAGCTCAATTAATACGTTCGGTTTTTGACGAATTGAATATTCCCAAAATAGGAACTGCTTACGAAGATCCGTATTTGGACTTGATGTTCGAAGAATACAACAAGCCAAGAGCTGTCTATTATGTGGTAGAACACGAGGGAAAAATTAAAGGTGTTGCCGGAATTGCTCCTCTCGAAAATGAAGCGCCAAGTATTTGCGAATTGCAAAAAATGTACTTTTTACCCGAAACTCGTGGGAAAGGAATTGGTAGCGAAATGATGGCAGTTTGTTTGCAATCAGCAAGGGAGTTTGGTTTCGAAAAATGTTATTTGGAAACCATGCCATTCATGCATGCAGCACAAAAATTATATAAAAAATCAGGTTTTGATTACCTAGATGCGCCAATGGGTTGCACTGGACATACGAGTTGTCCGGTTTGGATGTTGCAAGATTTGTAAAATTACTTTGATTCTTAAAACATGACTATAAAACACTACCGAGACCAATTCATACAAGAACTTACTCCGTTATATGATGCGGGAGAAGTTGAGAGTTTTTTCTATCTCATTTTGGAAGCCAAACATCAACTAAAGCGAGTGGATTTGGCTTTACAACCGGATTTAGTTTTTTCTGAATCAGAATTGAAAACTTGGAGTTCAATTTTGGAACAACTTAAAAGAGAAATTCCGGTACAATATTTATTAGGTATCACTCATTTTTACGGATTAGAATTTGAAGTCAATTCCAATGTTTTGATTCCGAGACCTGAAACGGAAGAGCTGGTGGATTGGATTGTTCAAAAAACAAAAAACAAAAAACAAAAAACAAAAATCAAAATTCTGGATATCGGAACGGGGAGTGGTTGCATTGCCATTTCGTTAGCTAAGAATTTACCTAATGCGGAAGTATTTGCATTAGATGTTTCTGACAAAGCATTGGCTACAGCACAAAAAAATGCTGAATTAAATCAAGTTACGATTCAGTTCATTCATCAAAGTATTTTAGAAACCGAAGATTTAGGTCAGCAATTTGACCTAATTGTCTCGAATCCGCCTTATGTACGTCATTTGGAAAAACAAGAAATCAAGAAAAATGTTTTGGACAACGAACCTCATTTAGCCCTTTTTGTAGAAGATAATGATGCTTTGATTTTTTATAGAAAAATTGCGCAATTAGCAAAGAAAAATCTATGTCCGAATGGTCAATTGTATTTTGAAATCAACCAATATTTAGGTCAAGAAACGTTGGATTTACTTCAAGAGATGGGTTTCAAAGACATTACACTTAGAAAAGATATTTACGGTAATGATAGAATGATTCAATGTACGATATAAGAATTACGATTTACGAAACATCAATATCGGATATCCAAAATCGTCAATCGTCAATTGAATTATTCGTAGCGCAACGCCTCAATTGGATCTAACACCGCTGCTTTTATTGCAGGGTATAATCCAGAAACAATTGCCACAATAAAACTAGTGATGAAGGCTGCCATTATCGCACCCCAAGGAATAACAAAGGTAAAGTCCATGGCAGTTGCAATTCCGAAACCAATTAATATTCCAAAAACAATTCCGACTAATCCTCCTAATTGTCCTATTATTAAGGTTTCTATGAAGAACTGAAATGCAATAGTTGATTTTTTAGCTCCTAAGGCTTTTCGGACACCAATTTCTCGGGTTCTTTCTGTTACCGAAACAATCATAATGTTCATTAAAGCAATAGATGAGCCTAAAACAGTAATTACGCCAATAAGCCAAGAGGCTAATCCAAGGTATTGAGTAATACTCAAGATGCGGTTAATCAAATCGTCAGAACGTACTACACCAAAATTATTATCCTTTACGGGACTTAATTTTCGAACACGTCGCATCGTACTGGTAGCATTATCAATAGCTTGTTCTAACAGTTCTTTTTTATTCACCATTACACTCAAACTGTAGTTGATATTAGGTGCTGTAAATAAAGAACGAGCCACTTGAATTGGAATTAAAACTCTCAAATCTTGGCTATTTCCAAAAGTAGATCCTTTCTCTTTCAATACTCCGATAACTTTAAATTTAGCGCCACGAATGGAAATAATTTTATTTATAGGGTTAACATCTTTGAGCAAACCTTTTTCAAAATCAGATCCCACCACACACATATAGGTATTGTTATCAATATCAAATCCATTGAAGTTGCGACCCAAACTAGTTTCTAAACCAGAGTTAGGAATAAAATTTTCATCTACGCCAACGACTGTTATTTCAGGATCTGTTTCGTTAGCTTCATATTTCACTTCTGCTCTTGATGTAGCAGTAAATGAAAGGGAAGTTTCTGTAAAAGGGTATTTGAATTTGTCTTGAAATGCAACTGCTTCAGGATAGGAAATAATTGGATTGATAATTTCTCGTTCCTCATTCCCTCTGTTTCGAGTGGTATTCTCGTATTGATTGATGTTGAAGGTGTTGGCACCCATAGAGGCAAAATCAGCTGAAAGAGTATTTTCTAGTGCAGCCACTACAGTAAGTATTCCTACTAAGGCAGTAATACCAATAGCTATAATCAATACGGTTAGTATGGTACGCAACAATTGAGTTCGAACTGAACCAATTGCAATCTTAACGTTTTCTTTGAATAAATTTAGCATAGTACCAATTTGTCACGAAAATACAATTTTTGTTACAAGTTTGCTCTAGAAGAGCGGATATTTATTTTAAAAATAAGATATTTGCACTGCATTTCAGTATTTAGAAATTCAAATTATTAATAGGACATCAAATATCGTATATCGTACATCGTATATTGTAAATCGTAAATTAAAATGGCATCAAAACCAAGTATTCCAAAAGGAACTCGAGATTTTTCACCTACAGAGGTAGCAAAACGTCAGTATATTATCCAAATGATCAAAAGTAATTTTGAGAAATTTGGTTTTCAACCGATTGAAACCCCTTCTTTTGAAAATTCCGAAACCTTAATGGGAAAGTATGGTGAAGAAGGAGATCGCTTGATTTTTAAAATTTTGAATTCAGGAGATTATTTGGCAAAAGCCAATGAAAACCATTTGGAAGCCAAAGACAGTACAAAATTGACTTCAAGTATTTCAGAAAAAGCCTTGCGTTATGATTTGACAGTGCCTTTTGCCCGGTATGTGGTGCAACACCAAAATCAAATAGAATTTCCTTTTAAAAGATACCAAATTCAACCCGTTTGGCGAGCCGATCGCCCTCAAAAAGGCCGTTTCAGAGAATTTTTTCAATGTGATGCCGATGTAGTAGGTTCGACCTCTTTGTGGCAAGAAGTAGAATTAATTCAATTGTATGATGGGGTATTTACCGCTTTAGGTTTGAATGGGGTAACTGTTAAAATCAACAATAGAAAAATCCTTTCTGGAATTGCAGAAGCGATTGGTGCTTCAGATAAATTAATCGATTTTACAGTGGCTTTAGACAAGCTGGATAAAATTGGCGAAGACGGAGTAAAAAAAGAAATGATGGAGAAAGGGATTTCAGAAACAGCTATTGCTAAGGTGCAACCTTTGTTTAGTTTTACGGGAACTTTTTCGGAGAAAATCAATCAATTATCCGGTTTATTAGCAGACTCAGTTGAGGGTATGAAAGGGGTAGAAGAATTGCGCTTTATTTGTGATAAAGTAACAGCACTTGGCTTGACAACCGCTATTTTAGATTTGGATGTGACTTTGGCAAGAGGATTGAATTATTATACAGGCGCTATTTTTGAGGTGGCAGCACCAGCAGGAGTAGCTATGGGTTCTATCGGTGGTGGTGGTCGTTACGATGATTTGACGGGTATTTTTGGTTTAAAAAATATGAGTGGAGTAGGAATCTCTTTTGGCTTAGATCGTATTTATTTGGTCATAGAAGAATTGGGATTGTTTCCAACTACAGTTACCGCAACTTCGCAAGCATTGTTTATTAATTATGGCGAAAATGAAGCGTTTTACGCTATGAAAGCGATTAAAGAATTACGCCAATCGGGAATAAAAGTAGAATTATATCCAGACAACGCTAAGTTGGCTAAACAATTTCAACACGCTGATAAAAGAAGTATTCCTTTTGCTGTAATGGCCGGAGATCAAGAGATGAATTCGAATACCTATACTTTGAAAAACCTTCAAACGGGAGAACAGAAATCGCTAAGTTTAGAGGAACTGAAAAAAGGTTTAGCATAAAAAAAAGCTTCGTTTGATGGGAACGAAGCTTTTTCTACTATAAGGTAATACTGAATTAATAATTATTTAGAAACGAACCTTAATTTCAATCTAGGGAGCCAATCCAAAATAGTGAATTGTTTCGAATACAAACTTACTCTAATCGAATACTAAATAGTCTTAAAATTTTATTAAATTTTTTAGGCTACCAAAAAGAGGGTTGATGCTAAATTCCGTATTAATTTTCCATAATTAGTTCTGCCTTAAAGGTGACAATTTGACATTTTTGAAGATTTGGCAGTACTTTTGCAATCCAAAAACAAATAAAAATGAAGTTTAAGAATATTTTTAAAAATACAAGTACTATGACTACTGAAAAAACAGAAATCGATC
>JACCDZ010833950.1_pt1 | contig 30573 bp, 25 predicted proteins | sample 7449551 | NCBI WGS metagenome assembly JACCDZ01 (sample SAMN15323452, study PRJNA562643) | freshwater metagenome | isolation source: river surface water | place: USA:Blue River Watershed | collected 2017-08-18 | reverse complement strand
GCCCAGATGATACCGTCAGCGATATCTGAAGTGTAACCACCGCATTTACCCAGTACACGAACTGGCATTACTTTCGCGCCGTATGCAACACCAGCAACACCAGTGCCATTGTTAGTTACTGCAGCGATAGTACCTGCTACGTGAGTACCATGGTAAGAAGAGTCTTGAGCAGCGTGAGTGCCACCACATTCATTAGCAATGATCCAGTCACCTGGGTCTTTTGCGTCAGTATCGCGACCGCCACCGTCGTTACCGACGAAGCTATCAGAAATCATGTCGTAACCAGCAAGGATGTTGGCGTTTAAGTCAGCATGTGGGCGGTAACCAGTATCTAATACTGCAACTACAACACCAGTACCTGTTGCTAAGTCCCAAGCTGCTGGTACACGCATACCACCAGTAGCTTCGTAATAATGCCATTGGCTGGTGTATTGAGCGTCGTTTGGCGTTGCCAAAGCGTGCATCATTTTATCTTCTTCAACAGAAGCAACGTTCGGGTTCTGAGCTAACAGATCCAACATTTGTTTAGTTTCTGCTTTAGATAAAGTGCGGTCTGCTTTTACTACGTGACGGCCAGCTAAAGCCATTTCACGAACGTGTGATAATTTTTCACCGGCCAGAGCGCTTAACTCGTCAGCCACGATTGTTTTTGCTTTAGCAGCAGAAACTAATGAACCACCAGCAACTGAGCTTTGAGTTGCGTCAGAAGATTTGAAAGTAACGATAAAACGCGTCGCAGGTCCAGTTGCGGCTTCCTGAGTCAGTTCAGGCACGATTAAATCAGATTTCTTCAGTACTGGTGCAGCAAAGGCAGTTGCTGACATCAGAACCGCTGCGGTGCAGAGGGCAACACGTGATAATGTAAATTTATTCTTAAGCATCTTTTGGGTCTCGCTACATGTTGTTGTTATTGGCCTGGACTGCCCGCATTTTAATTTGTCGCTTCTTTTGAGCGTGGAGAGCGGGTTGAGCAATAAAACATCAATACGCCGTTGCTGTAAAGTGGGTGGTTTTTAACAAAAAGCAACAATTTAGGGAAATGTGTGAAAAGATGTATGGGTGGAATTTCGGTAAATTCGTTAAATGATCGCGTAAGATCCGCATGGCTGCAAGGATGTATTACATTTGGTTACATCTGTGTTATTTAGATTAATGAAATAAGCTAGAACAAAAAGTTATAAAAAAACTCCTAAAAACCTGTCAAAAATCAAAATAAATTTGATATAGACGCTTGAAATGGTCCTATTTGCGCACCAAAAAAGTGCATCAGCCAAAAATTCGGTGTCGATTTGCCTTTATCCGCGAGGTCGCCGACAATAGCGGTTTTTAAAGTGGTAAGGCGAAAAACGTGCAAGAGTGGGATGTCATCGTTATTGGTGCTGGGGCTGCCGGTTTATTTTGTGCCATCAATGCCGCTAAGCGTGGGCGGCGAGTGCTGGTGGTCGATAATGGCAAGAGGATCGGCCGAAAGATCTTAATGTCTGGCGGTGGCCGTTGTAACTTCACCAATATTTATGCAAGCCCTGCCAATTATTTGTCAGCGAATCCGCATTTCTGTAAATCGGCGTTGAGTCGTTATACACAATGGGACTTTATCGCTTTGGTTGCGCAATATCAGATCCCTTATCACGAGAAGACGCTTGGCCAATTATTTTGCGACGAGAGCGCTAAAGATATTGTCGACATGCTTCAACAAGAATGTAACAAAGCCGGCGTGCATATCGCATTGTCACAAGAAATAACCGCGGTTACCCATCAAGATGGTCGTTACTTGTTAACGACCACGACGCAACAATTGAGCTGTCAAAGTTTAGTGGTGGCCTGCGGTGGTCTAAGTTTGCCAAATCTTGGCGCGACGGCCTTTGGCTTTCAGCTTGCCGAACAATTCGGTATTAATGTATTACCAGTGCGAGCGGCTCTGGTGCCCCTGACGTGGCAACCTGCTGATAAAGCAGTATTTGCCGAAATTTCCGGCGTGTCGTTGCCGGTGACCGCCGAAGCAAATGATGTGGTATTTGCAGAGGATATGCTGTTTACACACCGTGGACTCAGTGGCCCAGCGATTTTGCAAATTTCCTCGTTCTGGCAACCCGGTGATGAGCTTACCGTGAATTTGTTGCCTGGGCAGTCGTTGTTGGATTTGTTGACTGAGCAACAACAAAAACATCCAGAGCAAGAATTAAAAACCGCTTTAGCGCGATTGTTACCAAAACGCTTAGTGGAAACTTTGTTAGCGCAGCAGTTATTTACCAACCAGCCATTAAAAGCGCTGAATAACAAAAGCATGCAGAAAATTGCGGATAGCCTGCAGCAATATGTGTTCAAACCAAATGGTACTGAAGGCTATCGCACCGCTGAAGTAACCCTAGGCGGCGTTGATACCCATGAATTGTCATCAAAAACCATGGAAGCTCGTAACCAACCGGGCTTGTACTTTATCGGTGAAGTGGTGGATGTGACCGGTTGGCTTGGTGGATACAATTTCCAATGGGCCTGGAGCTCGGGTTGGGTTGCGGGTCAATATTGTTAGTCAATGAAGGAAAACAGCCATGAAAAAACTTTCTGCAGTGCAGCTTAAACAACAAAAGGCTGTGCTGGCGGCTGTGACCGCTTTAGAAACGCAAGCGAAAGCTGAACTTGCGGGAGTTGTGCAATGTTGGTTTAGTTTAGAGTACGAAGCTTTCCCAAGTTCATTGCTGGTTCGGGTGCAGTTTGTCGATACTCCGACTTTAACTGCGGCTACGCCGGATTTATTGAAGTGGCAGCAACTTAATAGTCGATTATTGCTAAAAAAAGGCATTGTGCTCAAAGCTATGCGCAATCACTTGGTCTTTACCTGCGATGCTCCGGACGCTTAATGTAACCCCGAGATTCAGCAGCTCAAGCGGAGTTTGTTCGCTAAGCGTATGGATGGTGTAAGTGTCTGTTTGCAAAGATTTTGAGCAGGTATTAGGGCAAAACCTAAAACGCTAACACCTGACCATCCCAGTTCAACAAATGGCCGTGCTGGCTTTTTACCAAGTCATCGGCGACTAAAGCGAGACGCTCTGCGGTCGCTGGTGCGCTTTGCAGCTGACCCTTGGCTAAATTCTGCTGGAATGGTTGAGACAGTGCCGTGTCGGTGGTACCTGGATGCACACTGACCAAGATAAGTTCTGGTTGCAATCGACGCAGTTCAATCGCTGCGGTTTTCACCAGCATATTTAAAGCCGCTTTGCTGGCACGATAGCTATACCAACCGCCAAGATTATTATCGCTGATGCTGCCAACCTTCGCCGACAGCCATAACATTTTAAGTTTGGGTTGTTTCACCACAAAAGGCATGAGTCGCTGTAGCCAAAGTGCCGGCTCTATGGTGTTTGCCTGCAGAGTCTCTAGCATAAAATGCGCATCCAGCGCTTTGAGGCTTTTCTCTGGACCTCGGCTGTGGTGATGTAGCATGCCGACGCAGCAATATACCAGACTGGTTGTGTTGCTGAAGGCACGCTGCAAACTCAGTTGATAGTCACTTTCAGCAAATTGCTCAGTGCAATGCCAGTGCAAATACGGGTTAGCAGCCTGACTTTGCGCAACAGTATGTTGCGCTTGCGGTTGTCGGCTAAAAACCACCACCTGATCGCCTTTCGCTAAATAAAGCTGCATCAGTGCCGTTGCGATACCACCACCGCCGATAATAATCACTTGCATAACTGAACTCCCAACCATGTTATCCAAACTTACGGCGCTAAGTGGTTGCTCGATCAGCGGGGCGTGAAATCGCTGCAAAAGGATTGCCGGAACGCCGCAAAGGCGATACCAAAACTAGGCATGGCTAGCCCTTTTTGCTTGGATCTGTGTTGCTTACGCCGGTCTTGATTGCTGGTTTGGCCAACAAAAACGTTAACGGGATATCCAACCGCGATGCCCAAGCTTTTTCTGAATGGTCAGCTCCGGCAAAAAAACGGCTTTGCCAAAGGTCTGCGGGATAGCTCTTTTGCTGCATAATGGCATCCACTTGTTTTTGCAGTGGCGGATACCTAGCATCAAGCGTTTGGTCACCATAATCGAAGTAGAACTTATGGGCCGCTGGTTCAGGTAAATGTTGTGCTAGATAGGCGAAAAACTTGGCAGGGACCGGATTGTCATCGGTCATGAAACCGCCGGGCCAATGGGTTGATAAACAAGCGGCGCCGCCAAATACCTCAGGGTATTCATTCAACGCGTACATAGAAATCAACCCTCCCATACTCGACCCCATCACAAAGGTGTGGGCGCGGTCGGTATAGACTGAAAAATGGCTGTCGATATATGGTTTTAGCTCGCTAACTAAAAACTTTAGGTAACGGTCTGAGTAGACCGGCTTACTAAATAGTTTTATGTGTTCGCTGCGCATCTGCTGATACTGCAGCTGCTGTTGATCGGCAGTCAGACTATGAAAAGGCCGTTCTGGAAAATATTCGGCGTGGCGATTGGCGTCGCCATTGTGCACACCCACGACAATAAAGGGTTGCACTTTACCTTGGTTGATCAGGGTTTGCCCAACTTCATCCACCCGCCATTCTTGTTTATTCCATGTGGTTGTGGCATCAAACAGCATCTGGCCATCGTGCATATAGAGCACCGCGTATTTAGTCTTTTTGTTGTAGCCTTGGGGAAACCAAATATCAATGTGACGTGCGGGCACAAATTGCGATTGAAAATTACTGAGACGCTCGATTGTCCCGAAACTTGCCTTAGGTAAGGCCGCTTCGCAGCTGATCCCAAGCAATAGACAAAGCGGTAGTAAAATAATTTTTAGCATCATGATCCCTGCTGGAATTTTAATCTGTTATCAATAACAGGTATTTAGCGAAATACAAGATCGCATACGAATGCAGACTGCGGTGGCTGCGGTGATATCCGAGCTTGCAGTTGCCATAACTCAACTATAGTTAAACCGATGCAGTTTGGTGTGGTTTAACGGATAGGTGGCAAAAATGGCGACAACTTCAGAAAATGCATATCGGATCATTCGCTCACATGCGCTCGATGAAGCGCAGGCAGAAAAGTTTTACCAGCAAGGTTTAGCCTACTTTGGTTCAGACCAGCTGTTTGCGCAGTGGCTCACCAGTGCCAATGCTTACACCATGGGCCAAGCGCCACTTAACGCGTTGTCGGCTGACAATGGCATTGAATACCTCACTTCATTAATGTCCAGAATGGGCGAGTACTAAAAGCGGCGAGGACTAAAATCGGGAAGTGTGGATTCAAGTGCTGTTATTGCATGGGTACCGCGACTCCTCAAGGCTGAGTTGGTGTATGCAACAAGGGGTATATCGTTCAGGGGCAGTTAGTATGGTGAGCCGCGCATTACAAATAAGGGCAGCGATCCGCTGCCCTTTATTGTCAATTTAAAACCACCTCCTATAGAGGTGGTTTTTTACTTGGGCTGTGCAAGTAACAACCCGTGCGAATTTGCAAGTCCCAACCAACAAATTCGACCTATCCTGTCGGTGCCATCGCGCCGACAGAGCCTAAGGCAAGTGCAACCCAGCGAATGTTATGCTGACAGTTGGTCGAAAATATTTAAAAAGGTGGGTACCCGGGTAATGGCGACCGGCTCGATATGTAAGCGGTCAGCGATGTCTTTCGCAGAAATCACCCCACGGATTTGATGATTTTCAATATCAATCACCACGCAAAATGGTTCGCCGCTGTGCTGAAGCGTGTTCAGTACATCGCCGACAGTACAATGTTCAATCTGTTGGTACGACAGTGCAATAATACGCTCGCGAGGGCGCATCAAGTCAGCCACTAACAAATCAGCGGCTTTAACATCTTTGCTCACGTGTTGCAGGATGTTTTGCGTAGATAGTTGCTCGGTGCTAATTAAACCAACCATTTCCTCTTGCGCATCAACCACTAGTTTTAGCCGTGAATGCTCATTATTCATCATTTCCAGAGCGTCAAGCGCTTTGGTTTTTGCATCAAGAATTGATGGATTGTACTGGCGGAAGTCGGTGAAAATTTGCAGTGCAGGCGAGGTCAACTTAGTCTCTAAGAACTCTTTTGGTTGCACTAAATGATCAATATGATCAACGGTATAGACATTTAACTTTCTCATAAATACTCCGATAGCTGTCGGCAGGAATAATCCAGCTCGCACTGCTTTAAAAAAATTGGATTTAGTTGTTTATGCTTGACCAGCAGGCGTGAGGGCATCCAAACGACTACTGAACCGGAAGTTAAACGATGACTGGTGGTGCGCGAGTACGATAATGGCGGTGATGGCCGACTGAAAAAATTTGATCATCAGTCGGTACGCGGCTCAGTGTTTGCCGGCAAACCATGACTGAGAACATGTTTGACGCTAAACAATCTTGTTTATCGGCATCAAACGGAACTTTTTCTTTGGCTTTTGAACTGGTTTCAACATCCAGCACAAGTTGCTGTGCGGACGCAGTGACAAAGCTATGGTGGCTGAATTTGGCTTCTTTAACATCCATCCAGCTTTCAGTTGCAGAGCGAGTTGATCCGGACAGCACACTGCTGACATAGATCACCACTAACCACAACTGAAGCCAACGCATAATGCTACCTTAGTACCAAACCCAAGCTTTGGGTTTTAATGACAGCCCAATACTCGGGCTATGTAAGCACTATAGCAGCTGAATTTTGTTTCTGGCAATGCGCCAAAATTCTCGTTGGCGAAAAAAAAGTCAACTTTGCTGACCGAGAAAACCTGATCTAGGTCAATAAAGTTGACGTTTTAGCCATTTTTTTGCTGGGAAAGGCCTGACGAAAATGCCCTAACTATAGAAATTTCATGGCGAATTTCAGTAAATAGACGACAATTGCCAACCCCACCAGTCCCTGTAAGTACAACAAGAAAAACCACTGGCCCGATGAGAGTTGAATTTTCGCAAATTTGCGACGGATGACAGAAAGTTGGGTAGTTAACATCACTAATAGCCCTCTTGGAAGTCTTCGACTTTACCGGCAAAGATCCGGTAACCCCAGCAGGTATACGCAAGAATAAGTGGCACAAAGATAGCGACACCAGGCAGCATGAACCACAAACTTACACTGGGTGCGGCAGCTTGCAGGTAGGTTAGTTGTCCGGGAATTAAAGCCGGGAATAAGCTCACCAACAAGCCAATAAAGCCCATAGTGAAGAGACTAACCGCCAACCAGAATGGTCGATCTTCGTGGGTGCTGCGAGGAATATGTCCGGCTTTCAGTTTTGCCCGCACTTTGGCAAGGTCAATCCACAGCAAACGCGCGGCGAAAGCAGCCAAAATCGGCAATGGCGCCAACGCCAATGGATGCCAACCGCTAAACCAACGGTCAAAAATCTCATCGCTTTGCAGCACTGTCCACAAGCTAACAATCGCCATCGCAATCATCACGACGAGCACCAAGCGCTGACCATATCGCGCGGCTTGTGCTTGGATGTTATCGCGACTTTTCATCACCAAATAAGTGCAGCCAAGTAACGCGTAGCCAGCCACAACCGCAAACCCAGTAAATAGGGTGAAGGGGGTCAGTAACACTAAACTATGGCTGGCGGTATCAGGCATGCCTTGGATTATCGCCCCAAGCATTAAACCTTGGCAGAAAGCGGCAAGCATCGAACCAGAAGCAAAGGCACGATTCCACCAGATTTTCGATGTTTCTGATTTAAAACGATATTCAAAAGCCACCCCGCGGAAAATCAGTCCAATTAACATCAACATAATTGGCAAATAGAGTCCTGACAATAACCCTGCATAGGCACTTGGAAATGCGCCAAATAGGATGACGCCACCAAACACCAACCATGTTTCATTGCCATCCCAAACATGAGAAATCGATCGCATTAAATGATCTTTGGCCGGTTCTTCTTGAAACCACGGATACAAGATGCCAATACCAAGGTCGAAGCCATCTAGAATCACATACATCAAAATGGCAAATCCCAACAAAACATAATAAAAAAGTGCGAGATCCATTATTTATCTCCTTGGGTTGGCGAAGTGGCAACAGCTTTGGTGAAGGCAAGGGCATAACCACTGGCACTGACGCCAATTTTGTGTTGTGCCAAGCTGGAAAGATCAGGTGGGCCTTTTTTGATCAGTTTGCGCATAAAGTACAAATACACCGCAAATAACACGCCATAAGTCAGTACAAACAAACTTAAAGATAACGCCACACGTTCTGGCGGAAGTGGCGATACGACATCCATTGTTCTCACTAAGCCTTGAACTAACCAAGGTTGACGTCCCACTTCGACTACATACCAACCAGCAAGCACGGCAATCACTCCAGTTGGCGCCATCCAGCTGCTCAGCAGCAAAAACCAACGATCGGTATAGAGTCTTTGCTTGCGACGTAACAACAAGCCCCAGACCGCTACCGCAATCATCAATAAACCAAGTCCAACCATGATGCGGAACGAGAAAAACACCAGCGGCACATTGGGTCTGTCGCTGGCTGGTACCGCTTTTAAGCCGCTTAATTCGCCTTGCCAGTCGTGGGTGAGGATTAAACTGGCAAGACCTGGCACCGCGATTTCGAAGTGGTTTTTCTCGGCGGCCATATCAGGAACGGCAAATAACAATAACGGCACTGAGCTCTCGCGGGCGGGCCAAATACCTTCCATCGCTGCGAGTTTCACCGGCTGATGCTCCTTCACATTGAGGCCGTGCAAGTCACCGACATAGGCTTGCAGTGGGGTTAGCACTAACAAAATCCACAGTGTCATCGACAAGCCTTTGCGGGCGAAGGCCGATTGCGCATCGCGGCGCAAATGCCATGCTGAAGTTGCCAGCACCACTAAACTTGCGGTGATGAAAGTTGCTAAGAGCATGTGGCTTAAGCGATAGGGCATTGATGGGTTAAAGATCACTTCCCACCAACTCGCTACGGTAAATTTGCCGTCGACCATCAGGTAACCGGCAGGGGTTTGCATCCAGCTGTTGGCGGCGATAATCCAAAAAGCGGATATCCAAGTGCCAACCGCAACAGTACAAGTGGCAAAGAAGTGCAATCTTGCGCTAACCCGTTGCCAACCAAACAGCATAATGCCGAGGAAACCTGCTTCTAAGAAAAATGCTGTCAGTACTTCGTAAGCCATCAGTGGGCCAAGTACCGCGCCGGTGATTTCTGAGAACTTGGAGAAGTTGGTGCCGAATTCGTATGACAACACAATGCCGGAGACTACGCCCATGCCAAAAGTGATGGCAAATGGTTTGATCCAAAATTTGGCGAGTTGTAAGTACACCGGATCTTTGGTCTTTAGATAAAGTCCTTCCCAAATCGCAATCAGGGTGGCGAGACCAATAGTGATGGACGGAAAAATGATGTGAAAGCTGACGGTAAACGCAAATTGCATGCGGGATAAAATCGCGCTATCCAGTTCCATGATTAACGCTCCTCAGTCGCTGACAGCTGATTTCGCAGCCAACCCCAACTGGCTGGGGCTGAAGATGCCAGCAAAATTAGGCACAACACTGAACCGACAAAAGCCAATTCTGGTAGATAAAAATTGTTCAACATCAATGTACTCCAAACAAGGGATCTGTCCTTAGCTGTGCCAGAATCAGGCCAATCCGGAAATAAATCGTAGTTTATTGATCTATATCAAATTTTAACTGGGGTCTTGCCTTGAGTGTCAATCCCGTTTACGCTCTGCGCCCGATGATGCTGTCAACGGCGTTAACAGTCTGGAGGTCTTGTGGATTTACAACGATGGTTTGAAGTCATCATGGCATTGACCTGCCTATGTGCCGGCTGGACTGCACTGTGGTTATGGTGGCACGCGAGATTTCAAGGGGTGTTAGCGCCATTATCGGGCTTTAGTTTGATGATGGCATTGTGGTGCGGTGGCCATTTGGCCTTGCAACATCAGCATTATTGGATAGGCCAATTGCTCATCCTCGCTAATCCGTTGATGCCGACCTTCTTTTTGCAGTTTGCGCTGAGGTATATCGATAGCTCGGGTCGCAAGTGGCTAGAACGACTGCGCAAAGCGCTGCCTTTTATTACCGCAACTTCCTTGTTGATTGTGTTGCTCAGTTGGAGCTTGCCGTCATCCTCGGTGTTATTGCTAGCTGACAACCCTGTGTTTTTCATCTTTGCCGGTTTTGGATGGTTTAACTTAGCCTACACCGTGTTTATCGGCATTCTCGCGCATTGGATGTTATGGCTTGGACGGCATGAACCTTCGGCCAACAAACGTCGTTCATTATTGGCCATCAGTATGACCGCAGGGTTGGGACTATTACTTGCCACGAGCTTTGTTTTCCCATCATTTGGCTTTAATTGGTTTCCTTATCCGATGTTGTTATTACCCGGCTACTTAGTGCTGTTGGTCTATAGCGTATTGCGGTATCAAATGCTGGCGGTGAATGCGTTTGCGACACGAGCTTTGCTTTATGTGGTGATGGCATTGTTGATTGTGCTTGGGGTTGCACTCAGTAGCGTGTTGTTCGCACAACTGGGTATGCCAGCGCTTGCTTCAGTACCAGGCTGGCAGTTGTGGTTGTACTCGTCGGTACTGCTGTTGTTGGCGACAGCAAGCTATCGACCAGTCGCTCGTTTTGCCGAGCGTTTAATTTATCCCGGCGTGCAAATGAATGAGCAAATGGTCAGCCGCTGGCAATCGCAATTGGCGGTGCCTGCGACTTGGGTAGACTTAGCCGAAACCGCGGCACAGCTGATTAGCGAGCCACTAAAGCAGCAATTACAGATCCGCATTTTGCCGGCAGATGTGACAAGCCACGCGCAAAGCCATACAAAAAGTGACAGCCAGAGTTGGCAGTCTGACGTGCACGCGAATGCAGCACCGCTAAGCGCCTTTTATTTGGAGTGCAGCGCTCGTGACAATCGCTGGCAATTTCGCTTTAGTGATGATGTCGAATTAACGCCGACGTTAAAACTAACCACCGAAGTTTTTGGCGCTTTGTTGTGTAGTGCCTGTGCCAGTTTAGAACGCAGCTTAGCGCTAGCCGCTGTGCACAAACAGCAGCTGAGTCAGCAACATCTCATTGAACTGGGCGCTTTAGCTGCGGCGATGGCACATGAACTTCGAAATCCCCTGAACATTATTTCGATGGCGTCGGCAGCGGTGGACGATGAACTGCGCGGCCATATCCAAACGCAATTAAAGCGCGCCGACCGGCTGATTGCCGATATGTTGGTGTACGCCGGGCGTCTGCAAATTCAGCTGCAAGCGGTGCAATTAAAACCGCTGTTGCAGTCCGTGCTCACGCAGTGGCAATGGTCACCAATCCAAGTTGAACTTTTGGTTGCTGATGACTTGCAATTAACTGCAGATCCTTATCGATTGCAGCAAGTGTTTATTAATTTACTCGACAATGCCCACGCGTTTTTGCGAAACGAAGCTACTGGGCATCTGCAAATCAAGGCTTCGAACCTTGGAAATGGTTGGGTGGACATCTGCGTGCAAAACAACGGCCCAGCCTTAGATGCGCAATTGCTGCAAGGCGGTCTGTTCCGACCTTTTGTCAGTAAAAGACCCGGTGGCAGTGGGCTAGGCCTTGCCATCGTCAAACGAATCATTGATGCGCACCAAGGTCGCATTGAACATCGGCAAGATCTCGGTTTTAACGTCAGTTTTGTGCTGACTTTGCCTGCCGCCACACCGCAATTAGTCGCCGAGCAGCCATTTGCACAACAGCCAGCGACGCAAAAGCCAATTGACCAAAATCCGGTTACCCAAAAGCTAGGAGAGCAGTAGTGTTAGACAACTTTAGTACCGCCCATATTTTGTTGGTGGATGATGAGCCGTCGTTTCGCTTGCTCGCCGAGCGGTTTTTGTCAAAACAAGGCTACAAGGTGCACTGTGCGGCGGACCTGACCCAAGCTCGCGCCGTGCTCGCAGCTAATGTAGTGGATTTAGTGCTGCTGGATTTATCACTGCCGCCGGTGTTTGATCCGCAGCATACCTTGGCGGCAATTCCGGAGTTTTTAGCGCAACCCGTGATTATTTTAACCGGTCATGCCGAGCGCGAGCTCGCCTTACAAGCGATTGCGGCAGGGGCGTGGGACTTTATTGCCAAACCGGTAGATCCAGATTTATTGGCGGTAGTGGTCAAACGCGCCGTAGGCAAACATCAGCTGGAACTGGAGTTAAATCGACTGCAGCAACGCTTATTGCCAGTGCAGGGCAGTCAGCAAATTATTGGTGTTTCCAAACAAATGGAAAACGTGCGCACGCTGATTGAACGCATAGCACCAACAGATGTGCGAGTGCTGGTGACTGGGCCATCCGGCACTGGCAAAGAAGTCATTTCGCGAGTCTTGCATCAATTAAGTCGGCGCAAGCAAGGACCTTTTGTCTCAGTGCATTGCGGTGCTATTCCGGCAGAATTGTTAGAAAGTGAATTGTTTGGTTACGTCAAAGGCGCCTTTACCGGTGCCGACAAAGATCGCCAAGGTTTATTGGCGCTGGCCGATGGTGGCACTTTATTTTTGGATGAAATCGGCGAAATGCCACTGCCGATGCAGGTGAAAATGCTGCGGGTGCTACAAGAAGGGACTTTTTATCCGGTGGGCGGTCGCGAGCAAAAACATATTGATGTGCGCTTAGTGTCGGCAACTAATGCTTCGCTGCCGGAATTGGTCAAGCAAGGGAAGTTTCGTGAAGATCTGTTTTATCGCATTAAAGGCATTACCTTGGAAACCACGGGGCTTGGTGATCGTCGTGAAGATATCCCTCTGTTAGTGCAACATTTTTTGGCTTTACTCGCCCAGCAACATGGCCAAGGCCTGCAATTAGCACCAGCTGCCTTACAGTGGTTTTTGCAGCGTGAGTGGCCGGGTAATGTGCGAGAGCTGCGTAACACCTTGGAAAGCGTGGTCGCAATCGCCAGACAAGGGGTAGTGCAACTTGCCGACATCCAACTTTTGCACGGCGAACTTAGCGATGTTGAGGTGCAGCTGAGCGCGGAAGTCGCGGAGGGCAGTTTAGAGCAACAAGTGAAGGCGTTGGAAATACAGCTATTAACCCAAGCCCTGCAGCAAGCGGGCGGCAACCGCAGCCAAGCCGCCCGCCAACTTGGCTTGTCACGCCAAGGTTTATTAAAAAAGATAGAGCGTTATGGCTTGCTGGAAATTGGCAGTGATGAGGGAGGTTAACGTTTTCGTTATCGCGGCGCAGTTAACCTTGACCATGATGAGCCGTGTCATTCTGGCGACATCGCCCGAAAAACCGACTTTTGACGTCAGCGTATTTAAAGAATGATTAGCAATCAAGCGCATTTTCCTTGCACGGCAATCGCGATATTTTAAAGATTAATCGCGTTGTCACAGCCGCATATGCTGCTGCGACAATCGCTGTGACGCACCTAACTCTGGTTAAATTCCTGTAGCCATTTGATAAACTCGCGGGCTGGCAGTGGTTTGGCAAAATGGTAACCCTGAGCTGCATCACAGCCGGCTTGCTGCAGGATCGCTAGGGTTTGCGCGTCCTCAACGCCTTCGGCCGTGACAGTGAAGCCAAAGTCGTGGGCGAGTTTCGTGGACGTGTTGATAATCAGTTGGTCTTGCACGTCGGACACTAAGTCTTTAACAAACACTCGGTCAATTTTCACTTCTGCGACCGGCAGGGTTTTTAAAAATGCCAGCGAAGAATGTCCAGATCCAAACTTATCTAAGGCTAAACGAATACCACTTTGCTGAATTTGGTGCAGCCGTTCAATGGCGCTGCTTGGCGCGTCCATGACTACCGCTTCGGTGACTTCTAAAATTAGCCGCTCTGGCGGAAGTTCATTGGCTTGCAACATACTTAGCAAGTCGCTACCAAGCCGCTGGTCCAATAAATCGTAAACCGATAAATTAATTGAGATCTGCAAATCATGCCCTTGTTTGCGCCACTGACTTTGGTCGGCCAGCACATGGTTAAACATCCACTGGGTAATAAAATGAATGCTGCCCGCATATTCGGCAATCCGGATAAACTCATCGGGTGGAATAATCCCTAATTTCGGATGCTGCCAACGGATCAAGGCCTCAGCCCCTTCACATTTCATGGTGCTGAGGTTGATTTTTGGCAAATAAGTCACGTAAAAATCATCGCTTTGATTTGTCACTGGCAAATCGCGAATGATGGTTAAACGTCGTTTGTGACCGTCATCCATCGCCGGATGATAGTGAAAGACGCCCGATTCTTCTTGCATTGCTTGTTGCGCAGCTAAGCTGACATGGCGAAGTGCTTGCCCCATGTCGGCATGTTGTTCAACCATGGCGATACCTGCCGCTATGCTTAACTGCAAGCTGCTATGCACTAACTGATATTGCTTACTCAATTTGTTCAGCAAGGTGTGCAGTTCATTGTTGGATAGCGGTGTCGAGTACACTAAAAGAAATTCGACACTATCTAAACGTGACGACAGCACTGGCTCTGGTTCAAGTTCAGCAAAACGTTTGGCCAACTGTTGCAACAGCTCATCACCGCTGACAAAGCCCAAGCTTTGGTTGATTTCTTTGAAGCCTTTGATATTAATTTGCACCAAACAAAGTGACTGCGTCAGTAAATGAGTTTCTAAGTGTTGACCGACCGCAAAGCGATTTAATAAGCCGGTTAAGGCGTCGTGGTTTGCTTGATAACGGAGTTGTTGTGTTCTTTGATGCAGGCTTTGTTGCATACCATACATCGACTGACGTAATTCGCCGACTTCATCCAAGGTAAATTTGCCATGCATTTTCACCGACTCGCCACGGCCTAACGCACGTGCGATTCGGCCTAAGGCTTGGATCGGTTGGACTAGAGAGTTGGAAAACTGCTGTACAAACAACATTGTGGCAAGGCCGGTCAGCGCAAAAACAATCAGAATTTTTTTCTGCGTTTCTTCGGCAAGTTGCATCGACGCACTTGGCGCTAAGCGTAAATGCAATAGAATTTCCTCAGAGCCAAGCAGCGGATGAATTTGATGAAAATTTCGGTCAACATCACTGACAAATACAGGCGGAATTTCACCGTCGGCGTTGGCCTGTGTCATTTCTAGGCTGTTTGTATTGGCGGTGAGTGCTTGTGCCAACTCTACTTTTAATTCTGGATTGATTTCAGCGTTATCAACGGCGGATAACACTGTATTTTTGCGTAAGATTTCGCTGTTGAGTCCAAACATTGGTTGTGATTCGGCAAAACGAAGTGGCAGCGCCATTGCGATCGCTAAATGCTGATCTGCATTGAGCTTTAGCCATTGCAGGCGATAAATTTGCGGGTCCAACAGCAATAAACTACCAGCTTTGTGGTCAATAAACTCGAGAAAGCTTTTGCTGATCTTTCCGACATGCTCAGCGCTTAATGTCGCAAGGCTATGACTCAGTACATGACCCTCATTATCGACTAGTACGACAAAACTGCTGGCGAGGTCAGAATTCAGTTGTTGTAGCAGCGCGACTTGCTGGGTCGGTTCGCGTAAGCCATCGGCAGAAAAAGAGGAAGGCAGAACCGCGGGCGCACTGGGCAAGGCGTTGGCATATTGAGCCGCCGCATGCGTCATAATTTGTGCGGCACCGGCCAGTTCAATACGCCGATTGGCACTGGCGACCACCGAAACTACCCCTAAGGCAGTGGCGATCAAAATAAACAATAACCAGACACCGAGCCGAGTACGGATCGAGATGAAGACGTGTTTCTGCATTGAACTTCCTCAGGAAATCAGTGACAACAGTCATAACTGTAGCTGACATCTGAATAAGTGGGAGTTCGGCAATCACGACAACTGCAGCAAATTTTGCGCAGTTGTCAGTTCAGCAAATTATTGGGGTTCGGCGTCAGCGAAAGGGTCTGATAAACCTGAATAATATTGTTCGAAAAGTACTTTTTCTAGCGCTTGGCGCATCGCTTCATTGATTGGGAAATTAAGGCCACCCAATTCATAATCAATTTGACGAATTTGCTCTTTACCATTGCGGATCATCGGCGGCTGATCCGACTCCAGCGCAATCAGGGTATCGGCATAAGCTGTCGGATAATCGGCTTTGATATTCTTGCAGACGGATAACAATACTTCGCCTTCTCGCCCGTTGTAGCCAGCAGCACCAAACAGTCGACAGATCCCTGGGCGGTTTTGATAAACGCTACATTGCCCCATTTTGCCATCTGCAGAGTGGCGACTGTAGAAAAAACAGCCTGGTGCGTCATGTTGCGCAAGGGCATCTAAGGTACTTTCAGCTTTGCCTTCGGCTATCAGTTGATAAGCCAGTGGTAGCATTTCCAGCACCGTGGCTTCGATGCCCGGATGCAAACAACATTCACCACAGCCACTTCGGCAAAAAAGACCACGATCGCGTTGGTATTGCGCGTAACGCTCACCAATTTCTTTAAATACGATTTCGACTTGGGCGGACAGTTGTTGTAAACGTTGCATAGCTACCTCAGTTTGGGCGCGTATTGTACTGAGTTCACCCCAAAGGCCGCAAGTCCAGAACTTGCGGCACGTTGCCGCGCTTTAGCTGGCGTCGTCTTCGAGTACCAGTTCGGCCAACGGCCTTGGTTTGGCGATACCGTATCCTTGGCCGTAATTAACACCCATGGCTTTGAGTTCAGCCAGAATTTGGCCGTTCTCGACGAATTCAGCAATGGTTTTGATGCCCATGGCCGCAGCGACGTCATGAATTGAATTGACGATAGCACGGTCAAATTTATCCTCGAGTAAATCCCGGACAAAATTACCGTCGATTTTGATGAAATCAACTGGGAAGTTTTTAAGATAGCCGTATGACGAAAAACCACTACCAAAATCGTCCAAAGAGAAATGACAACCTAAACCTCTAAAATGGTGAATAAAATCAAGAGTATTTTGTAGATTTAGTATCGCCATGCTTTCGGTGATTTCAAAGCAAATATGCCGCGCTGGAATTTGGTATTCATCAAATAAATTTTGTACGTATGCTTTAAACAGGGGATCTATCAACGAAGCACCCGAGAGGTTAATGCTACAAAGTCCCAAGGTCGTCATGTGGGATGGATGTTGCGATAACCAACGGAAGTAGTTGCGGATCACCCAACGGTCAATTTGTGGCATCAGACCGTAGCGCTCTGCCGAACTTAAGAAATTGCCTGGGGCAATGATATTGCCATCTTCAGCCTTTAACCGCAGCAGCACTTCGTAATGAGCGACAGTATCGCGCTCTTGAATGGCTTGAATAGGTTGCATGTACAGCACAAAGTGATCTTGCTCCAATGCTTGCCGCAATACGTGCAGCCATTGAATTTCCGCTTCATGCTTTTGCAACTCGACATCGTCAGGATTAAACAAATGAATGCGGTTACGGCCTTTTTCTTTAGCGACAAAACAAGCGGAGTCAGCCTTTTTCAAAGTTTGTTCCGCTGATAAATCATCAGGCGCAATTTCACTAATGCCGATACTGACGCTAATGCTAAACAAGCTGTCTTGCCAGAAGAAACGGAATTCTTTCACCACTTCCAGCAGCGAGTAGGCGACACTAAAGGCTTCTTGTGCAGTTTTACCGTGTAATAACACGCCAAATTCGTCACCACCCAGTCGCGCCAAAGCCCCTTGTTGACCTAGGGTGCGCCGCAACTGATCACTGATTTGCTTCAACAGCGCATCACCTGCGTCGTGGTTGCAGGTGGTGTTGACCAGCTTAAATTGGTCGATATCGATAAATAATATGGCGCTGGTTTGCTTATCTAGGCTAAGGCGGATCCAAGCATTTTGCGCCAGATTTAAGAAATGATGACGGTTATACAGACCTGTTAACGGATCATGGGATGCTAAATAGGCTAGCTGCTCATGGGCAATTTTTTGTTCGGTAATGTCAATCACCGAACCGTGGATAAACGCTTCACCTTGGCTATTGCGGGTAAAGCGTGCCGACATCAATGCCCAAAATGGCGAGCCATCAGCTTTAAGACCGCGCAGTTCAAAGCTTTGATTGCTGGTGTGTTGCAGTTGTCGCACCATCTGCAAGCGTTCATCTGGATTTGCGTAATACAGCCCCATTCCATGTTGCCGCACGTCTTGCTCCATCTGACTGAGCTCTTGGTAACCTAGAATATTTAATAAGGCGCGGTTGGCCGACAGCAGTTGTCCGTCGACGGTGGTGCTAAACATACCTTCTACAGCATTATGGTAGATATCGTAGTATTGCTGCAGGGAGCGAATTGTTTCTTTGTGAGCGGATTCGCTCTGATCTGTGGCTATTTGCAAGCGCTGGGCGAGGCTGTAACTCATCAACAACATGCTGCAAATTACTGAAAGAACTAACAAATACTGCCAAATATGATTACCGGATAAATAGCCTAATTCCGTAAGTATCAGCACCATGCTGGCAACAAAGAACAGCATCCAGCCCAGGGCAAAGGTACGAGATAGTGCAAGACCACTAAAGCCATAACCAATGGCTCTGACGAGATTAGTGAGCATCACTTGGCTGATAACCACTAATAACACGTCAAGTTGCAGTGCGCGCGGCACATATAATGGACTAAACAATAAAAACGAGGACGTGCCTAAACTTAGCCATAACAACCAACGATGGGAGCTTGGCAGTTGGCGGCTGACGATGGTATGAGTCAACGCCGTGAGGAACAGCATACAAGCGCCAGCTGCTACATAAAAAATGGCTGGGTTTAATTCCGGATAGTCCGGCCACACGAGCGCAAAACCAGTGCCATTAAGCACCGCAATAACTAACGAAAAGCTGAAGAAAAAGCCCGAGAACAAGAAATACAAACTCTCACGCATATTAAAAAACAACATAAAGTTGTAGAGCGCCATGACAATAAGTAAACCGAGAATGATGCCGTCACCGAGTTGATCTTCGAGTTGGCGACTGCCAAATTCTGAGGGCAGCCAGAGACTTAAATCCGTCGGGATCACAGCGCCATCTTGCACTTTCACAAACAGGTCCAGCTCTTGATCTGCCTTAAATTGCACGACAACGGCAAAAGCTCGACTTTGAATTTGCCGTTCACTAAATGGCAAATCACTACCGGCGCGGTTGAGTAAGTTGAGTTCGTGCGTTTGCCGGTCAAACGTATAGAATTCGACCCGATCGGCATTCACCGACTCGTAATTTAAAATGTATTGTTGCGGTTTGGGCCCCACATGATGCACCCGCGAGAAAAACCACAAAGCTTCTGGGTAGGCCCGTAATGTCTGATTTGGCAGATCTACTGGCACAAAACCATGATGGTATTCCGGCTCAAAAATGATGTCTTCGACAGTGACGGTATTTTTCAGCGCTTGATGGTAAAGATTCGGGAACAGGCCCTTATGCTTCACACTGCTGTCAATCCGGGTGGTTTCTGCAGGAAAAGCCTGAACCAGGCTAGTGCTGAATAATAAGCAGAATATGCTCAGCCATTGCCATAGCTGAACTCGTGGGATTGATTGAGTAAACTTAAATAAATTCAATGGTTTGCTCTATGTGTTTTTGCAAGGCCTGCGCCAAATCTGACAGTAACATAACCGCAGGGGAGCTGTCAGTATCCAGCCAAAAAGAATCGGTGTAATGCTCGTAATGACCATAAAAAATTTCATTAGCGAAATAAAAACGCAGCTCAACTAAATCAAGGCCTTGTTCTGCTTGTACTTGTGAAATACCAGGAGCGCTTGCCAACCACTTGCACCAAACCTTAGCGAGCGTCGTGCTATCAAAATTTTGCATGAGTGCTAGGTTTGGCATCAAGCGCAAATGCTTTGGTTCTACAGTGACGGCGGCAAACATTTGCTGCATTCCTTTCAAGCTATGGTGTGGCGATTGTGCTTGGCACATGGCAATTTCGTCGGAATTATTGGTCGAGATATTCGGCAATCAAATCCAAAAATTCATCGCCGTAACGACTAAGTTTGGTTTGACCAACACCGCTGATGGCTAAAAATTCCTGACGGCTTTGTGGTAGCTGTTGGGCCATTTCAATCAGCGTGGCATCGCTAAATACCACAAAAGGCGCGACATCGGTGCGGTCGGCGATTTGCTTACGCAGCGCCCGTAGTTTACTAAATAAAATGCGGTCATACTGTTGTTTTTGCTGAACTTTACCGGCTTTTGGCGCAGCTTTACTGCGATCTAACCTAGGCACAGCCAGTTGCAAGGTGATTTCACTGCGTAGTAGCGGTCGAGCCGCCGGTAATAGCTGTAAAACGCTGTGCCGGGTGATGTCTTGTTGTAACAAACCGCAGTGAATAAGCTGGCGCAAAATTGACAACCAATAATCATGCGGTTGTTCTTTGCCAATGCCAAAGGTCGATAACTTGTCATGACCAAGCTCTAGAATTCGTTGATTTTTGCTGCCGCGTAACACGTCAATCACGTGGTGCATGCCAAAACTTTGGCCAACACGGTAAACACAAGACAATGCCTTTTGCGCAAGTTCAGTGGCATCAAAGCGGCTTGGCGGATCCAAACAAATATCGCAGTTGCCACAGGCTTGATGGCTAGGCTCGCCAAAATAATTCAGTAACACCAAACGCCGACAGGTTTGCGCTTCGGCAAATGCTGCCATCGCATTAAAGCGCTGCAAAGTGACTTCGAGCCGCTGGGCATTTTCTTCTTGTTCAATCCACTTACGCATGCGTGGCGTGTCTGCAGGATCAAACAGCATGACCGCTTCGGCAGCAACGCCATCACGACCCGCGCGGCCAGTTTCTTGATAATAGGCTTCGATAGTTCGTGGTAAATCAAAATGGACGACAAAACGAATATTTGGTTTGTTAACACCCATGCCAAAGGCAACAGTCGCGACGATGATTTGAATATGATCGCGTTTAAAAGCATCCTGCACCCGCGCCCGCTCAGTATTGGCTAATCCGGCATGATAAGCGCCGACGGTAAAGCCCTTGCTCTTAAGTTGTTCAGTTAACTCATCGACCTTTTTTCGCGACGAACAATAAACGATACCGCTTTGATTCTCTTGGCCTTTAAGTAAGCCAACAATTTGGTCAATTGGCCGAAATTTCTCCAAAACCGTGTAGCGAATATTTGGCCTATCGAAGCTACTGATGGCCGTGTATGGGTTTTGCAGACAAAGTTGCTTGCGAATATCTTGTTGCGTGGCCGGATCGGCAGTTGCGGTTAATGCCATGAGCGGCACCGCAGGAAAATGCTGTTTCAGCTGACCAAGCGCCATATAATCTGGTCGGAAATCATGACCCCATTGCGACACACAATGCGCTTCATCGATGGCAAAGAGACTCACACCAATCCGTTGCAGTAAATCAATAAAACTCAATTGCAGTAATCGTTCTGGCGCGACATAGAGTAATTTGGTGTAACCGTCACTGATTCGACTCATGGCGGCAAGGGTTTCTTCGCGGTCGAGACTACTATTGATGTAGTCGGCCGGGATCCCCATTGCGAGCAACCCATCGACTTGATCTTTCATTAACGACATCAGCGGTGAAACCACCACTGTTAAGTTTGGTAGCAATAATGCAGGTAATTGATAACAGATTGATTTACCGCCACCTGTAGGCATCAAAACAAAGGTGTCGCGACCATGCATCGCTTCGGCGATCACTTCAGATTGGCCAGGGCGAAATTCGCTGTAGCCAAAATACTGTTTCAGTGTGCTTAGGAGCAAATCGGTCAAGGTGAACTCAGTGGTCAGAATCAAGGTCGCCATTGTAATCAATCTGACGCGTCGCAGTAAGTGCTTTTACCACGCTAATTGTCGGTTGTGCGGGTGCAATCAACGAAACTGCGAGGTAGAATGGCGCGCAGCAACGGCGCCGAGTACGTTCTGCGCAGAGTCTCGACAATCGCCAATTGGTGATTAAGCAGTGAGGAGATAACATTGAAACAGAGATTTTCATTAACAGTGGCGTTGGCCCTAGCGCTCGCTAGCCAGAGTGTTTATGCGCTACCCGCCGAAGAAAGTTGCGCGGATGAAGCCAGCGTGCAACGGGTTGAGCAGCAAATTGCTGAAAAACAACAAGAAGCGAAAGCGTGGGATACCCAGCAAAAAGAAGCATTGTTAGCAGTAGTAGCCAGCGAAAAGCAAAAAAAGAACTGGAGCGAGCCAAAGGTTAAGCAGATTTTAGCTCAGTTGCTCACCGAAAAAGAATTCGTCGCTTTTGAACTACAAAAGAAGCCGCAAACTTCGGCACTCATTAAAATCATTCGCGAACTTAGAAGTAGCAAAGAAGGCGAGCGGGATCTGAAAAAAGAGTGTCTTCAGGCGCAACAAATCACCGAACTGTTGGCGCAAGGCCTGAAGGTGAATGAGCAGCAATATGAATGGATGCGTCGTTATATCCAAGAAGCCAAGTAACTCCAGCGACTAAATAGCCTTTACAGCGCAAGCAAAGCTGCCTACATTAACTGCTCATACCAGTTAGTGAGGCGCTTATGCACTCTGAACAATTGCTGCCATTTATTGCTCATGTTTTTGATCAAATGCCCTTTAATCAGCTGCTGGGACTGCGAGTCACTGAATTCGCCAGCGAACGTGCCGAAGTGCGTTTTGCTTGGAAAGCTGATTTGGTCGGCAATCCTGTTCAGCAAATTCTGCACGGTGGGGTGATTGCCTCGGTGCTTGATGTTGTCGGTGGCATCATGGCGGTATCCAGTGCATTAGTGCGGTTAGACACACTAGATCATGCTCAGTTGGCCACAAAACTTGGCAAAATGAGCACCATCGATATGCGCACTGACTATCTGCGACCCGGGCGCGGTGCTGAGTTTATTGCCACTGCACAAGTGATCCGCTCTGGCAACAAGGTCTGTGTATGCAAAATGGAGTTGCATAACGAACTTGGGGTGCATATAGCACTTGGTACCGGCACTTATCTGGTCGGTTAAACTCATTGATCAGACTTTGTTTCCACAGAGAAACAATCTGTTGCGACAAGTCAGGCTGAATGTCCCGAGCCAATTCGGTAGAATGGCGACTTACTGACGAATCGAGGCAAATGCCCGATGGCTTATATCGGATAAGTTATCGCGTCAGGCAACAAGGTATTTCATGCAACTGACGCAACAACAAAAATTAGGCGGAGCCTTTGCTGCCACCGCTTATACCTTGTGGGGCATTGCTCCACTGTACTTCAAACAAATATCTGAAGTTCCCGCACAAGAGATTTTGATCCACCGGATCGTTTGGTCCTTCGCTTTATTGGTTTTGATGTTGACGGCAATGCGCGCATGGTCTGGTATTGCCGCAGTGATGCGCCAGCCGAAAAAGATGCTCGCGATGTTGGGCACTGGTTTATTGCTCGCCGGCAACTGGGGCTTATTTATCTGGGCGGTGAATAATCATCATATGCTCGATGCCAGTTTAGGGTATTACATAAATCCACTGCTTAACGTGTTGTTAGGGATGGTGTTTTTAGGGGAGCGACTACGTAAATTGCAATGGGCAGCCGTAGCTTTAGCGGTCACTGGTGTTGGCTTGCAATTAATTCACTACGGCTCGTTACCTTGGATTGCCTTGGTGTTAGCGAGTTCTTTTGCCTTGTATGGTTTGTTTCGTAAGAAGCTTGCGGTTGATGCAATTGGCGGTTTGTTTATCGAATCGATGCTGTTATTGCCACTAGCGTTATTTTACTGGTGGCAGTTCGCCGATAGCTCAGCTGCCAATCTATTGACCAACACCCTGCAGTTAAACCTCTGGTTGATGGCGGCAGGGGTTGTCACTACGGTGCCGTTATTGTGTTTTATTGCTGCTGCGCGTCGATTGCAGTTGTCGACAATGGGCTTTTTCCAATATATAGGCCCAAGTTTTATGTTTGGCTTTGGCGTGTTTTTATATAACGAACCCTTAGATCCGAGCAAACTGCTGACTTTTGGCTTCATTTGGACAGCGTTAGTGGTGTATTCACTTGATGCCTTGAATCAAGTGCGCAAAGGTCGGGTTGCAGCAAAAGCGGCCGAGCATGTGGCGAATGCAAATTCGGACGTCGCAGCAAATAAGATCTAAAAAGCTTGCCGGTTAGGCTTGCGCGTAAATATCGCGGTAGCCTAACCAGCGACGGATCAGCGCATCGCTAGCAATTTTATTCATTTGCCACAGCTGTTGCGCAGCTTGTTGCGCGGCAGGCAACAAGCCGGCATCCCGAGTCAAATCAGCAATTCGGAAATTGGCGAGACCCGTTTGTTTAGTGCCCAGTAATTCACCTGGGCCACGAATTTCTAAGTCGCGCTGGGCGATGACAAATCCATCATTACTCTCGCGAAGTACCGACAGCCTTGCTTGTGCTGTGGGTGACAACGGCGCGTGGTACATCAAGACACAATGCGACGCAGTGCTGCCGCGACCCACTCGCCCACGCAATTGGTGGAGCTGCGCAAGACCCAGTCGTTCTGGGTTTTCAATAATCATCAAGCTAGCATTTGGCACGTCGACGCCAACTTCAATCACAGTGGTAGCAACCAAGACATTCAAGTCGCCTTGGCTAAATTGCTGCATGATGCTTTGTTTTTCGCTACTTTTTAGCCGGCCATGGACTAGCCCAATTTTTAGTTCCGGCAAAGCGGCGGCAAGTTCTGCAGCGGTGATTTCTGCGGCTTGGCACTGCAAAACTTCAGATTCATCAATCAGTGTACACACCCAATAGGCTTGTCGTTGTTCGCTCATGACCACTTGTCTGACTCGCTCAACGACATCGGCCCGGCGACTATCCGGCAGCACCACTGTCGTGATTGGCGTGCGTCCCGGCGGCAGCTCATCGATAGTTGAGGTGTCCAAATCAGCATAAGCCGACATCGCCAAAGTGCGCGGGATCGGGGTCGCCGTCATTACCAGTTGATGCGGATAAAATCCTTGGTTCTTGCCTTTTTCGCGAAGTTCCAGACGTTGATGCACACCAAAGCGGTGCTGCTCATCAATAATGACTAACGCCAATTTGGCAAATTGCACCTGTTGTTGAAATAGGGCGTGAGTGCCGATCACCATTTGTGCCGAGCCGTCGCTGATGCTTTGCAATTGCGTGTCCCGACTTTTGCCTTTAGTTTTGCCACCAAGCCAGGCAATTTGGATCCCGAGCGGCTCCAACCACCGACGAAAAGTTGCCGCATGTTGTTCGGCGAGAAGTTCAGTCGGCGCCATTAGCGCGACTTGATCGCCAGCCGCAATGACTGGAAGTGCGCTTAACACCGCCACTAAGGTTTTCCCGGAGCCAACATCACCTTGCACTAAACGCAACATAGGTTCAGTTTTGGCCAAATCAGTATCAATCTCTGCGAGCACTCGTTGCTGTGCTCCAGTGGGCTTAAACGGCAACAGCGCCAGTAGTTGTGGGGTTAATTGTTGATCGCGCTGATAACTGCGGGCGTGCTGCGCCTGACTTTGGCTGCGTAATTGCAACATACTTAATTGCTGAGCAACCAGCTCTTCGAAAATTAGCCGTTGTTGCGCCGGATGTTTGCCGGATTCAAGCCACTGTAAAGACGCATCCGCCGGCGGCCGATGTAAGTACATCAACGCTTGCGATAGACTCCAGGCTTGTGGCGCAAGTACCGGAGCTAGCCATTCTTCTGGATCACAACGTTGTAATTCGACTAGCGCCTGACTGGTCAGTTGCCGCCAACTGGCTTGTTTTAGTCCCTCAGTGGTGGGGTAAACCGGGGTAAGACTCTCTTGCAGTAAAGGTTCATTGTCAGCTTTGATGATGCGGTATTCCGGATGCAGCATTTCCACACCGCGCATGCCGCGTTTGACTTCACCAAAACAGCGGATTTGCACGCCGGGTACCACCGCGTTTTTCTGCGCGGCGCTAAAGTGAAAAAATCGCAATGTCATGCTGCCGCTGCCATCGCGCATCACCACCACCCAACTACGTCTTTTGCCAAAGGTGATGTCACTGCTGACGACTTCCCCTTGCACACTCACAGTGGTTGCCGGCCAAGCATCGGCGATCGGGCACACGCGAGTCCGATCTTCATACCGTAACGGCAAGTGGAATAACACATCTTGCACCGATTCGATGCCGAGGCGTGCTAGTTGTTCTGCGGTTTTGGCGCCAACCCCTTTCAGGTGAGCGATAGCCAAATTGGCCAGCAAGGTTTTACTCAAAATTGTGACAATTCAATAGTTAAGCATTAAAAGACATCATAGCGGATTTGTCTGACTGTGCCCATGCATTGCGAGTTATTGTCGCTCATTGCTCTGGGTGACATCGAGGCTGGCACCGTGGTAAAAATGGGTCTTTTGCTCTGCAATCAGACTTTGTAGGGCTTGTTCGATTTTTGGCGCCAGATCGATGTGTTTGCTCTGGCGGGAAATGCCCATGTGATTGACGATATTGGCTGCTGCAGGCAGTTGTTCAGGGCTTAGGACTAATAACCCTTTGAAGCGTTTATTCTTATTTATCGCAAATTCGGTGATGTGTTGGGGGCCAAATAAAATATCGGCATCGCCATAGAGCAGCATGGCGAGCGCCGCTTCGAGATCATCTGCGTATACCACCCGTGCTTGACTGGTTAATTGCTGAATAAGCGCTGCTGGATAAGTTCGATTTTTCACCAGAACCAACGTCTGGCCATTGAGAAAATTACTGGCATCTTTGCTTGGTGCGTCTTTATGGACAAAAGCGGCCGCAGGGCGGGCTTCATCAAAAGGCCATAATTTGATAAATTTCGCGCGTTCATCGGAAAACAACAAACCGGTCATTAAATCGGTTTGGCCATTTTTCATTTTGAGTAAGCAGCGTGAAGTAGGGGTTGGTTGGCTAAACGTCAGTTCAAAACCGGCACGCTCGGCGAGTTTTTTCATCATGGCAACCATCGGGCCCTTGGGGACACCGTCGACAAAATAGTGTCTGGGCGGTAGTTCATCCAAACACCATTCTAGTTTTGGTTTTTTCAGCTCAGCAGCGCCAAGATTGAGACTTAGCACAATTGCCAGCGCACACAGTACAATTCGAACCATTAGGTGATCACTCGCAACCAGAATTAATAATGGCGGGTACTACCTGATCCAGCCTGTTCGAGTTCTTTAAAACTTTGGGGCAAGTCCTTTCACACCAGAATTAGTTGTACAACAAAATATCCCGTCGAATCAACTCTGCTTGTTTATCATATAACCGCGTAACTGTGCCGTCCGCCATCATTTCCGCCAAGGTCTTAGTTAGCAGTTCATGCATGGCGGCATTCGGGCTATGCTTGGACAGTCCGACATAGATAAATTGCGGTTTGCTAAATTTCATTTCTAGCGGGGCTTTACGAAATAAGCGGTGCAGATGAGGGCTCTTTTGCAGTACATCAAGCGAACTAAAGGTTGGTGCAATCAAACCATCCACCCGGCCCTTGGCCAGCAGTTCAAAACCCGCAGCAATACTGTCCACTTCAATTTGTTGTTTACGTGATTTAATCAGCGCCTGCAAAGAAGGGTGATAAGTATAATTGCGGATGGTCACTAAGGTTAGCGGGTCGAGTTGGCTCAGCTGATCCACCAGGCGTTTGTCATCAGCGCGCAAATATAAAGATTCTGGGATCCGTTCGCTGTACGGCATCATATGCATAAAAGCAGCGCGTTCTTCGGTGAAATTAAGATTCGTCATAATATCGGCATCGCCGGTTTCCAATTGCCGGAAACAACGCGCCAATGGCGTGCGAGTGCTGTATTCGATGGTAAAACCTGCGCGGCGCGCCAATTCAGCCATCACTTCGACCGAAGGCCCTACTGGCCGTCGCCCTTGGAATTCATGAAAGCCGGGAAAATGGTCTAGACACCAGCGCAAGACTGGTTTTTCTGGTTCGGCGACTTGTGCCTTGCTGGTTGACGCGAATAAGACGCCAAGCAGCAAGATCACAAACTGAACATATCGAGGCAATTAAAAGCCGCCAGATAAAGTCATTACGCCATCAATTTCAATTTGTGCGCCGCGCGGTAGTGCGCTTACTTGCACCGCAGCGCGCGCTGGAAATGGCTGGTGAAAGTAATTCGCCATAATTTCATTTACTTTGGCAAATTGGCTTAAATCGGTGAGGAAAATGTTTACTTTCACCATATCGTTGATGTTGCCGCCGGCAGCTTGGCAGACCGCTGACAGATTTTTAAACACCTGATCGGCTTGCTCTGCGAAGTCTTCAGACACCATTTGCATCGTCGCAGGGACCAAAGGAATTTGGCCAGATAAGTACACTGTGTCACCAACTTGCACGGCTTGGCTGTAGGTGCCTATCGCGGCAGGGGCTTGTTCAGTGTTAATGATGATTTTCGACATTAAAATTACTTCCTTCTATAAACTTTAATCACATCGGGCGTCACCCGGATTTTGCGCATCACATTGGCGAGATGCACCCGATCACGCACTGACAGGGTGATTTTAATCACATAATCACCTGAGTCTCTGTCGTCAGTGGACAGATCTTGAATATTCGAGTCTTGCGCGGCAATCGCTGTCGTCAATTTGGCTAGCATGCCTTGTTTATTGACAATAAACACCCGAATGTCGACTAAAAATTGCTTCTCGCCAGTTTTATCCCATTTCACCGGGAAGTATTTACCGGGTTCTTTTTCCCAGCCTCGAATATTTCGACATTCGACGCGATGCACGTTTAAGCCTTTGCCTGGTGATGCACTCGCAGCAATTGGGTCTCCAGGAATAGGGCGGCAGCATTTGGCAAACGTAGTCAGCATGCCTTCCGAGCCGACGATAAATGCTTTGGATTTGCTGGATAATTCATTGGTGCTTATTGCGGCGTTTTCTTCGAATTCACCGAGTAAACGGCGGGCAACAGCAATGGGTAACTGATTGCCTAAGCCAATGTCGCTATAAAGTTCATCGAGAGTTTGCTGGGTGCTGTTTTGCAGAACTTGTTCAATTCGCTCAGGCGTAATGTTTTCTAGCTTCACTTCACCAAGTGCTGAACTTAATAATCGTTTACCGAGCGCGACCGCTTCACTTTGTTGTTGGCGTTTGAGGAAGTTACGGATCCCCATAATAGCGCGACTGGTCACTACGTAATTCAACCAGTTGGCGTTGGGTTTACCACCAGTGCTGGTGATGATTTCGACCGATTGTCCGGTTTCCAAAGGTTTGCTCAATGGATATGGTTTGCGGTCAACCCGAGCGCCAACACAACGATTGCCAATGTCGGTATGCACGGCGTACGCGAAGTCTACAGCAGTGGCTCCAATTGGCAGTTCGACGATTTTGCCTTTTGGCGTAAATACATAAAGCTCGTCAGGATAGAGTTCGGTTTTGACGTTTTCGACGAATTCGTAGGTGTTACCAGCGCTTTGCTGGATTTCCAGCAAGCTTTGCATCCAGCGCTTGGCGCGAATTTGTGCTGCGGAATCGCCTTGTTCACCGGATTTTTTATATTTCCAATGGGCAGCAATACCGTTGTCGGCCATTTCGTCCATTTCGCGGGTACGCATTTGAATTTCAACAGGAATACCGTGTGGTCCCACTAATGAAGTATGCAGAGACTGGTAACCGTTTTGCTTAGGAATAGCGATATAGTCTTTAAATCTGATTTCGATAGGTTTGTATAAGTTGTGCACTAAACCTAACACGCGATAGCAGTTGTCGGTGTTTTCGACCACCACGCGAAAGCCATAAATATCCATCACATCGTTAAACATCAGCTCTTTTGATTTCATCTTGCGATAGATGCTGTACAGATGTTTCTCACGGCCACTGACTTCAGCGACAATACCGGCATCGCGAATACGACCTTCGATTTCACTTTGGATTTTTTCGATCAGTTCACGTCTATTGCCGCGCGCTTGTTTGACTGCAGTTTCCAAAGCACGATAGCGCATTGGATATAAAGCGCGGAAGCCCCAGTTTTCTAATTCATTTTTGATGTTGTGAATACCCAAACGATTGGCAATTGGCGCATAAAGTTCCAAGGTTTCACGGGCGATACGGCGGCGCTTTTCAGGCTTCAAGGCACCTATGGTGCGCATATTGTGGGTGCGATCGGCGAGTTTAATTAGGATCACGCGGATATCTTGCGTCATCGCCATAAACATTTTTTGTAAGTTAGTGACTTCGAACTCTTTCATGTCTTTGAATTTGACTTTGTCGAGTTTACTCACGCCTTGCACTAATTCGGCGACTGTAGTGCCAAATCGTTGTTCTAAGTCTTCTTTGCTGTATTCGGTGTCTTCAATGACATCATGGCAAAGTGCTGCCATCAAAGTTTCATGGTCCATGCGCATATCGGCCAAAATGCTGGCAACTGCGACCGGATGGGTAATATAGGGTTCACCGCTGGTTCGGGTTTGCGGGGCGTGCGCATCTCGAGCCAGTACATAAGCCTGTTGCACCAGGGCAACCTGCTCAGACGGCAGATACGCGCTGATCTGTTGTTTCAGACCTTCAAATAAATACACTGAATAAAGCTCCACATCGAGACGTCAGGGAAACGTCCGCTATCTTTTAAAATATACGTGGATTTTTGGAGGTTGCCAACGGGCGTACACCCGTTGGCCGAAAGATTGTTAAAAACTTAACAGTTTTTGCTGATCTTTATTGATCTGAACCGATGATTGCAGCAACTGCAGCCATTTCTGAGGCTTCTTGTTGTAATTGATCGCGACGTTCTTGCTGATCGAGGATCGCTGCAGTGATATAGCCTTTTTCGATTTCACGCAGGGCAACAACAGTTGGCTTGTCATTTTCGATATCGACCATAGCTTCTTTGCCTTCAACCGCGATTTGACGTGCACGACGTGACGCG
>JACCDZ010584145.1_pt1 | contig 30579 bp, 28 predicted proteins | sample 7449551 | NCBI WGS metagenome assembly JACCDZ01 (sample SAMN15323452, study PRJNA562643) | freshwater metagenome | isolation source: river surface water | place: USA:Blue River Watershed | collected 2017-08-18 | reverse complement strand
TCGGCGATTGAAGATTTTTACAGAACGACGTATCAAGAACTTCTTCGTGACGTCAGAAATGACATGGCTGAAGATTTTTTGCGGGTGATTCCATTTACGCCTGACACCGCACTTGCTTACATAGATTTTGTATTTCGCGGAACCTGGACGAGTCATTACGTCAATCGTTTTCAGCAGGAAGCAATCGATGCCCTTGGCCATGAGGCCCCGAGTGCCTTTGCGCGAGCTATTTGCAAATTGGATCCGGAAGTCGCTCAGGCGATATGGGATCGACACGGGCCATTTCAGATTTCATTGAAGTGGGTTAAGAGGACTCTTAACACCGATGGTTTCGAATTAAATGGCTCAGAATTTATTGCGTACAGGTATGAGAATATTCGCAATGTTGACAGTCAACAATTGCGTCAATGGATATCCTTGATTCAGCAATCAGGTGCTGAAGAAGTTCTGCAATTGGATGATAACGGCCATACTGCTTTTTTTGGTCGTCTTTCCGGGCCCGATGAGCGCGCACCAGCCTTGAGACTTGGTGTTGAGGCCTTGCCCCGAATGATCAATGGCAAGATTGAAAACCCTGAACTGTTATTATCGTTTGAACAGCAACTTAATATCCCCTACCCGAGACCCTTTACCAGAATCCCTTGCCTGCTACCCGTTGATACAGCCAGTTTCTTTGAAACAGCTCGCGAGTTTCAGCCACAACAGACAGTTAACATTCGCCCGCAAGACTCTCGTGAGTTGATTAGAATCGATATTAGCAGCATTACGGATGACATTAAATCGAATAATTTTGGCGATGGATACTTTGACTTCAACTTGGTTGCCAGTAATGAAGGCAATGAATGCCTTTATGATGATAAACAGCGGATTAATGCGATTCTCAACGCCAGGCATCGCTGCGGGTTTGATATTCCGGAAGGCTATGTTGTTTGCATGATTGATACCCAAGAGTTGATTAGTATGCCCATTGGCAATGTTAATCAAAATCGCCTGTGCGAAGCGCAGGAGTTTTGTGCTGGCTATTTCAATATTGGGATTTTGTGTGAGTTGTATGATAAAAATATCTGGAACAAGGAAAATGATCTCTATCAGGAGTCCAGGGCAGATAAAGCATCTATAGGCACCGCCAATAAATATGACTCCGTTTGGCAGGTTTTTGATGCCGCCGCGTCGCGTCCGGAATTATTTGATCGACTGCGCGACCAATTGGGAGAAAAGTTGTTTCTCTCCTTCTGCGATAATCACAGATTGTCGACTAACGCGATCATTGCCTTATTTGATCGGTATGGCTACAACAATAATCATTACTCTATGCGGATCAGTGCTTCTATAGTTCCCGTTTTGCTCAAGAGCGGCTTCCGCTTTGCAGACAATTCAGCACGAAAAAATGGGATCTGCGCGGCGCCCTATTATGTCGAAATCGACGGCCACATTTCGCTAGAGAACCATCGGGATCTGATTAAAATGGGCATGTGGACGGGGACAAGTACGGATAAGCCAGAAAGTCTTGAGGATGGCTTGAAGGCACTGGTGAGACGCCCGGATGTCGCCTGTCTTCAGGGGTTTATTCTCGCCGCTGGCATTGATGAAGTGGCCAAGGTGGCTAAATCAGAGCCGCAATGGAAGACGATTCAGAGCCTGTTCTCGGATGCCGAGATTCATCAAGTGATCCATCACATGCCCAAAGCCCTTAAGCGTAAGCGCCTGGAGAGTGATTTCGAGCTCTGAGTAGCATTCGCCTGTGCATGACCATCAGAAACAGCCCCAGGCTCAGCCAGAAGCTGTGTGCAACACTGGCTAGAAAGTAGAACAATTGCTTGATGGTGTAGTGGACGTGTTCTGCCTGGGATTTTGCCAGCACGATTAGGCGCTGCTGCTGATCGGCATAAAACGTGATAAAGGCAATATCCTTGCTCTGAATGTCGTTGAGCTCGGCATAGGAGAAAGCCACTACTTGCTTCTTCCGTGTTTGCTGCGTGTCTTGCTCAACGGCCTTAAGGCCTTCTCTGATTTTTTTTGACACCGGCAGTGCATTGATGTCGCCGTTGATATCGCATTCGCGCTGACTCAACTGGCAGGCCGCCAGGAATGCTTGATCATTCAGCATCAACAGCGTCCTGCTCTCCAGGTTGATTTCCTCCTGCCATCTGGGCATTACCCCGGTTATGAGCGAGCTGTGGAATAGGGTAGTGGTTACGGAAACGGCGCCCAAGACCATGGCCATAATGACTCGGTCTGCACTGCGTCTGTTCTTCACCAGTAATTGCAGGATCAGCAATGGCCAGAGGATGCACAGGTAGATCAGCGTGCTCAGCTGCGGATTTCGGTGTGGCCAGTAGGCCATAAAGGCCTGATAGAGCGGGTCGTATTCACCGCCCACCACGACAAGAGCGATACCTGCTAACGCCAAGGTTATCGGCATTGTTTTACGCAGGAGCAAAATGACGCTCCATACGATAGCGACACGTATCAAAAAGGGATCAATCGCATCCCATGGCAACTCAAACATGACGCTTTTTCCTATGACCAAAAATGAGGACAAGCAATCCCAGGCTGTAGCAGGCACTGACCGCAGAGGAGAGCAATTGCCATGCAGGGGCAGCTACTCGGCTATAGTGCGCCTCAAAAGCGGATGCCGTTAAGGGCTTGCTGTCACCTTCGGTGTTGCACGGTAATTGCGTTGCCGTGCAGATGCGGGAGCGCTCATCTATGTGTAGTGCACCCAGCCATTCATATTGAGTACTGTGCAAGCTGCTTAATCGTGGCTTTAGCCACTGCTCGTCAGCAACCCAGAAGACACTATGGGCAATCATCCACCCGATGAGCGCAATCAGACACATCAATTGGCGTGGCTGCCATCGCTTTTGCGTGATTCTTTTGGCGACCAGGGTAATGGCTGTAATGCCTGTCAGTGCCAGGAGCCCCACAGGTAGTACCGATTGGATACCCATGATGTCTTGCAGGACAAAAGCCAGATCTGCATATGCCAACAGGGCAGGCATCATTACCACCCAGGGCCAATACAGCTTATGGCGAGTTTTTCCGAAGGCATGCCCCAGGGAAACGGCCAGCAGTAGGCCGCACAGGTACTGGGTAATGAAGTCCAGCATTTCAATCTCCTAGCGAATGCGGAGATCGTAACATATTTATTGACGCGCCACAGTTTGGAACCGTTTTGGCCTATCCACCGATGTTAGGCGCCAACCCCTCATCCGTTTTCGACAGGGATCTTAGCAAATCCATGGCTTTACCCTGATTGACCTCCAACCCCACCTTTTCAACAGCACGAGCAAATCCAGCACGTGATTCGTTGCTAAAAGCCCTGGACTCATATCCTTTCTGTTCTTTCAGAAAATCCAAGTTGCTGCCTTTTTCAGTACCCCAGAGCGCCTCCTGCTTGTCGAGAAACCCTTCTTTGCGCGCAACCAACTCCGCAATGCCTGGTTTTTGTTCCGATCCCGTTTGTTCAACCAAGCGCTTTTGTGCGGCGACATTGATTTCAGTAAGGCTCTTGTAGTCAGCCTTGTCTGCTTTGCTAGGATAGGCCTCTGTCAGTTTTTGCAGGGCATCGAGCTGCGCAGCGGGCTGCGACTCCATGTGCGCGCCCAGTTCTTTTTTCAGCGCTAGATCTTTAAGGATGTCCTTGAAGCCTTCACTGTGGATGGATAGCTGACCGTCTACAGAAAAATGCTTGATGAAAATTTCGTTCACCTGCGCAGTAATCTGCTCATGGGTTTGCCCTTTGAGGGACGCGACATCCAGACCTCCGGCAATCTCCTTTTGCAAGATATGGGCAACACTCAAACCGCTGGCGTGGCTAAGGTTGAGATCCTCGCCCTGGCGGAAACTAAGGATGAAATCAGTAAAGCCAGACAGGTCGCCGGTTGCAGAAGCGGTTTGCAGTGCGCCATGCAAATCAGCATAGGCTTCCATCAGCGAAACGCCGATATTGAAATTGCTCCTGGCTTCAGGCTTGATCTCATTGACCTGTTCGGCAGTATTCTTCAGCGCATAATCGAAGTCGATATGCCCCGTGGGGTTTTTGGTGGCAGCGGTAATGGACACAGCCGCCATCAACAGCGAGCCCATTTCATGATGAGCATTGCTGTTCATGTGCGCCGCCGTTCCCATGAAGTCGAGGCAGTGGCCGAATTCGTGGTTGGTGGTGACCAGACGGGCCAGGTAAGGATTGGTGACGAATCCACTCGATTCGGTCATGCCGTAGTGAATCGCCTGGCTCCCTAAGCGGTCTTGCGTTGGGCTGGTGGTTGAAACCACGCAGGCGGCTTCATGGTGATCAGTCACCACCCGTGCCGCATACGCATAATGATCACCATCTTTGGTAACCACCTTGGCGGCTTCGCTTTGTGGGGATACGAAGCGTATCGTTTCGCCGCGCAAGCTTTTCGAGCTGAACACCTGCTGCTGCTCAATCTGTGACGACGAAATCATCAGGCCTTGATCCTTGGCTTTCGCCTGGTCAACCATTTGGGTGATTTCGGATTGACCTGTCGCGAGCTGTTGAAGTTCGGCGACAGGCGCTGCTTGCACCAGGCTGCTCAGCATGCAGGTGACCAAGACGGCATTTTTCAAGAAGGATTTGGGGTCAACGAGCTTCATTAGCATAGGGCATTCCTGGCCTTCGGCGCTTGTCGCACACACTTCACCTTTAGTTATCCCAGGTGATGCATTCTGTGCTTGATCTTCATATGTCCCATGATACCTTAAGAAGATCTATTACTTCCACTTCAGTACCTTCACCTTACCGTGCATGGAGCCTTTATGATTGACCTTGAAAAGAAAATCAGCCTGTACAAAACGACCGCTGTAGCCAGTCTTTCCTTGGCAAAAATTCCCAGTAACAGCATGGATGTCGCCATCGTGCTGGATGCTTCTAAATCCATGTATGCAGACTACAAAGAGGGCAGGGTACAGGCACTGCTGGAAAAGGTCTTCGGTTTGGCGAGTGCACTATCCAAGAACAACTGCATGGATCTTTTTCTCTTTGGCAATGACAGCGCCCAGCTGCCGTCAGTGACACTCAATAACCTTGAAGGTTATGTCCAGCGAGAAATTCTTGGCGTGCATAAAATCAACCAAGCCACTAATTACGCAAAGGGCGTGGAATGTGTTAATAACGCGTACTTTGGTAGAAGTAATGCCACCCTGGTTTTGTTTATTACTGATGGTGATGCTACCGACAAGACTCACACTGAGGCCTGGATCAGGCAAGTGTGTCGTAACCCCTATTTCTTCCAGTTCGTGGGTATTGGCAATGAGCGCTTTGCCTTTCTCGAAAAGCTGGATGAGTTAAGTGGCCGCGCTGTTGATAATTGCGGCTTTATTCGTGCCGAGAAGATTTTTGAAATGCCAGAAGGCCGCCTGTATCAGGATATGTTGAGCGAGCTCCCCGGTTGGCTTGTAGAGGCGCGCCAGCGCGGGTGGTTCTAATTGACTGGGGCTACAGCCCCATGTCGCTTTCCAGGTCTCTTCTTCGTTCTGCCGCGCTGGGCCAGTCCAGCGCATAGACCGTTTTCTTGTCCAGAATTTTCAATGACCTGATTTGTTGAATTTCCTCATCATCAAAGGTTTTCAATACCTGCTGTGTTTTTGGGCATGAGCTCGCCTTCAGTAGCGCGAAACGCTGAAAAGCCCAAGCCATGTCTTCATCCAGTGAATCAGATTGCCCCAGCAGTAGTGCTTTCTCTGACGTAAATGCCCCCACTTGCTTTAGCTCTTCAAGCGTGACTTCTTTTGCCCAATATTGCGTGTTGATCAAGGGCCCCTGGAAATCCTTCACAATGTGCAGGATCAGTGATTCGCGATCCATGAATTGCTCATAAATTTCATTGAGTTTATGGTAGTGCGCTTGTCGCATGTGAATGGCGCCTCGACAAGAAAATTCAGGGGCTTTCCAAGCGAGCATGACTGGCCAGGCTGCGGCTCCAAATGCTTGCCACAGCATGGTCATGAATTGGTGATTACCCAACCTCGCAGCTTCTTTTTCTATCCGCTCGTTAAAGCGCGGGTGTGTATTAAACGGCGCTACCAGCAGATAGCCTTCGGGGTGTTTCGATTTTTTGTGCAAGTGAGCAAACAGAGCCTCAATGCGATCTAAAATTTCAGCATGATGGCTTGATTCGATGTAGGCATCGCGAAGCATCTCATTGGCATCTTGGCCATAGCGCTCAAAATCGAATTGCTCAATGAAGGCTCTTAAATAGCGATCTGAATGGAACGACAGCAGCAAGTCAAAATGCAGATCAGCGCTAATGTCACCTTGGCCATTATAATGCTTGCACCAAGGTGCTTCCTGGAAGTTCAACAATTTGTCAGCCATCTCTTGGAGATTCAAAGGCGACCACCAAGAGGAATAGGTGTCCAAGGAATGCTGGATTTTCTGAACTATTTCTCTTGCTTCTGTATTCACTGGCTGCCCCCAAATGGCTTGTCAATAGGTGACTTTCGAATCAAAGTCTGCTATACTCCATGAATGGAAAATAGGATGAAGGTACAGACCATGCGTACATTGCACAGCACACAGGATGCCTCTGTCAATTTTGTTGAATTGGCCGATGGCCCAGGCTTCTATGAAGCCCGCTACGTACGCCGTGAGGATCGCTACTTCATCATCTATCTGTCGTGCCAGTCTGGCTGCGATCAGTCCTGCCGGATGTGTCACCTGACGGCCACCGGTCAAACGAAACTGGTCAACCCCTCGCTGGATCAGGTGTTGTCTCAAGCGCAGTCGGTTTACGGTCATTATGCAGACAAGGCAACCGCTGAGCTGGTGCATTACAACTTCATGGCCAGGGGTGAGCCGCTCAACAGCGATGTCATCCTGAACCACAATGCGGTGCTGTTTTCGCGCCTGCATGCCATGGCCGCAGAGCGTGATCTGGCGAGCAAGATCCTGGTGTCGACCATTCTGCCGAAGACCCTGGGTGCTAAGCGCCTGGAGCAGATCTTCATGGCGGATTTGCCTGAGATCTATTATTCGCTCTACAGCATGCAGTCATCCTTTCGTAAACGTTGGCTGGGCAAGGCGCTGGCTGCCGAGCAAGGTCTTGATCTTCTGGCGAGCTGGCAGGCCCACACCGGAAAAACACCCAAAATTCATTTCGCCTTCATTGAGGGCGAGAACGACAGTGAACAGGCGATGCGTGAAATGGCAGATGCCATCTTGGCACGCGACCTGAAGGTCAGCCTGAACATTGTCCGTTACAACCCACACTCCAATCAGTACGGGCGAGAATCCGAGGAATCGGTGATTGAACGCAACGTGCAGATGCTGACGGAATGGATCAAACCTGTCGCGGTACGCATCGTACCCAAGGTGGGATTCGACGTGAAAGCGTCTTGTGGCATGTTCGTTTCACCAGAAGCCCAGTACTGATCATTTCTAAGGAATTTTATGAATCAGGCTCTAAAGAACAACCCATTGCTGGCTCAGCTGAAAGCCTCTATGGATAGCAATAAGCGTCGGGTGGTTGGTGAAGTGCTGGCCACCCGCAAGAACTTTGGCTTTCTTCGTGATGACGAGGGTAATCGCCATTTCATTGCACCCCCTGTCATGGAGCGCCTGCTGCCAGGTGATCGTGTTCAGGCCTATCTTGAAACCGACGGCGACCGTGAAAGCGCTGTTGTTGAAAAAGTCCTCAGCAGCGCATTGAGTGAACTGTATGGTGTGGTTCGGGTGCGTAATGATGCGTATTGGGTTCAGCCCGAAGATGCACAGCTACGCAGCTGGATGAAGCTCGGCAAGACACCTGAACTGAATGATGGTGATTGGGTAAAGGCCTCGTTGGTCGAGCATCCTTTTGCCTCTGGAAAAGCAAAAGCCAAGGTGGTTAATTTGTTGGCAAAAGGGAGCGATAAGTCGCTGCCCTGGAAGCTGGCCATGGATCGCCACGGCATCCTCCCAGAACCGGACTATAAACCGATGGAAGCGGTGATGCCGTCTGGATTTGTCGACCTGTCTGACCTGCCGTTTGTCACCATTGACGGCGAGAGCACGATGGACGTTGATGATGCGCTGTTTGCGCAACGCCAGGAGGATGGTTTCACTTTGTGGATTGCGATTGCCGATCCCTCCAGCTGGATAGAGCCTGACTCTGAGCTGGATAAGGAAGCACAGCGTCGTCTGGTCACTACCTACTTGCCGGGGGAGACTCATCCGATGCTGCCCCGCGAGTTGTCCGAAAAAGCCGTTTCTCTGCTGGAGAATGTGCCGCGTACCGCGCTGGTTTGCCAGTGTTTTGTGGATTTGGCTGGCGATGTTAGTCAGGTCAATTTTCAAATGGCCACGATCAGCTCAAAGGCCAAACTCTCGTATACCCAGGTCAATGACTACCTGTCTGGTCATTGCAATTTGCAGCGTCCTGCCGAGGTGTGTAAAGCCGTCGCGGATCTGTCTGCTTGTGCCGAGCTACTACGGGAAGTCCGTAAAAACGATGCCGTACTCGGTGATTTCTCCGATGATATTCGTTTCTTAGTTCAGGGCTATGACCTGAACGGCTTCAAGCGTGAAACACGCAACCAGGCACATTTCCTGGTTGAAGAATGCATGATCGTCGGGAACCGAGCATTTGCTGCTTACGCACATGCGCATGGGTTACCTTGCATCTATCGCGTTCAGTCAGGTTATTCAGGCGAAGAGGCCGCTGAGATTTGCGAGATACTCAAGCATTGGGGCTTGATTGAACAGGACGTCGAGCTGAGCGATCTGTCTACGTTTGTACGCCTGGCTCAGCTTCTCTCTTTGCCAGAGTATTTCATTCCCAGTGTCTTACTGCGTAGCTATATGGAAAAGGGCCAGTACAGCCTTTCTCCCTCGGCACATATGGGGCTGGGCTTCTCCCTGTACGCGACCTTCACCTCACCGATTCGCAAGTATGCAGACCTGGTCAATCACCGGATCATGAAGGCTCATCTGCGTAACGAACCATTGCCCATGCCTACGGCTGAGCTGGTTGGTAAAATTGATTCGCAATCGGCTCTAGCCAATAGAGCCGCGCGTGAAGTGCAAAAGCGTCTGTATGCCCGGCATTATCAGTGGATGAATTGCGAAGCGCATGAGGGCAGGATTCTTCAGATCAGCAAAGCTGGCATTCGCGTCGAGGCTTCCGACACCGGAGCGTACGTTTTCCTGCCGATGAAAGACGTCGTGGGTGATGCGGCCACCGAGCTTCACGCTTTCAACAGTGAGCTATGGGTCAACGGCATGCTGACTCACCGCATTGGTGATACGGTTCGTTTTGGTGTTACACGGATCGACCCAATTACCGCCAACTTGGATGGCGTGCTGTTGACCGCGTGATCGTTAATCATCGAAGAGGCCCCTGATTTCATACTCAGGGGCTTTTTTCATAGGCCGGGCATTTCTGCTTTCGATTCATTCGCCATGTCTTTCATGAGCAATCGAATGCGTTTTCCAAGCGCAGGATCTTCGCTCACTGCGTCCAGGATGGTTTGCGGGATAGCCGCGAGAATGTGCTTTAAGACAATGGTGTTCCTTTTCGTTCCCGGATTGTCGTTCCATTCACTGAGCACCTCAGCCAATTCGATCACCGGGTTGCGCTGCCGATCTTGAAGCTCCAGGTAAATGCAGGGTGAAACGGTAGCTTGCTTATAGGCCATGTACCAATCTGCACCGTCCTCGACCGATTGCTTGATAATGGCGAGTTGCGCTTTACTACTGAATAAACTCCAAGATTTCATGGCATGAGCAATCAAAACATGGCCATACTCCGAACTGAATGATTTGTTATAGCCCTTCATTGCCGAATCAACAGGGTTGGCGGCGGTCATGGCAATTTGATAATCCAGGTATTTTTCAAGACTAACTTCATCACTTTTCCCCATAAGTTTAGAATAGACCGAACTACTCGGATCTAGATCGATTCCAGTCAGAAAATTAACCACTGAATCGCCAGAAAACAGCTTCTTGTATTGTGGAACACCATAAAGAACATCAAGTGTCTCGATGTCGTCCTTTTTTGAAATCACCATTAATATGGACTTAAGGTTGCCCTTGCTTTGCGTTTTCTTGTAAAAATCCAAAGGCAGAACCGATCCATTCGAGCTTCTAAGTGAATTGTCATTTCCGCTAAGGGATATGTACTTAAAAAGCTCTGATTCAAATCCCCGGCCCGGCTGACTGTTGACTATATTGTCAACAATATAATCTATTCCATCAGGCCTACTGAGGAGGGAAATAATTGCATCCCTAATTAAAAGCTTTAAGGGGTAATACTTAATATGTGTTTTGCCCCCTAGAAAATCGACATAATCATCAATTTTGAAACCAGACTCAAAATAATCTTTCAAGGCCTCTTCGATTTCTGGCCAGAGAGACCTGTCCTTTTTCTGATAAATATTGTCACCAAATTTGCTAATCAGAGAGCTAATTGCATGGGTGGTCATATATCTAAATCCTTGGATATGTTATTTCTTTTTACCTTATTGCTGCACATGGAAAGGTAGCGCGTATCTGACGTTAACTTGTAAAATCGTTCAGCATCACTTGCTGTTTTAATGCTAGGCTGCCATTCTTCGAATTCAAAGCATTCAATAAGGCATGCTAGCCCACGTTCTTTGTGTAATGCATGACTCGCCAAGATGTTCGGAATCTTTTTTACCAGCTCATCCATTTTCTCACGCTGAGACAGAGCTGATTTTTTTGCGCTGTAAATGTGGTGATGCCCGCCCAGCACCTGTTTAAAGCCACAATACCAATCAGCGCTATCCTGGATTAATTTTTTGAAAATTAATCTCTCAACTTCTGAGTCGCACCATTCAACTAATTTTGAAAAAATAAAATCTTGTCCCACCACTTTAGCCATGTTTGGCTTGTAGAGACTATTTAACGTATCAATAGGGGTGCTTTTTCCGCAATTCAGCAGTGCGGTTAGATAGGAGTAAGGTGAATTACTCTTAGGATTAAATATTTTCTGGAAGCACCTGGATTCAGGCGATACTTCAACTCCAATAAGAACCTTATTGAGCCTGGTTCCCCTAAGCTTTGATTTGAATGGCTCATTTTCCAGGCAGAAGCTTAGTGCCTCTACGTCATCTACACGGATGATTTCACTGATAGTAGCTTTGATTGCATACGAGTTCGCGCACAACTTCAAGAACTCATCGTCCCTTATTGTCCCATTCATTTTATAGAGAAATGACTTTTGATTGAAAAAGGAATCTCCAGAGAAATAGTCAGAACCTACAAAGTCTTCTTTGATCGAAAATATATCAATTGTCTCATCAGCTAATTCATCATGGGCTAGCGATGCCTTAATAAATGCCGGATAGACATTCATAATCAGTGACGCGACATCGCTTTTATAGTAATTGGTGCCATAGGCAATGCTGAAAAATGGAGTAATTTCAGCCAGCACTTTTTTCTCATTAATAAAATCCTCGAACACTACGGCCAATTCCTGAGCGTAGGGACGAAGTAGGCGAGGCAGATCTTTTTGCGCATATGTGGCGTTCATGCAGGTTTGCGCGAAATTCTGCTCGCTGGTGAAGGGCGCCACTTTATGGATTTCGCTGGCAATGCGTGAAAAATAAGGATGGTTCATATTTTTGTCCTCTACACATTATCCAGTGGCTTCTGCGCTTGGGTCAACCATAAACCTGCTGCCACTTGATTTCACTAAGACAACATGCTCTTCTGAGTTAATGGCAGGGTATTAACAAGGTGTTAAAGCATGAGAAACGAACTTGAAGTTGTTCGACAGGCGATTCATGAAGGCGATTTGCAGCAAGAATTCATTGATGAACTCAAACAATGGCCACTTCTTCATTTTTCCAATTATGCGCACGCGATACAGGTGGGTGGTTTTAAGTACGGCGAATCGATTGTCACTTGTTTGGATTACACCTACAAAAATCCAGTGGGCCAACGTGAACATACTCATTCAGGCTATGCCTTTGCGTTTAATGCTGTCGCGTGGAATGTCGAGAACGACACCCTTGACTACCTGGTCGCCAGTCCCGACACTCTGCGTAACCTCGTAGGTATGTACGCCCAATCAGCTCTTTTGTTTGCAGGCAATGGCCTTTACACACGTCACTTTGATGAGTTCAATCAAGTGATTTGCTGGGGCCCTAGCATCAACGTCAAAAATAGCTTACTGCTGACCGAAGTCGGGTCACAGGTTGTGGATGGCCGCCCCATTCAGGATGAGAATGGCAATGACGTCATTTGCTGGACATTAGTCGATGTGAAAGGAACGCCATTGGTCTCTGCTGAAGATCATCTGACACTCGTCGAATGTGTGGTAAAGGGCATTGAGTACCTGGCAAACAAAAGACTGCTTTGCAGAGAGGCCATAACTGAAGCCAATGCCCTGTACGAAGAGGAGCTTGCACAGTTAGGGATTAAACTCGAAATAACGGCCCCGCATGATGAATTATGCCCATGAGATCCGCCTAGAGATCCATACCAATATCCATTTGCAACTTCATCTTCTTTAGTTCAGGTGATAACTGCCCCATTATTTCTGGGGATGGTGAGCCGAGTGTCTTCAAGAACTCCATAAGTTGACCATTCTGACGGGGGTAATCCGAAGCCATGACGTATAAATGGTCGAGAAGATTTGGGAAACTTCTTACGCAGCGCTGATAAAGCGGCATTGCATACTCTGAAGTGGAAAAGTTCGTTGATAGGAACAGTTTTTTGCAAAGTGACACCGCCAGATCAGGAGATTCTTCGTGATTAAGCAAATAGGTGATTTTCTTGAGATCCTTTTTCGACATAGGATCTTTTGCTGAACTAATTTTATCTAATGCCTCTTGCCAGTGCTTCCGTTCTGTCCGGTAGGCAAATTTAGCCACATAGGTCTCATTAAGACCTGCTTGAAAAATTCCACCGCTTCTGAATGCATTAATATCGAATGCACGCTCCACATTCATGGTGCCTATTTTTTCATTAGCAAAACCGTATTGATAGTGCATGAGGTCGTGTGATTCAGCAGACGGTGGCTCCATCCCAAATAACAAGGAGTAGTTCTTAATTTCCTGCCCCATGAGTTTTTGATAAATGCACTGGTATTTATAAATGGCGTCGCGAAGATGTTTCATTACCCACTCTGGCTGAACCTCGTGAAAATTAATCAGCGCCTCCGTGTTTTGCTTGAGATTACTCAATGCTTCCTCACATGGTTGATTATTTACTGCCTGCTTAAGAGCGACCGCAGAGGAAAGAAGTGTTGCAATCAGGATGACTAAATCATTTCTTCGCTTGAATCCGGACTCAACCCTTGGGATAAGTTCATGGATGTACTGAATAAATTGACTGCTGGAGCTAGACGTTGCGGTACTCAATAAAGGGCTTACTCGTTCTCCTGATATCGACTGCATCAGCTTAATGGACTCTATGGATAATCGATATTGTAATTCTAGAGCAGGTTCTTGTCTTGCAGATTTTTCTAAATGGCGAATAACCCCATCAAAAGACTCAATATTAACCTTAAGCCTATTAACCTTATCACGCCAATCATCTTGGTTTAGTAAAAGTAAAGGAAGGTAGGTATCAAGAACCCTTAAGTTCATGATTTCAATTTTCCCGCTGGAATTAACCCCAGATGGATTTCTATTTTGACCATTAAAAGCTTCTACCAGTTGCTGGTGAGGACTGACATTAAGCAAGTACCACGCCACATGAAGAGGCTCTTTAAATGTTGAAATTAGGTTATGAATTTTTCCAGAATTCCTTGGTTCATTAACCCAATTAAACAATAGATCTTCATTTAAACTTTGGGTCTTTCCAATAAAATGGGATAAGTCGGATTTTCCGCTAATAAAATATTGGATAACGGGGATTTTATACATGATTAGATTTTATCCGAATAAAATTGATCAACATTAACCGAAGCAACACAGGAATGACTGTTAAGGCAATACAGGCTTAGAATGCCATTCTTTTTACCGGCGCCTGTGTCAGAATAATGAATATTGCCTAATTGCATGGGCTTTTCGACTGCGGTATGGCCAACATAAAGACGATCAACCCCCGTAATGCTGGTGTCTATCCCACGATAGATGATATTCCTGGATGTTAGCAATACTGACTCAATCCTTGATCCTTCGAGGCATTGCTCTTGTTCCAATTTTGTGCAGCAGGCACCCCAGTCTGACGCAAAAAGCTCAGCATGGACGATTCCGATTTTCTCACCGCCAGGCATGCTGACTTCGATCAGATAAGGGAGCCTAGTAATGATGTTGCAGAGTTCTGCACGCTCATCACTGGTTATCTTCCCGTACCATGCTCCGCCGTTTTTCGCGTGGATGACATTTACACCATCGACGCCAGACACAAGGCAAAAATCCTCATGGTTGCCGCGCACGGTTTCTAGCCATGGCTGTTGCAACCATTGAAGGGCCATATTGGATTCAGGCCCTCTGTCTACCCAGTCGCCACCCCCCAGCAGCAAATCCTTTTTGGAGTCAAAACCGACCTGTGCCAAAAGCCACTGTAATGCGCTGAAATGCCCATGGACGTCTGTAACAAAATAGACGTTGGCAGATAGACTTGGGTTAATTCGACGTACGTGCTGGTAGATGTTCATGGTATTATACTCCTATCAAATAGTTTATCAGAAGCCAATGATAAAGTGTGTTGGTTTATGAACTTCAACCTGGTGATAGCGTATGGAATCAAATTTCTTTGATTACGATCTGAACAAAGTCGAAACTGTTTTGAGTTTTGAGTCTTTTCGCCATGGAGAAATCTTAAAACATCTTCTAAAAGAGGATGCATTAGATTGGTTAATGAACGAATACTCCAGTCAACTCATGCGATTTGGCCTAACAGCAGAAATGGGTGAGATTGATATTGAGATTGATGAAACACTTAAAGGTTTTGACCCGCTCAAGGCTTTTACTTCCGCGTGGGTTAAGTCACTCGCCAGGACATGGCCATTGGATGCAGATTTTCATGGCATTCCGCTTAACCCACTTGTAAAGCCAGTGCTTCTCAAGTCCCTACTGGGCATGAGTACGGTAGATGCCGTTTTCGAAGACTTGGATTGCATTGTTCAACACTTCGAAGATTCAGAAATAAACTTGGCTTTACTCAAAATCAAGGGCTCAGCGGTAGAAGAGATGTCGATTGCAAATTTATCAAAACAACATTATTTTGCCGCGCTGGCCAATTCGCCTGAAGTCTTAGGAAGCATCGATGATGAATTACTGGATCGTGAACTTGTAGATTTTGCCTGTCAGCGCATACCGAGCGTTATTTTGAAGGTCGATCCAAAATGGCAAACACAGGAAAATATTGATGCATGTTTGATGGATGGGCTAGCCCCTAACAACCTTAAAAAGGTTAGACCGGAATTTCTAAACTCAAAGAATATATTGAAATCAATTGAGTGTTCTCCTTATGCATACTGCAAATTGCCAGGAGAGTATCAATGCCATGAAGAAATTATCAAACATCATCTTAAATATAATCCCTCACAATTCCGAGATGTCCCACCTGACTATGTTACGCTCGATGTATTAGCGAGAGCCATTGCTAAAGCACCCGTAAACGCCCAATATGATTTAAGTCATTTCGGCTTCAGCATGGATGATATTTTGATTGAGACCTGCAAGATCCATGATGGATTCTTGAATCATGCCAAGAATGAATTTTTGACAGACAAGGTGCTTGACGAAGTCATTAAACGCAAGCCACTTTCAATTGGTTACCTCAATGAAAGACTCCCCAATATTAAGCGTCATTATATCAATGCCGTGATGAAGGATGCGTTGGCCATTACCTACGTCCCACAAGACAGACGAAAAGAAATCTTGCATGAAGTGCGCCTGAAACGACAGGCATTAGCGAATGATTCCCCCATCCCATAAACTTAAATTATTCCGACCACTTTCATCTGTAAGCAAAAGTGGGGCATGATAAAGGTACGAGGATTTATCTATGCCTTACCAATATGCCATTCAGTGCGACAAGCTTCAGCGAGATATTCCAAATGGCGAGGCCATTTGGGCGACGATCATGCTGAATGCTACGCGCATTCCGACACACATCTTTATTGACTCCGTGGATTTGGCCAGTTTTCTGGACGAAGATGAACCGTTAGAAGACTATATGGCAGACGATCCTGACTCCGCTTGCTATCGGTATGATCATGAAGGAGAGGTTATCTATTTCGTTCAGCATGCTGGCTTTGAATCTTTTTTTACCGCCAACGGCAAAGTACCTTCATACTTTGAGCCGATTGCCGATCTTATGCTTGAACTGCATCGTGACAGCCTTGCACGTACTCTTTTGCCCGCCAATAACGCATTGACCGCTGGAATTTTTGGCGAAGAAGCACCCCCGGAGATGATTGACCTTGACCTGGAGTTTATAGACGGTAGAACGCCACGCTTTCGCTTTTTTATTGAAGGCAAGCCTGTCGCTGGACTTAGCACTAAGGAGGGTAGGGTGGAAACACTCTATGTTCATCATGATCATCGTCGCCAAGGCTTGGCTAGCGCTCTGTTTGATCGAGCGCGACGTGTGTTAGGCAACCTGGAGCATTCCGAGATTTTGACGGATGAGGGCAAGCTGTTTGCCGCCAGCAAAAAGAGGGTCAATGAGGAAGGGCTTTGTCCATGACCGTTACGCATGATGCACAGAGTCTTTTTTTTGAGTCAGCGTGTTCAGACTATTCAAGAATATTGAAGTCATCGGTGGCGCGTGAAGCTCTTGAAGACTTCTGTCATGCGGTTGTTCATGATAAAGCCTCCATGGCGAAATTTTACTCAGAAGTTACATGTTTTTCCGGTCACATTACCCTGATGAATTTAACTCAATGTGGCATACCCTTCAATTTTCATTCTGAACACGTATTAAAGGATGATGCTTATTCTGCCGCAGAGTTTCTGGCGAATGCGATCAACTTTAAACAATGTGAAAGGTCTTGTTTAAGCCTCGTATCGATGGCTGTAGAAGTGTTTGAGCGGTATTACCCGGAGCTGTCCAATCCTTTTGTAGAATGTTTGCTCGATAAATGCATTGAGAATGGGCCTAACGCCATAAAAAATCTGCTTTATAGCCCATGGCAATCGTACCAAGAAGAGTCACCCATTACAGCCAATGCCATTAAGCGAGCTTTAGAGCATAAAGGTCATATTGTCGAGGTTTTAGTTGGCGTGGCAGGCAAGAAGAATTTAGGAAATTGCTTTAAGCGCCTGGGCTTTATAGAACTTATTCCCTTTATTAAAAACAATCAGAAACGAATTTCAATAGAAAGTGACATGGGGCTTTAATTTATGAATTTCAGAGAGTTTCATACATTTTCATTCGGGCGTCTTGATTATACAACAATCGCTTGTAGTGACCTATATGATGCGGTGCTAGCAGGCGTTGCTCCAGAAATTCTTATTCATGAGATGATTGTTCAGTCAGACCAATTTCATGGATTTAAAAGCGCTGGTAGAGATTCGCAAATAGCTCTAAGCTTTTCATCTGCTGTTTCGATTGCTTTTAGAGTGTGTTACAAAACATCAGATCAGGACAAGGCGTTAGAAGCATTAGCTAAATTTGACTGTGACTTTGGATCATCATTTTCAACTATAATGGGAAAATCTACATCCTATTTGGGGCGCAAGCCCAATAATTCATTGCGCACCTTTCGCGAATTTGGTTATCTTTTAAAATATTCGTATAACATCAGAAGCATTTTTTCAGAAGCTTTAAAATATGATGATTTAGAGGCGTGCAAATACCTGCTTTCATCTGCAAAACTGAGAAAGATTCTTGAAAAAAACCTCTTTAATGCTGTAAGACGCTCGTGCGGAAAAGACGCTGCATGCCAGGCGCTTATCAAAAATGATTCAACTTCTATTAATGATTATGTAAAGACCCTGGCGGCTTATGCAGAGACTGACAATGCATCTTTGGCAAATGAATATTACAAAAAAGAACTGACGCCCTTAGTGGGTCATTTATTAATTTCAATGATGCTTGTTAACCCAACCAAAACCTCTCTTAGTGTTATAAATAAATTACTGAGCGACAATGCCGATTGGTACATGGCTGTTTGTGTTAAATATTTGGGGCCAGCCAGCTATTTTGATTTAAATGGAAGAGTTCGCAATCCTGAAGAGGAGGTCAAGCATTTCCTTGACATGGTGCCCAAAGGCGACAGAAATTCAGCGATCAAAGCCATTTGGAAGTCGATTCCTGAAAATTTGATTTTTTCTATGGCTGACAATCCTAAGTTGGCGGATGAGCTACACAATTTGACAGGCTGTCAATCCTTAGTCAGCCTTGTCAGTAATAAATACAAAAGAACGCTGGTTGAGCAAGATTTAAGCATATAGGGCTTTACAATAAATTACTTTAAGCATTTGGGCAATGAGTTTCTTGAGCCGGCTTTTCTCAAAAGACTAGATTCTACTGAAGTTATTGATGATATTTTGCGTACTGGCCATACCTGCCTGGCCGAATGGTTAAAAACCAGGCCGAGTGCCTACACCTGGATAACCCAGGAATTTAAGATGGACAGTTTTTCCCACCGGATGACGTTATTGTCCTTACTGGTTAAAGATTATGAGTCTCAGGGCAATGAAACTCCGGAGCACAATAAGTTCATCAATGACCTGTACACGACACTCTATAACGATGATGGGATGGATGTCTCTGATTCACTCTACGCGACGGGTATAGCCCTGGTTTATCACAACCTGGCTGTTTTGGGCCACGACGCCAAGATGAGTTTGCTCAAAGACTGCTATATCCCGATGTCGGTTAATGACTATATGATTAATTTTGACAGTCAAGACCCCGAGAATTTGTTTAGTGCTGATCTCTTCCCATTGCTGGCCAAGCTACTGCGTAACAGCGCCGTTGAGATAGAGCCCTACACTTCTTATGCCGAACAAAAATGGGGATGTGAACTACTCAAAACGTGTGGAACTTTGGACATGCTTTATTTGCCCAAGGACAACAAACGATCTTTGGTCGAGGAACTCTACGCGCTAGCCGCAAGCTATGATGCGTTAATTGTTGATCGTGAGGATGAGCCTGACTTTCGATTTAAGCTGACAGCAGATATTGTTCAGTACGCATCGGAAATGGGCCGACTCGCGCTCTTGAAGGGTCATTTGCCAGGTGATGTATTGGCAGGCGTTGCCGATTTAACGGAGGTCATGGCACAGCATTTCGGGCTTAGCGATGATATCGTTCATACCCTCAAACGGATTAGCCAGGTTCATGCTGCGATCATTTTGCCTAAAGCCCTGGATTATCTGAATCCGGCGTTTTCTGCCGCTGATCTTTTCGGCATCGATGTTGAATGGCAACTTCCGGAAAACCTTGATAGCACTTTCATTAGCTATAATCTTAAGCTAGGAATTCTTTCAAGTTATGAATCCGCTTTTGGCAGTATCGACTGGGTGCCCATTTACGATGCTTTGTTTAAGAGGGTAGGCATTGAACGCGAAGAGTTTATTGAGGCCATGTCTCCATTCAGGCCCTGTCAATCTATTTATTTGAACTCAAAATCTAATTATTTTGAGCGCCACGTCAATCGATTTTTATTCTCTAAGAAACTATTTGAATCGCAGGATAACGGTATTTACTTTCTTTCCCGCGATCTAAGGATCCAGCCGCTCACCGAAACTCAATTGCGTCGTCTTCAGCAGTTGGAACTCAAAGCATTGTGTAGAAAGAATTCGGTCAATCGCCATCTCATTGATAACTATCGTGAGCCAGGTGGCTTGAGCAAACAAGAGGCGCTTGAGTACTTGAAAGAACAGGGCGGCCTTAACAGCCTGGACGCACTAAAGGCTATTGGCGCAGAATTCAACGACCTCAAACCCTACTATTCAACCTTGAATCCCGAAATCAAGCGATACTTTCTGAATCAGGATCTTGAGCTCTAGTCGACAGTATCCGCCTGATTGCACCTCAGGCGGCCATCTGCTCCTTCTTTTCCACGTACTTTTCAGCAAAGCGCTCTGCGGTCAGCGGCTTATCCCAGAAATAGCCCTGGCCCCGCTGGCACCCCATCGCTCGTAGGCGTTTCATGGTTTCTTCGTCTTCTATGCCTTCGGCAATGCTGATCAGACTGAAGTTTTCTGCCATTTGAATGATCACATTGATCAGGGCCTCATTGTTTTGATCCATGTGACGGACAAAAGACTGATCAATCTTGAGCTGCTGAACCGGTAGACGCCTTAGGTATGACAGGTTGGAATACCCTGTTCCAAAGTCATCAATCGACATCTGCACACCCATCTCGTTGATGGTGGTGAGCATTTCACTGACTTTGTCGGTGTCATCGACGAAGAGGCTTTCGGTCAGCTCCAATTCCAGATTCTGCCCTGGCAAACCTGTTGTGTGGAGGGCCTGAGCAATGGTTTCATGCAAATCGTTGCGGCGGAACTGCATTGGCGACAAGTTTATGGACATGACAATGTCGGTGCCTTTCTGCCGCCAGATCTCATTTTGGCGGCAGGCTTCATTGAGCACCCAGTTGCCCAGGTCGTTGATCATTCCTGAGATTTCGGCCAGGTGAATAAAGGTCAACGGAGACAGCAGGCCTTGAGCGGGGTGATTCCAGCGTACCAACGCTTCGGCACCGATCAGGCGGCCATTTTCAAGGTCAAACTGAGGCTGGTAATGCAGTACCAATTCACCATGTTGAATCGCATGCCGCAAACCTGACATCAGATGAATATTCTGCTTAACACCACTGTGTGAATGCGTGTCATAGAAGCAGAATCCATTTCGCCCCGCCTCTTTGGCCTTGTACATAGCGGTGTCTGCGTTCTTGATCAGCTCGTCATAGTTATTGCCATCGTGCGGGTAAATGGCAATGCCAACTGAACAGCTGATCGAAAGGTCGATTCCATCAATCTCGAAGGGCGTGCGCAAACGCTCCAGCAGCTCATCAGTGAATGTCGCAATGCTGTCTTTGCTGTCTATTTGATCGAGAAGGAGCAAAAATTCATCGCCACTTTGACGACAGGCCGTGTCTTTTTCCGTCACCGAAGCCCGCAACACTTCAGCTATACGCTGCAAGTATTGATCGCCGGCCTTGTGGCCCATCGCATCATTGAGCGCCTTGAAATTGTCCACGTCCATGAAGAGCAGGGCACACTGACCATGATTTTTCTCATTGCGCTGGATCATCGCTTCAAAACGATCTCGTGCCAGTGCGCGGGTCGGTAGACCGGTTAGGCTGTCGTGTTGTGCCATGTATTCGACCTGAGCTTGTGTGGCCAGCACCTGGTCGTGGCTGGCCTGGAGACTCAGGTATGCCGTCGAATAGTCGCGACTAATGGCCCATATCATGCCAGTCGATGTGACCAGAATGAGGATAATCTCAAAGAAGTTGCCAACGCTGATTGGCTTAATTTCGTTAACGTAAACCCCGAAAAAGTTAACCAGCGTGAGGCTCAACAGCGACAGCGTAAAGAAAGCCAGCATCGCCACCAGATGACGCTTGTTGACTACGATGGTGACCATCATCAGGATGGTCGGGTAGGTGATCAGCGAGACATCGCGCAGGCCGTTATTCGCCCAGGTCATGTAGGTCATGACGAAGGCCAGTGACCAGGAAATGAGTAAATAGGCCTGCTCGCTGCTGCCTTTTGACGTTAAGCGCCGAGCAAACGCCAGCATATTATTTAGTCGCTGCTGTTGTGATGACCAATTCTGTGGCCATGGCAGCGAATGTGCCTGTTTCGCAAATCAAGTCTCCAGTGGCGGCAGAGTTTGTCATTCAATCCAAAGCCACTGTGAAGAACAATGAGGGCATGACTGACGCGCAATACCAAAAACATATAGAAGGCTATATTAAAGACAGCCAGGATCAAATTGAAGGTTCTATTTTTGAACTAAAATCAGCTAAGGGTTTTATGCGCACATCGGTGACGCAAAACCTGGTCGAAGCCATTGTATTGAAAGATATTTATCAGGCCGAGCTGCAAAAGTTTCAAGAAACAGGCGTCGCTTCGCCAAAGGAAGACTTCAACTACCAGGTGAATCTTGCCGTGCACAAAGCGCATGGATTGCTTGATTATGGCAAGCTTGAGCCTGGCATTGCCCGAATGATTGAGCTGCAAGATGCTAATCGACCTGTAAACGAGCAGGGTATATACCCTGGCAAGGTAGAGTTTGATCAATACCTTGAGCATTTAGGCTGTCGATCAGAGCAAAATGAGCTCGGTCGACACGACAGCATTGCAGAGGTCTGCGGCGCAAGCCCCCTGCAATACAATCAGTCTACGATTACAACTGCGGATTTGGTGAGTCAGGAAAAAGTGGGCGAGCTGTTTCGAAACGTGGTGGATGGACTACGTGCTCAGGAGTCTCGCGTTCAACACGATCAAGGCTATCAGCCCTGAAAGCTCCCCCGACATTGAACGTTTGACAACCGCATTCCCCATCTGCAATCTTTGATTCAGGTGCGGGAGGTTCATATCGGGGGATGATCTCAGACTTGCTTGGCTTTGTGCTGATGACGCCGATAGCGCTTCCAGCAGCGGTCTTTTTGCGACATGCGAATCATCTCGTATGCACGCTTTAGCTCTTGAACATGACCCACCCTCACAGGCGGCTCTTGGCTGTCGCGCTCATATGTCCCACAGGCTTCTGCCAATAAGCCTATGCGCTTGGGGCGCCTGCGCTCAAGACTCCATCGAGTTTCCGCTTTACTCCCTGCTCGCGGTTTGCGCTTTTGTCGAAAACGCCAGAGGTCGAGTTCGTAAAAGCGATTGGCAATTCGAATCACCCCCTCTGCACAAATGGTCTTCCGGCTCTTGCAATCAATCAGCTCCAAGACGACCGTGCGCTGGGTATAGTCATCGCCTGTCCAGATGCTTTCCAGGTGGCCATCGACAAACCACTCCATGAATGGATAGATCCCAATGCGGCACAGCAGTTCATGCAGGGTAAAAACGCCCTTTAGGATTGATGGCAGACCATGCTGTGGCGTTTGTCGATTTCCGACAAATACCAAGCAATTGAGCAGAGCCTCATCGGCTGCCTTTTTTGTTGAATCATACATAGCGAGTTCCTCAGGTTAATTTAACCTAAGTGAACCATTGTACATATAGTTTATGCATACCAAACCCCCGGATTTCTTCACATTATAGCGACTATCGGAGTTCTGTCAATAGACCTTTTTGGAAATTATCACTATATTGTTTAAAAAGGGGTTGTATATGATTATTAATAAATCAAAACCTGAGCGCGATATTGTTATTGAATTACTTAAGGAGTCCGCCTTAGTTTTAGAACTTGCTTTCAGATGTTTTGAAGAGCTGGATGAAGAAGACTTTGAGCGGATAATTAAAAGCGCCAATGCAATTGATCAAAAAGCGATGTCCATTTATATCTGTGAAGATGCGACTGCAAAGGATCAGGTAATGCCAGAGCTCTTGCGTAGAAGATTTTATGAACAATCTGCTGATGAGATTTTTAGATTACATCGTTTTCTCAACGAGTTGCACGGAAAAGAGAATGCAGTCTTGTGAATTCGCTTATTCCATGAATTTAAGTAAAGGCTTTATGTCACAGAATGGCAGGCGCCATTTATTTTCTAGTTCAAGATAGCAGTATTGCTTGATAGAATCTTGAGACATGTCCTGTCGAGAATTAATGACATTGATAGTTAACGCTAGAATACAGGTCGTAAAGAAATTGATCGGATCGGTGAATTCCCGCCCGCCCTCCGCAGCGACTCTAATCTCAAAGGGGGTTTCTTGAAGGTTGATTGCACCTAAATAGCGCGCACCCGATGTCATAATGACAAGCGGAATGACGTCATGATCGTTAGTATGTGCATGTATTGCATGCCTGGAAACCACAAAGTAATTAGGCATTCCCGCCTGCTGCATCCACTCGTCCAGCAAGGTCAGCGTTTTGTAGATCCTTTCCGGATAAAATAGTTTGTCCATCACCACCAAGGGTATCCGCTCATCCGCGTTACCAACCTCCATCAATTCGGCCTCAAATCCCTGCATGTGAATTGGCCTCGATGGGCGCCAGCCAATAACACTAAGGACTTCGTACCAAGCGTGAATCCTAATACGATCTGAAAGATGAAGCATCATTAGTTTACCGGCGTATGCGCATTCAAGGTTCCAGCGCTTCCTGGGTAAATTTTTTACGCCAATTCGTATGCTTTTCTTCAGCAATTCAACGCCTGTGTCGAATGAGCTATCTTTCAATATGCCATCAATGTTGAATTTGGCGAGTAAATAAACGGCTTCTTCATGAATGGAGCTGATGTGCTCAGGATTGTCCATATTGAGCAATTCAGCATTACTTTCTATCAAAGACAATGCCCTGTTCAGCCATATTGCAGCTTCCTCGGCATGACTTGCATCATGATTGCTGATTTGCCAGGCGCAGATGTTGGCGAAATTGATCATGCCTGTAACCAGACCGAGATTAGCTGCCTGTCTGTAAAGGGATAGTGCCTCTTCGTAATCAGGCGTGCCAGAGATAAGTCCGTCTCGAATTATGGGACAATAATTAATCAACGCCGCTGCTTTTAGTGATGGGTCAGGTGTGGTTGCGATGCAGATTTTGAAATAGGTTTGCGAGCGAAGATAGTCTTGAGGGCTAGTGGCGATCTTCATTAAACCGCTAGCTGCGTTGTAAGCGTAATCGTAAAGCCCCAGATCAACTGCTGAACAAAAGAGTTCAATCACTGGGGTTCCCATACAGCCTGCATTTATGGCTAGGTTGCTGATGCTGCCCACCAGTCCGTCGATGATGGCTAAGTCCCCATTGGTCTCCACATCCGACTGCATTCGAAGAAACTTCAATTCATGCTTGAGTAGATGAGTAGCCAGGCGACAGGCGGATTCGACCTCTCCGTTCACCGCCAATCTGAGCACGATTTTCCACTGCTCATCGATTGAGTCCGACCAGATACCATCCAGATCATCCGTGCAAAGCACTACAGAGTCGGTAGGCTTTTGATTGGTCATGGCGAGCGCTCGCTAGGCTTTCCATGGATCATATCATCGCGTGCGGAGTTTGCAATTCCACATCTGGCGAATTGCCATCAATCTGGGTCTTCTTCCATTCACTGCCGAAATCTTGAAAAGATGTTTATTGACAGCTGACGGAGGCGTGAGATGATTGGCCTGACAAGAAAATGGAGTCAAGCATGAAACTCAATGATGTGACGAGCTCTGCAAGCGCATGGTTTGATGTTGTTACTGTCTTTATGGCCTTGGCCACATTGGTAGGCGCGGTGGTTTGCGCGACGATGCTTTTTGCTTTTCTGATTCGCAATAACGGATCCTCTGAGAAAGGCAAGCTTCACGGCACCTCGCGGCAACCTTCTAAGTCAGTTAATCCTGGCAGTGGATATTCTGGTTCCTGCAAAGGCGGCTCAAACCGAGGCAGTTGGTTTGACAGCTCAGATAGTAGTGGTGGCTGGGGTGATTGCGGAGGTGGTTGCGGCGGCGGTGACGGCGGAGGTGGGGGCGGTGATTAAAAAAATCATCAATACCTATTGACAGGTTGCCAAGAGCCGCTATAATGGGCCCCATCAAAGCGAATTTCGTTTTGCGGCCAGTGTGCCAGGACTGAGTGGCGACATTCAGAAAGGGGGATTCTCGCAATCTTCCGCTTAGCGTGAAAGCGTTGAGTAAAACACGCAAGGTGAGGCACGTGTGATCTGTTCAGGCAGGTCAATAGCATGAAGTTTCGCCCCGAAGGAAGGCCGAGGGTAACTCTGTAGGTCTTGACCGGCTGATAACCGGGATAGGGGATCCAACGAATCGAGTGTGAATGCCAAAGGCCGTGCTGCTGAGTTCGAGGATGGCTCCAAGGGCGGGTAGCGGTTGGTTATAGGCTGACGTTGTGAAAGCAGCGTGAGGTCGGGACTAAACAGTTTGAGTAAGGCTTAGCGGCCCGAAAGGATAGCGAGGCGTGTAGGATTTTGTGGGTCAAAAGCTCATGAAACTACGGCAATGCACGTCTTAGCGAGAACACATGGCAATTGTGAAAAACGCACAAGCCATTGCCGGTATGTTGCGATAAGCATCCTAATCCTGGGCATCCTTCGGGGTGAACTCAGGCACTGAAAGGCTCGCAAGGCTGATTGGTGTTGATGGAAAGGCGCACGTTTGGGGTCGAACCCTTCACTGCTCGCAAGGCAGGCGGTAGCTGGAACATCGAGTAGCAGCATACGACGAGAGTAAAGCCACTCTCTAAAAAAGGCGGATGTGACGCACGACACCCTCGGGGGTGTGGATACGCCAGTAACGTTGGGATAGCCCCCTAATGGTACGCTGCGCAAACGGTGTGTCGGAGTGACTGTAGTCTCAGGTCGCTTACCTAAACAACCATCAGGTTGTTTTCCAAAGTGATGCTTTGGAAAGCAACTTTTGACAAGGGGCTTGCTCCTTGTCGGGTCGGTGAACCAGGACTGTTTGGCAACAAACAGAAAGGGGTAAAGCTCGCATAGCCCCGCTTCAGATTTCGGTTTGGAGTAAATCACGTAAGGCGAGGTGTGTGGCGAAGGCCATTCCTTATGCTCTGGCATGAGGATAGTGTGAAGATTCTCCTGAAACGCATGAGTTGGGAAACTCTGGATTCATGCGCAGCGGCCTGGAAAGCCTCTAGGGGATCAAAGAGTCGAACATGAACACCAAAGGCCGTGCTGCTTAGTTCGAGATTAGCGTCGAGGGCGGGTAGCGGTTGGTTAAAGGCTGACGTTGTGCAAGCAGCGTGAGGTCGTAACCAAACAGTTCGAGTAGGAGGCCATCCGAAAGGGCATGAGGCGTGTGGTATTTTGTGGGTCAAAAGCTCATGAAGCCACGGCAACGCACGTCTTGGCGGGTTCAGCGATTTAGCTCAGTTGGTAGAGCAAATGACTTTTAATCATTAGGCCGAGGGTTCAAATCCCTTAGTTGCTACTAAAATGCAAAGTCGTTGCCGGAACATGTGTGAAAGCACCTTAATCCTGGGCATCCTTCGGGGTGAACTCAGGCGCTGAAAGGCTCGCAAGGCTGATTGGCGTTGATGGAAAGGCGCACGTTTGGGGTCGAACCCTTCACTGCTCGCAAGGCAGGCGGTAGCTGGAACATTGAGTAGCCATGTTCGACAGAAGACACGCCACTTCTTTAAAAAGGCAGGTGTGAGGCAAGACGCTCATGCGAGCGTGGATACGGAGGTAACGATTGGCACGCAGCTGATCGGTAAGCCATCCAAACGATGTCTCGGGTAGCCTGTAATCTCAGGGTTATCACGAAAAAGCCGCGAAAGCGGCTTTTTTGTTTTCATGAAAATTGATATTTAATGCGCGAGTTCTTGTTGTTCGACAAATTTCATCAGCGCTCTTGCCAGATCACTATCATATCTAAAAGCCATCATTTCTGCGTTTCTTGGCTCAAAGCTAGAGTCCATGATGACACTTAGGGCATCAAACATATCTTCGCTAGTGAAACTAGAAAAATTTAACAGATCAACGCATTTTTTTCGTATTGGTGTAACGCTCATAACAAAATACCCCCTGTTAGAGAAAAAATTCAAAGTAACCAGTGTTTGTACAAGAGGCTTGCCAAGTTAGATATGTCGGAGGTAGGCCTCAGCAACTGTTTTACGACGCTTGTGATCAGGCGTGCTGAAGCATCGATATAGCATCAAGCAAGCTATTGAATCCGTCGTTTGAACTCCCGTCCCGGTTCAGCCAATAGCCCGTGATCCCAACAGCCTCTGGCCCGCGCACGTCGCAGCGAGGCGAATCCCCGATCATGCAGGTCGACCCTGCTTCGGCCCCGAGGGCAGAAAGACAGTTTAGGTAGATCTCGGGGTCTGGCTTGGTTTTCCCAAGCTCAAAACTCAGCAGATATGCATCCAGTCCTGGCAACAATTCGCGTACTGCCGCCCCATAGGGTTGCGCCAGGTTACTGCACACCGCGATCTTGATGTTGAGCTCACGTATCCCGTCCAGCACCTGCCCAACCTCAGGAAAGCACTCGATAGAGGCAATATGACGTTCGAGCATTTTGTCCATTGATTTCGAAGCGGTTGCATCAAGTCGGAGGCCAACATGTTCGGCACATTGACGCCACCCCCAAGGGTGGCTCATGAAGTCGCGGCTTGCCGTTCTTGGAACAGCCAGTCCCTGAGCGATTGCCATTCTGACCAATCGGGAGAAGGGATCCAGGCTTCTGTCAATTTTGAGCAAGGTTCCGAATACATCAAAGATTATGGCTTTCATGTGCATTCTGACCTTTAGAAGACGGTTTTCAGTTCATGTACGCTAAACTGAGTTGTGTTAATATGGTGATTACACGCGATATTAATGAATTAGAGCAAAGGTAGTTCTGTATGTCAACGAAGCAATCGTTAAGCGATCTAGTCAGGAACATGGATGCCCTGGCAACCATTCCCGATAATGTTTCGCTTATTTCAGAGTTAGGGTTTCTTCATGGCAAATGTAAGGATGAACAACTAAAGGGATTAGTCGACATCATTAGTCGTTATGGCTATGCCAATATTGAATATGTCATAAACAACGGCGATAAATCTGTAATTGATCCTTTAATATACGATGAGTCCGCATCCTTATTGACCAGAAATGGCATTCCTATCCATCTAGGTTCTTTTAATTGTGGTATATTCTCACAGGAAACACTACTGCAAATTTTAGACAAACATCCCGATTCGATTTACCACATTCCTCAGGACATGATTTCTCTTGAAATGGCTGAAATGGCCATTACTGGAGAACCAGAGCTATTCAGAAGCATCCCTGTTGAATTTCAAACACTGGAGATGGTTAGGAAGATACCACCCCATCCAAGGAATTACGTTAATGTTCAAACTGAATTACAGAAAGTTATCTTCAAGGAGTGGATTGAAGGTACATTTGAATTTAAGTCACATCTATCAGGAACAAAACATGATCTCCTGAAGACACCTCAATCTCCGGGAGATATTTTCAAACTTTACCAGTCAACTCGATATTCTGGGTTTGATTCCACTTTCTTTACGGTCATGTTCGATATGATGCCGTATTTGCTGGGATTTTATGACCCCGCTCAGTGCTGGGCAGATGCCACTTTGCCCGAAGAGAAGGATTTTGTGATACAGGCCTTTGGCAAGGAAATCCTCCTGGAGAAGGCCGAAATCCCCACCGAAAGCAAACGGAAATGGCTTGAAGACAGCCTCGGAATTTAACTAGCCCATACCTGAAGCCATATCCAATTCAAATCCCCGTTCTTGATATTCTTTTGCGTGGATCTTGATTTCAGGTTTCAATGTTTTAGCCAAAGATAGTCCGTACATAATGGCACTGACATCGCTTGCTGCACGGTGCATACGATGTATTTCAATATCGACCTCGATGATACGTTCGGCGATTTCGTTGGCATCGTGTACGTTAAAGCCGTTCTGCCGCAATTCCTTGATGTACAAGTCATGCACAGGCATCAGTTGTCCAAATGGCAGCGGTCGCCCCGCCATTTTGAAGAGCTTGGACAACCAAAGGTAATCATGGGTCGGCGCATCTGAGTAGGGGATGTTTGATCCCAAATCCTCTAGAAATTGTTCAACCACCATTTGCGGATCACTGCCTTCGGACAGTGATTGCTCAAGCGTTATTCCGTGCTGCTCATAACTGAACTCGCACCAATCTAAATGAGAGGCCACTGCTGCCAGGTTGATCAGGTAGGAACGCACCTGACCATCGGGCAGGCTCCAGGCGATTTCAATAGGGTATCCGTGGAAGTGGTCAAGCGATGTGGCTTCAATATCGAGGATCATTGCAGTCATGTTTCCCCATGGCTCAGTCTGCGGTTTTTTCTGTTTTGGGTAATGCCTATGGATGTAATCCATTGCTTACACAGTTTCACCATTGTTACGTAACCCTGATGCGGGTGTCAATTGACATCGATAGAAAAAGTACAGTTTCGAACAACTGATCTTTATCCTTTGTAATCAATAGTTTAGAGTGAATGAAGGGCGTCAAGATCAAGAAGGGTAGCTATGGCCTGTTGCCATCTCTATTTTGATATGCGCTAATTGACAGGGAGAGGACTTGCGGGGCTGTATCGCCCTGCCTTTACCCGAGATTAGCCTATGTATCAGCGCAATGCAGCCATTGCCCATGACACTGAAGACCGTGATTGGTGGTATCTACACGGCATCAACCTGGAAGAATCCTTCGTTCAGATATGCCAACAACGCCTTTCCCTGAAGGCTCGAATAAACCCTTCGAAGCGGTTTGATAAGTATGCGCCTGACCTGATGGTAGAGGGCAATCTGGCTGATCTGAAAACCCAAAACACACCTTTTTTCACGGCCCGTAAATACGGCCTGGATCCTCAATACACCTTTACCTTCAATCGCAAGGATTACGAGCGGTATCAGTCAAGATACCCTGAGATTGATATCTATGTGTGGCTAGATTGGCGCCAGGTTGAAGGCTATGGCGCCAAGGTCAACTACCTGGGTGGTTTTTTCAGGCTGCCGTTCTCGCGGGTGGCCGAGCTTATCGAGGCTGGCGCCAAAGAGCATTTCTATCTGCGCCGCCAAAGCGAAGAAGATCGCAATGCCAAGTCATCGTTTCTGCTGGACATCCGGGATTTTGAAGAGCTTTT
>JACCDZ010537979.1_pt1 | contig 30635 bp, 44 predicted proteins | sample 7449551 | NCBI WGS metagenome assembly JACCDZ01 (sample SAMN15323452, study PRJNA562643) | freshwater metagenome | isolation source: river surface water | place: USA:Blue River Watershed | collected 2017-08-18 | reverse complement strand
TGCCGCATCAGTAGCCCATCCCGAGTTCTTCGGAGAGGTTGGCCAGTTCGTCCATGGCTTTGTGGCTGACTGCATCGCGCTGCTGTTTGTATTCCATCAGGTCGGAGAAAAGCACCCGACGATGACGGCCAGTCTTGTGATGAGGCAAAGCGCCTTCCTCCAGCAGTTTCACCAGGTGAGGTCGAGATACGTTTAGCAGGTCGGCTGCTTCCTGGGTGGTCAACTCCGCGTGGACAGGAACCACTCGAACCGAGTTGCCCAGGGCCAATTCACCAAGGATGTCCACTAGCAGGCGTAGCGCGCTGGTGGGCAACTCTACTTGGTGAGCCCGGTTCTCGGCATCGTAGATTTCGATTCGCTGAGTATCTGTCTTGGTCGATAGGAAGGCCGCGAGATCGCGTTGCCCCTGTACCGCAGCAGCAACCTCGCGAGCCTCTGGGAAGCCGGCGAGTTCGGACACGTTCATGGTCTCACTCCGTTTGTGCATTGCTTGGATTTACAATCCTATCTTAATCGAAATAAACGAAAACGCAATAAACGAAACGGGCGAAACGGTGAGCGGTGCTGGCTTTTGGCTCGCGCGGGCTCCTAGTGTGACTCCCCTGGGGGGGGGCTGGATTTGCTAGGGGTTATGCCAGGTAACTGAAGTACAGCACGAAGCCCGAAAACAGCGGACGCCGGTGACGAATCGGTCTTGGAAAGCCTGGCCTTCGAGGTCAGCGGGCCTCGCTGACTCACATCCCTGGCGAAGGGTGTGTGTCCATGGCTGGCTCTGGGTAGCTATCAGCGGTGGGAAACTGCTCTTTGTGCGCATAGGCAATCCGCCGACCTTCTGCACTGTACCGCTCCAGCGTGAATTCGGTTTCAGTCCAGTGGAGTCTCATTTTTCCGCCATCCTCCAGCGGCCGCTCAAAGGTCGTGGACTTTCCGTTATCGAGCTTGGTGAAACCGAAGGTTCCTACCGGGTCTACCTGGTACTTGCCGCAGGCTGAGAGCATCGGATTACGAATCTGATGCCCCTCATGCACAAATCCCATGACGTCCTCATCATAAGGGACCAGTTTCGGTGCGCCATAGTCGGTGTAATGGAACATCGTCGCGTCCAGCATCGGCGGAACTGACCCGATCTCTTCATCAGTCAGTTGTACCTGGCTGCGTAGATGGTGGATCGCTACCAGGGCAGTGGTTTTGGCCATGACGTAAGGCATCGTCGAGAAGAAAACCTCAGTCTCGACTGCGTATTCGGTCGGATCAAGGTTGTGCTGCTCCTGAGCTTCTTTGGCGTAGCCGCAATGCGTCACGGTATTGCTGCTCAAATTAAAAACCAGGCGCACGGTATCAACGCGGTTGTCGTTATCCAGCATCAGCAGGGAGATTGCCTCAAAAGCGGACTGATAGATCATGGGATTCTCCTCATTGTCGTGGTGCCGCATTCTGCCGTAACGGTACGGGTTTACGCACAAATTACCTCTAATCCATCCATGCTATGTCCCATTGCCCAACCCTCCTGTTCGCGCCCTTGCCTGGCTGCGCCAGGCATTGGCAACCTTGACCTATTTATCTGGACGACCCTGACTTGCTTATCTCGATTGCCTGCTTGTATCGTGATGATCTTGTTAGCTTTTTTAGATGATCTCTACCTGCATTATCTGGATGATCCTGACTCATTAAATTCAGATGATCTTGAAAGAAAGGGCAGGGTGATCTCACTTAAATGGGCTTGGGTCTACTGGATCTGTATAGGTTGGGGTTGCCTCTTAAGGGGAAGATCAAAAGCAAGTTAGCGGGGATATGGCTGTGCAGGGAGTTCGGTGTTTTTGAACGAGCCATGGTTGGGTTAGAGGTAATTTGAGTGATCCCGATCCTGTGACGGATCGAGATCTGGGAGGGCTTTATCAGCTCGGGCCATTAGCCATGTCGCTGAAGTTTTGAGCCTGCAGCCGCGGGTCTGTTTTATTCAGATCAGCATCCAGGGCATCGACTTCGTGATCGAGCACAGGGAAGCAGTCCATGGTTTCCTCGCGGTCCTCCTCGAACGTACCTTCGTCAAGCAAAGCGATAGCGGCTTCGCTGGACAGCTCTACGCCGTCTGGGGTCAGGTAGGTGTAGACATCTGCCCCGTGGCGGTGCTCGTAGACCGAAACGTGGAGGGTTTGTCCGCGTGCGGCATCGAGCTGCGCGGCTACCTGTTCGTCTTTTAGCATGTGGATATCCTTAGCGTGGGCCTTCGCAGAGTTTGAGTGCACCCTCAATCGCGACAACGATTTTTGAGCACATAGCGATCTTCCTGCGTTATTTGACTGCATGTTACGGCTGCTAATGGGCCGCTTGCAAATATTCTATGCAATGTTATGCTATTGGCATTGCTTATGTAAATCATTAAAAGGATTAGCGTCATGTCGATATCACTTCTCGGGCACAAGCTGAACCAGCGTCAGATCAATGCCTGCACGAATAGCCTGAACGAATTGATTCAAGGCCGCCTGAAGCAGAGTGATTTCGAGGATAGCTGCATGGCTGCCCTGGAGGCCGCAGGATGCCCGATTGGGTATGACACGAATCTGGATCCGTCCAAGCCAATTGAGCAGCGCGCGTCGAACTGGATCGTCAATGGGGAGGTTGGTCTCTCATCTAAGGCGATCTGGGCGCACATGATGGGAGTTGAGGAGGAAGACGGTTTTTCACATCCTCATGATCCCGATGACCTGAATCGCTGTCTGCTGCTGTTAGACCTGATCCCCGAATGGCGCCCAAGGATGCCCGAAATGGCTGTCAGAGGGCCCTACTGGGAGGCTCTGGCTGCATGCTGGCAAGAGGTTGAAAGCTGTTTTCTTGCTGAAGTCGGCCTGGACTGGTCAAAGGGTGCAAGTGCTCCGCAAACCTATGAGCTGATGAATTCCGCTTACCGCGTAGCAAGGGGTTAATGATGGCCACTAAAACAAAAGTCTCCAAGACAGAAACCGCAAAGCCTGTAGCGGCCAAGGTAGCTAAGGCAACCGCCAAGGCAGCAGCCGAACCGAAGGTTAAGGCTAAGGCGAAGATCGAGCCTATGGGCTCCGAAACCGAGCTATGCGCTCTGTTTATCAGTGAGTTCAACACACTTAAAGGGTGGACTTGCTACCCAGAGGCTGCGGGCTTCGACATCCTGTGTGTGCACGAGGATGGCCGGCAGATCGGCGTGGAAGCAAAGCTGACGCTTAACGCCAAGGTAGCCGAACAGATCCTGCCGACCGACCGGGACGACCTGTGGGGCGCTCCGGGGCCGGATCACCGCATCGTGATTGTCAGCAAGATCACCGAGGCTAGCGCCGGCATCGCCAGGATGCTCGATCTGCTCGGGGTTAAAGTGCTCTGTCCTCGCGTTAAAAAGACTGCCAAAGGGCAGAGCTATACCTTTGATTCTTTTAACGACCTGCGCGAAGCCAGGACCCGTAAAACGCAACTGAACCGTATCTGTCTGCAAGACTGGAATCCAGCACGGCGCTGCCGTGTTCCGGTTATCGCTGAAGACGCCCCGGCAGGCGTTCCTTGCCCGGTGCGACTGACCCCATGGAAGGAGTCCGCCATTAAGGTGATTGCGCTCATGCGTAAGCAGGGCTTCATCACCGTCAAACAAATCTCATCGCACGGGATCAGCCCGACACTGTGGGTCCGCGGCCGTGGTCGCAGATCCGCATGGCTAGCCAAAGGGGAGGTGAGTGGTCAGTGGGTGGAAACCAAACACTTGCCTGATTTTACTGCGCAGCATCCGGCGCTTTACGAGATCGAGACCGCTAAGGCGGCGTAACCAAGGAGATATTGAATGACTCTGCTGCCGTACGATTTTGATCTGCTGTACGACTTGAAAACCGTCGAACAGCTTCACGAGCACCTTACCGGGAAGCAGCGCTTCCCAACCCACGCAACGGATGCGGAGTTGGTCTCGATGTGCGCGCAGTACGGCGTAGCTCTACCTCCAGAGCTTGTTAAAATCGCTCCGGAAGTCGATCAGCTCGCTACGAACCAAAGGCTTTTGGATGCGCTGACGACGCTGACCGGGATGGCTGAAAACTTCCCGTCAGAGCTTCACGCACAGCACCCAGATGTCGCCGCTTGCCGAGCCCTGATCAATGAGCTGGCTGCGGCCGAGCCCGCTTGCTCTGGCCCTGGTATTTGAGGCTGCGATGAACGGCAGACGCCCACTAAAGGATGACCAGCGCGCGGACGCCGCACGGCTTATGGCGATATTCAAAGCCAAGAAGCAAGAGGCTAGAAAGCGCGGCGAAATGCTCAGCCAGGAAATGATTGCCTTGGCCTGCGGATGGTCAGGGCAGAGTGCCTTTGGCCAGTACGCCAGAGGGATTATTCCGCTCAATATTCCGGCGATCATCCAGATATCAAAAGCGCTCGGATGCTCACCGAAAGAGATCAGTCCTGGCCTTTGCGGCTCTATCGAACTGGCTGAGCCAAAAGTTCTGGATGTTCTCGAAGAGAACGAAAGATTACGTCGATCGCTCTCAGAGCTGACGAGGGTCGTCGAAACGCTCTCGGTAGATCTGAGCAAATCCTATCCGGAACTTGCCGCAGCTAAAGCACTGCTGCGCAGGGAGGACCAACCAAGGAGGTCTTTGTGAGCGGAACGCTGAAAACCTACGAGAGCAAGATCAAGTGTCGTCTACTGCAGATATCGCTCGATCGCAACCAGGTGCGCCTGGTTTTACCGCGAGGCGAATCAGCCGATAAAGCTGGCGTGATCGCTGTAGCTACTCGTGTCTGCCCTGACTGCTCGAACGTGCTAGCGATCGCGGCAGACGGGCTTTTCACGCTATACCGCAAAAGCGGTCCAAACTGGCAGGTTTCTAGCGGCAAAATGTCACCGCCCGTCACTTGATATGCGCTATTCTTGAAGGAAATGTTATCGCTGTGCAATCAGCTATCAAACTGCATAGCGCTGGAGTCTTATGAGAATCACATTATTCACACTTCTGGCGATATCGTTCATGTCGGGGAAGTCTCTGGCTTTCGCGTCCGGCCCTGAATGGCAGTGGGATAAACCAGGCACGTCAGGCTTCTATGATGGCGCGATCAATCTGAATGATGGCGGGGCGAACGGGAGCTTCAGTCGTTACGATACTGGGGTGACACCAAATATCTCTAATGACACCGTGTCGACACCGCCCGTGCTTATGGTTATCGCTGCCACGGATGTCAAGTTTGATATCGTCCAATCCGGAACGGCGGTTGTAAAACCTGTCTGCCAGGCGCCTGAAACTCCCCGAATTTTCGTGACCCCGGTGACCGTATGCAATTTCGGTGTTGGTAACCCGATTGCTGGCATCAATGCCTGGGCGGATGACGCCGGCGCCAGCTGGACGCCGCGTGTCGCTGGCTGGTTTCAGGGGTACGGCTGGAGAACCTTGGACGGGACCGCTTGCGGCCGCGTCGAGGTTAAGTATTTCTGTGAATAAGCCACGCTTGGTTGCCGCGATGCTGCTTTGTTTTTCGGCCGCAGAAGCGTCTGCTGGCGACGCGACAAGCAATACAAGCCCTGCTGTAACGACAGCTCTAGGCACTGCTGGCGCTGCGTGCGTAAACGAGCACGAACTCGCACTAACGTCTACCGGAACGCCAATCAAATGCAGTGGCGGTATCTGGAAGCACCAGGCCATGTCTGGCATATACAAGACCGCGCGAACTGAGCTTATTTATCCTGCAGACGTCGGTACATTTAAAACCATTCGCGTTGACTGCCCGACAGGGAAAAAACCTATAGGTGGGGGATGCGTGTTTTTCCATCAGCCTGTTGGCCCGTGGGGTCCGTGGCGAGTTCAATCGATCGTGATCAATTCGCCAACTACAGATTTTGCTGGATGGCAGTGCACCTGGGGACCTGTGAAGGTGTGGGGCAGCTGGGACTGGATTGACCCTTCAGGCAATACGAGGCAGGCCGAAGCGACCACGGGGGTAACCTGTGCGGACTATTAAATATCTCGCCATTCTCGCTGCTTTTATGCCGCTACTGGCTATTGCAGGCGACTCAACGTCAGGTCTTTCCAATCCTTCTGTCGGGCTTCACGTCGTTACTGCAGGAACCGCTTGCTCAACGCCAGGATTGATGGCGCAGACGGCAACCGGCGTCATTGCTTCCTGCGAAGGTGGCATTTGGACTGGGCGGGCACTGTCCAATCCTGAGCTTGTCTGGTCGGGCAGCACTGCATTCAGCGGCTTTGGCGGCAAAGGCCACTATGTTGCTTGTCCTACCGGGAAAAGAGCGGTGTCAGTTGGCTGTATCTTATGGGCCACTGTTGCCAGCGTGGATAATGGAAACTTCGGCTTCATTCATGATGAAAGCTCGATAGCAGGCGGCATAAATGGTTTTGGGATGCCGCTACCTGGCGATCAGGGCGCCTACTGCCTGATGGTCGCCGAAACCGGCAACACCGGAGCTGTCATACCTGTCGCTATCTGCGTGGATCGATAACTATGCGCTTTCTACCCCTCGCGCTTCTTGCGGTCTTGTCTGGTCATGTTTATGCCGGCGACTCGACTTCCACCACCACATCTCCCACTGTGAACTCCAGCAACCAAACGAAAGGCGCTGCTTGCACGCGACCCCAAGAGCAGGCGGTTACTACTGCTGGGGATCTGCTCACTTGCTATGGGGGGACATGGAAAGAAACGGGGATGAACGGGTACGAAAAAGTAACGGACACCTATTACCGCACCGCCGCGGATAATTACACGACGGTTGTTCGGTCTAAAGCGTGCTCGCCTGGAAAAGTGCTAATCAACGCTGGTTGCAACTTTAACGGCGGCACCAACCAGCACGGCGTGGGCTTTTACGGTGCGTTGAACGATTATACAGCGCTCTGCTTTTACAAGCTGCATAACGCCTACGACCCTGCTTACCCTGGTGGAATTGAGAACTCGCTAGTCACAACGGCCTATTGCGCTGACCCTAACTAAATACGACCGACCACAAAAAAGCCCGCAGTGCGGGCCTTTTTATTTGTGTAGCACTGAGCCGATCAAGGCTCCATGCCGGCGTATAACGGTGCCACCTGTTGAATGGCCTCAAGCACGTCGTCCAGCACTCTGAGCTCATCCTCAACCCCATCAGCCAGCGTAAAGCCGTTTTCAATAGCGTCGCGGATGTCATGCGCGCGATTTCTCAAGGCTTGCTCATATTCCGGGCTGATGCGCTCAGCAAGCGCGATAGCCTCATTACCAGCAAGCGTGAGTTTGCCGTCTGGCATCTCTACATAGACGAGGTGATTGTCCTTCAGCCAATTGTCATCGAAGTGGAGGCGAGGAGAGCCCTCACTGCTTAGCGGCTGCGTTAAGGGTGCGATATATGAGGCGAAGTAAACGGGCCTGTCGACAAGCTCAGGCGCTGCTATCAGAAGCTTCTCTGCATCAAAGTGATTGATTCTGACCCATGAGTTTTCAGGCAGGACATGGCCTGAGCTGGGCTGCTCGCCTGTTCTTACCGGTATCTCGTTCAGCATGGCGGCGAGTCGGCGACCGAAACGCTGCGAGTTCTGAAGAAAGAAGCTCATCTCGCCACGGCTATCAATGTAAGGCAGGCTTTTAAGCTTTTTCCCGAAGCAGGCAGCGAGATCGGACAACCCCTCTCGCAGCAGGTGTTCGCGTCTCGCAGCGAAGTCCAGAGGGCTGAGATCAAGTCTCTTTGCGTTATGCGCCTGAATAGCGATTGCGTTGTCTTTTATCTGCTTGTTCATTTCTGTACCTCTGGCCGCAGGACTGATGTCCCGGCTTAATTTTCTGATGGCAAGCGAAAGCATAGATCTGACATCTCCTGTGGCCTCGTGAAGCATACGGCTGCGAAACTCATGATCGTCCACATCGCGCCCATTGATTCGCATGAAAGAACCAGGCTGGCTACGACCAGCAAAACTGCACTCGAAGCGAGTGTCGTTCAACTCGAAGCTGCACGGGGCATTCAGGTGCAGCTCTCGAAAAAGCTCGGGCGTGTACCGATAGATGAATGCAGCCAGCACGCGAATCGCTTGCGGGCCTGCTACGTCCAGCAGGATTTCAGCGTAATCATCTTTTGATTCGCAGAAGTTTCCATCCACGAAAAACGTCTCGCAGAAACTGCCGTGGCTGTCTCTAGCCCGGTAGTGCCGAAAGCGAGATCCGTTGAGGTCGAACTCGGTAACGTGGCCGCTATTCATGCGTGGCGGCTTTGATTGGGCTGCTCTCACAGTGAGGGGCCCTCACTGCTTGCTGGTGCCGTGATCTCGTCGGTCTGAGGGCCTTTCTGAGCGTCCAGAGGGATGGCTAATGCCTTCTGTTGCTCCATCTCATCTCTCCGTACTTCTGGCGTGATCTTCTCAGCTAACAAATAAAAGGCGTGACCGAGGTCCGATATGAAGCTGTGAACTGCTTCAGTCATGCGATCCCTGAACAGATCAACATCAACAGGCTCTCCGTTGATCTTCATGTGAGTTTCGCAAAGCGCCCTGATGGGCTTGTTTTCAATCGCGTTGAACTCGAACAGTGTCTCGCCAACCTTGACTGAACCTGGCCAGTCGAGATGTATGTAGCGAGGGTAGGCTCGCAAGGCGGTTAAGGATGAGCCACAACCAAACTCGCCGATTGCCCTCAGGGCTTGAGGCCCAACCGCTTGCAACACCTTGCGGCCAAACTCTTTAGCTCCGTTCCCGGTGCCACCGCAAAGCTTGCCGTCGACGTAATACAGCTCGCAGCGGAAGTCGTGCGAGTCTTGCGCGCTGTAATGAGAGAACGCCTGATTGTTCAGGCTGAAGCTACTCATCCTGGAGGTTCCGCGCATTAGAATGAAGGTCCCTGTTCGACTTCGCTTTCTTGCGAAGCCTTGATCTCGTCGATGAGGGACTCTTCTTGGAAGCCCAGGAAGACGTCTTCTGAATTGGTAATCGCCGCTTCAAGATCCTCCACTGTAAAGGGGAGAGTCTTAAACACTGTTCCATAAGTCGGCTCTGTCATCTCGAGCTCAACAACAAACTCCAAACCATCGTCGGATACCACAACCTCCAGCGGGGTGTGTGAAACCATGGAGTCATCCATGGCGCCGACAGCGGTCAATTGGACAGTCCCGGTCTTGGATACTGGGTTGATCCCAACAGAGCAGAGATCGTTCGACTTCATTAGATCCGGAAGCTGGGAAATTTTCCGGATCAGATCGCCTTCAATTTCGCAGCGAACCGCCAGTGGAGCGAAGTCGTTTTCGCCTGTTTCGACTTGGATATAGATAGTCACGTCAGCCTCCTTTGATTTCTTTTTATATTGCGGTAGTAAACTTTCAAAGATGGCGAATCATAAAGCTCTCAAAGGGCAGCGTCAAATTGCATTGATGGCATAAAATCTCCTGCAAGATGGAAATTAAGGCGAAAAAAAGCCCGGATCTGACCGGGCGATTTTTCTTGCCGCGCTGGATCGTAGAATTACTTGCTGCGATCCAAGATTTTCATCTTCTGAAAGTTAGGCGAACGTCATATCGGGCAGCACATCAGCTTAAAGTTGGCCGCGCCAATGCCGTTGTGAAAGCCAATCCCCGCCGAAAAAAAGTTAGGGTAAGGCTCCCATCCGGCTATTCCAACCGCTGCGGTATTAACAGGGCAGGCTCGGGCGTCATAAGAAAACCCAACAGACTTGAAAGACCCATAATTATAGTAATCAGGTATGGCGCCGCCCGCTGAGCGCGCACCAACCGATACAATCGTGCAGCCAGCAAAGTTCACAGGCATGCTTGTGGAGCTCGGAATCGAAAGCCCTGGCGCAGCTTGTTGAGTTATGACATCAGCAAAGCTAAGTGAAGCATGCAAAAAAATTACAGCCGCAAACGCTAGCCTCATGACATGCCTCCTTATATGCAGTAGATCGAGTAAATTCTAAAATGAGGTGTGTCCGCCAGCGCGGGACCTGTGTATCCCGCAAGCCGGCCGACAGCCATCAATCGTGCGCCAGCTCTCGGAACGGTCCCAGTCATCGGGTACGAAACACCATTTACAACAAAATTGATCGTCTTGGTTTCATAGACAAGCTCAGGAGACCCAAAAGGAAGCTCTGGATGATGCGCTATCGGCCTGGTGCAATGCACGGCGCCAGCAGCCGTAAAGTAAGCTGAAGCCGGGCAGTTGCTTATAGCGCACGCCGAAACAACGCCGCCGGCAGCGGAGCCTGGTATCCCATATCCACCACCGCCGAGGAGAGAAGGCGTGGAGCTGGAACCTGAAATCAGATCAGCTGAAAACGCATCGGCAGAGAGCAGCAAAGCAGCGAAAGCGTATGTCAAAAGCACTGATTTTTTCATGGTGAAATTGCCCCCCCAAAACAGCAGGTAACTACGTAAATCGATTCCGCACCTACAGGGCAGCCTCCGTCACAGGCCATTGGCGTAAAAGGTAATCCGGGGTATCCGACGTTGTTTTGCAGCGTAAAGCCGCTAGGGGTAAAGCCTTGATCGCAGTAAAAGAAAACATCAGCCCCTATTCGCTGGCTCCTAACACCATTATCTCCACCAGGCCCTGCGCAGCTTGCAATTGGCGCGCTTATCAGTGGCGGAGCAGCGCCTTGCGATCTCACGTCGCTCCCCATGGATGCAGATGAAAAAAAGCAGAAAGCCGAGCTAACCAGTATTTTTTTTATTTTATGGGAAAGCATCTCACCACCTTAAAGCTCAGAAATCATTATGTAAGCTGCACTCATAGCATTTCAGCGTAACTGCATCCGCGCAACAAAGTCAGAAAAGTTTGAATTCAGCAGCCTTTTTCATCACCCAGTCCGCATAGCGCCTGTGGCCCTCGGCATTGAGGTGCAACTCTTTGCCGTCGCGAACTTCGTTTGCGTTGTACAAGGCTGAAGCGCCGCTGTTGTCGAACACAGTGCCGGTCCTGGTTGCCCAGAAGCATGTGCCTGGATACTTGTTGCAAGTCATCGCCATCTGCCAGCGGTATGAGCCAAGCGTCCAGCCAAGGGCGTTATTGCTTTCTTCGCCGCGCCGCCAGATAGGGTCCATCACCAAGACCTTTTTCTTCAGTCTTGCTGCTTCATCGATGATTGCGATCAGGGAAGCCACGGTGTCCTGCCATTTGACGCTGGCGTGGTAGTCGTTGGTGCCTACCTGAACGATCACGCCCTGGTAGTAATTGAAAACTCCACCGGTAGTCTTCATCAGGGTCACACCATCCTTAAAGCTGAAGGTGTCACCACCCAGCTTCTTACCAGGCGATGAGAAGTTACGGATGTTCACGTCGCGCTCCATCTGGATCCGATTGGCAGCCATTTCCATGGCTTTCCCAAAAGGACCGTCGACAGTGCTAGGGAATACTTCCGACATGATGCTGTCGCCAAACAGGAACCAAGTCTGGGCTGCGTTAGCGGCAAACGAAGCCGAAAGGAGGAAGGTGAAAGCGAGGATTTTCTTCATGAGTAGCACCCGAGGCGCGGTTTTATGCAAAATGCTTTAGGCTATACGGTAATACATTTAAACATTATTACGCAAGAAAAGCCTTGGCAGGCCAGTTGCCGCTTGATTGCAGGCCTGCTATTTGGATATGATGTCTTACCGGAATTTTAATTGGATACCGCAATGAGAAAAGCGATTGCTCTCGTTTCACTGCTGGCTTTGTGCTCAGGCAATGCTTCGGCTTTTGCCTCGGGGCCAGAGTGGCAGTGGGATGCCGGCGGTAACGCGGGCAACTTCTACAGCGGTAGCGTTGGCTTGAACGATGGCGGCGGAAGCAACCCTTTCAGCCGCTACAACGCTGGCGTTACGCCAAACATGAGTAATGACACCGTGTCGACACCGCCACTGCTCATCATGGCGGGCGGCGGGGCTGATCTTGATATTGAAATCTCAAGGTCTGGCGTCGCTGTCACGAAAAAGGTATGCACCGGGACATCTACGCTTTCAGTGTTTGCCTCGCCAATCACGATGTGTGACAGCGGTGTCGCAGCAAATATCCAGGGCGTTCACGTAGACGCGGTGAATGGCGGTCTTACGTTCACTCCAAGGCTTTGGATTTACGTAGCCGGCACCGGCTGGAAGCAAATCACCAACCACCCGTGCGGGCAGCTTGAAGTCAAGCAGATGTGTAAGTAAGAGGGGCGCTATGAAAAAGTTTGCTGTATTACTCGCCTTGGCAATGTCATCGCAGGCTGTATCTGCTGGTGATATTTTTTCTTCATCAGCCGCGCCAGGTATGACCCCGAAACTTGAGGGATTCGCTGGTGATGAGTGTGTTATGGCGGCACGCACATCTGCGCCGCTTGATCGGGCGACCGTATCCCAGGTTTGGACAGAGACTCCTAGGACACCAATTGGTGATGCCAAGTGGGGGAACTATGCTCCAGCCGTATGCCCGAGCGGTTACTACATGACCGGCGTAGGTAGCACCACTAACTACTACAACAATCACGGCAAAAGCTACGACGACATAGCTGCCGCAAACCTCCGATGCTGTAAGTACAAATAAGGAGCGCTGTTATGAAAAATATTAAAGCAGCCTTGTTGATCCTGACTGTTTCTTCAGCCTTCAGCGCCTCGGCGGCAGACATTCTTGCGGGGAGCGGAACGCCAAACGTCACATCGCCAGGCAGCGGTTCCGGGATCACGCTTACTCAGCAAAACTGTTCTTTTTATGGTGACGGCAACGTCTACAACCTTGCACGCTCAAGAAGCGCTTTGCCGCCTAGCACGGTTTATGCTGGCGGAGGGGCAAACTGCCCGGCCGGAAGCTTCTACTCTGGAGTTTTCCCTAGATATTGGTCAAGAACCGAAAGCAGCGGTCGCAGAACCATAACGATAAGCGGTTGGAACGGAGTGTCAGTCCTATGCTGCAGGTAAAAGCATTTCGCTTAATCACGATTGCGGGTATCTCTCTGATTCTTTCCGGAGTAGCTCGCGCCGACATCCTTTTGCAGCCGGGTGCTCCCGGCATTTCGGCGTCCACTCAAGCCGTTCTGGGACGAACCGGCTGCGTCACTGTGGCGGATGATACAGCCTATACAATTAGGGGCGTGGGCACGTGGGCGCAAACAGCGTTACCGCCCGGCGCTCGAAGAATGACAAGGACCCCCGTTGCGGGTGGCGGCACAGCCTCCGCAATAGTTTGCCCTGCAGGTAAATATATTGCGCAAAGCCAAAGCAACTGGGCCGGTGCTCAATATACGAATAACGGATCGGGTGGCTTTCCAAGGGCCGCAAGTATCACTTGCTGCGATCCTTGATTTAGCTCGCCGGAATAACCCATGAAAACACTCACAGCTTTAGCAATTACCGCTTACAAGAACTGCGGACGGGTCATTGGCGCAGCCTGGAGCATACGGTACTGCCCGGCGCCTAAAGTTCAGGTCGGGATGGACTACAACGGCTACGGAAGCGGGTATTCGGATCACGACATCTATTGCTGCGAGCTTAACTAAGCCGGATCTGAGTAAGCATGAAAAATCCATCTCAACCCAAAAATCCGATTACAAAGATCACCCAGATCCTGCAGCGAACTGACGGCTCAGAAGCGCGTATTACCGCTGAGCTTGTTCACGGCCCGGACTTTAAGGAACATCTGTCTCATTATGTTCATCGCCGCAACGCGGCGGATGAGCAGTGGCAGCTTTGCAGCGATCGCCCGCATTCTGACTGGCTGGAGATGTCGGTCAGCGACTACATCAAGGAAGGCCGGTCAGAGATGCTTCAGACCGTCACCATCGCTGAGATACTCAAGGCCAGCAGCTTGCTGGGGAAAGACATTGACGAGCAAGTGACTGCTGGAACAGTGACTGAAGGTCCGTCGAGATCTTAGGGTCCGCGAGGACTATCCTGAGAAAAATCCCAGTCAACAGTTTCAGTCTTGGGCGTGCTCTTAAGAGAAGGGGTGCCCGCAGGCGCAGCGCGATCGCCCGACACGAAAAGATCAGCGAGCCCAGGTTTAGCCTGCTCACCAGCAGCTAAGGCGCCTTCAAGCGCCTTAGTTCTGCTTGAAACCTCGGAAGCCACCTCTACAGTGACCCCCTTGGAAATCAGGTCTGCAAGAGAGGCCTGCGCTGGAGCTTTTTGAGCCTGACTCAATGCTTCCTGCTCGTACCTGTCCGCTTCATTCTGAATATCCTGGCGCTTTTGGATCTGCTCAGCATCGGCAACCAAGTAGTCGGCGTACCACTGATGCGGTTTGCCGCCCGCACCGACATACAGCTTCTCAGTTTCGGCTGCGCGCCTTACCGTTTCAGGCATCGAAAGGCCCGATCTTGAATCAGAGATAAGCCCTCGCATGTAGTGATTATTTAACTCGGTACGCTCAGGCGACCAGGCGTCCTGATTGCAGCGATCCTGTAGCGCGAATATCGTCTTTTCCTGCGCTGCAACCTCGGCCAGCCTTGCTGTCCGTGCTTTCAGATTCGCTTCGATATCAGCTTCCTGTTTATCGACAACGTAGGCGTAGGTATCCACTCCGGCGCCGACAAGCAGGAACGCGCCACCAACAGGCCCCGTTACAGCCGCAAGCGCTATAGAAGATGTATAGCCGCCGGCGAGCTTCCCCAGCTCCTTATCACCCGTAAGTCCGCCGACCGTGCCGCCCACGACAAGCTCGCCGGCGGTGCCGACCGGGTTGAGCAGGGCGCCGCCACCAATAGCCAGCCTCATCGGCATGCTTTCATGGTTCATTCCAAGCGAGTCGCTCATCACAGCTTTAGCGGTGCTGAAAGATGAGGCCTGCTCTGGCGCAGCCATGGCGGCACCAGGAAGGCTTGAGACGATCGTTAGCGCCAGCGCAGCGCACATGCCGGCGCTCTTAGGGCCGCGCTCTACAAGGGAGACGCGACTTGCGCCAAGGCTTTCAAGAGTTTTGCTCATTTAATACACCCTTTCTGTGGGTATTAGCTGTTCGTAACCGGTTGCACGATCCATCACCAGCAAGGGGAGGCGCTTCCCAAATGCTTCCTGGACGGCAAGATCAATATTGGTAAGGGCAAGCAGGGTTTCACCGCACTGTATGTGCAAGTTGCTACCGAAAACGGATGCGTGACTGGCGGTCATGAGCATCTGGCCATGACTCTCAACCGACTCAGTTGAGATCACTACGCATACCGGGATGTTCTCGGCATTGAAAGCCAAGCCAAGCCCGTGGCTATTGATCGTCTTAACCAATGAACACCTCGTTAATTCAATGCAGGCGATCGAGCCTCAAACGGCTCTGGATCGTGACGTATGCAGGTGCCTGGGCTGATTCCGTATTCATCAATCCAGCGGCCGGGCAGGTGGCGAGTGCGCAGCCTGCTCATCAGCCGACTCGGATCAGGCTCTTCCTGCGTAAGGAGCTTTCCCGCAACGATGCCGGCCCGGTGCGGGTGGAGCGCGAATTCATTCTTCAGGAACTCGGTAATATCCCCGACAGCTCTGGCATCACTTGCTGGCAGCTCTTCATTAAGACCGCCTTTAAGTATCTTCCGCGCTTCCGGGCTCAGCGGAGGGTACGGGGTTATGATTGCCGCGAATGCTTTAGCAATGAGCTTCGAGGCCAATCCACCCCAGCCTTTATCTAAATTCGAGTTCCACTCTTCGATTTTTTCCCGGAGCTTCTCATGGCTGCTGTGCAGTCGATAACTGATGGAGGTCGACAGGATTCTTGCGGTTCCAACGCCTGCCACCACGAGAAGCCCAGCAGATCCCATAGCAGCTGCAGTAGGGGTAACCCCTAACTCGGCAACACCGGGAATCATCAGGGCGGTGTTAGCGAATCCGGCAACCAGGTCAGTGCCGGCCAGGGTAAACGCACCGGCTCCGGCGCTAACCAGGGCGATTTTTTGAACATTGGTCTTCATGGAGAGCAGGGTGCAGAACCCCAAGTTATTCCCCATGAACTGCGAGATATTCTCTCTGGTCTGGGGTGAGCTCTTTTCAAGAAACCAAGCGATCAGCCTGTTTTGAGCCAGCCGCTCCCAGGCAGCGCGCTCCTTGGCTTCGCTCATCGCGAAAAGCTTGTCCGTATTAAGCAGCGGGTATCCGTTGTCTGGCGCAGGCGTCAGCGACTCTGCCGTCCTGGCTGCTGGAATAACTGCGTACTCATACACAAGCGAGCCCATCCTGCGATCGATCTCAGCAAGACGAGATTCGATTTCCCTTGCGATGCCTGAAACATCCGTCACGCCAGCCTTACGCATTGAATGCTCCCTTTACGACCAATTGGTCGGTATCCAGTCCAGATAACAGCGCTTGAAGATCGGCAAGGCTCGTATCTGCAACGCCGAGATACTCATCGAGCATGTGCTCAAAATGCATTGCAGCTTTTCTATCCCCAGAGGCCAAGGCTTCAAGCAGGGCTCTGGAGCCAAGCGCGATCTTCTGCGCAAGCTCGGAGACCGCAAAGAAAGCCCTCTCAAGGCCGGTGACCTTAGAAGAGGGCATTGCCTCAAGAAGCTCAAGGCACGCCGAGCATTGATCCAGGCATGCAATGGCGCGATCAAGCAATGGGCTCATAGGGTCATCAGTGTTCATGCTTGTTTGGCCGCCTGGAGAGTTCAGTTCCGATTATGCAATCAGCAATTCGATAGAATAACTGGCTCCATTATCGACCAAAAAGCCTGTTCTCGCTACAGAGAATGCGTGCTGATCCAATAAGCTTGAACGCCATCTAGCCATAGAGCTTGGACGCCAAGCGCTCTGTAGGCACTACGACAGTCTGGCACCGTGAAATCTGAGTGAATTTCCAGACAGCAATGCGCGAAATTGCATTTGTCGCGCGCCCGGCTGACCGAAAGAACGCTGAAACCCAATAAACACAAGTGCTGCAGCAAGAAACAGCAAAAGCAACATCCATTTGTAATGCTCATACCAATTGCATTTGCAACACTTAATGCCTGTGAATTGCTGATAACTGTACTTATCAGAAATGAAATAACGAGGAGAGGGCGTTTGGCTGGAATCTGCGTAGCTGACTCCCCTTTGTCTCGTTTCTTTTGCACAGGCGCAAAAAAACCGCCCGTAGGCGGTCTTGAGGTGCGAGCAACCTTATGCGCTGTATGCGCTATGCAATCTCAGACTTCATGCTTCCGGCTCCCAGTGATACCCTGAAAGGCTCCGCGAAAATCGGGGCGAGCACCGACAAAGGATGCTCCGCTTGCTTCGAGAAACGTCATGAGCAGAAGTCGACGCAAAACCCCAATCTTCGGCATTACCACCGCAGCCTCTGAGGCTTTTGACAAAGCATCTTGGCATCGAGCATTTCGCCGCGCCGAAAACCAGCGCCTGTCGACTAATCCCGAAACTGATGCCCACCACTACCGAGATTTCTCCGACCCTTGGTGCATGCAGAAGGATGGTAAGTGCTGGCGGCAAGATGCGGTTTTGAGCTCAGAGAGAATGCGCAAATAGCGCAAGGCGCTTTTACACTTAACTTTCCACGCTGGAGACAGCATGATCGACTCGACGAAAACCAGAACAATCACAGCCCACGTGCCGGCTGAGCTTGCTCAGCGGATCGATGCGCTTGCAGATCGGCTGGATCGATCAAAGGACTGGATAATCCGCCACGCGTTGAACGAATTTCTTGCCCAAGAGGAAACTCGCAGCCGCCTTACTCGCGAGGCGCTGGTTGATGTTGATACGGGGAATACGCTCGACCATGGAGCTGCAGAAGATTTGCTGCGCCTACTGACGATGCAAAAAAACAGTCAATAGGAAGCAAAAGTTCGTTTCTTCCTATTTACCGATCTTCACCAGCGCGGGGTAAGCCGTCGAAATCGACAACCGCCCACACTCCGCCAGCGAAGTCCGGGTTATCACGATGAGCATCGACTAATTGGGCCTTTGGAAGCGGGTCGCCGTCTGCCAGGATCCCTTCAAAATGCAAGGTAAGCGCCTTCTGAGCGTTCTCAAGCGCCTCTGCCACAGATGCGCCTGACGAGAAGCAGCCAGGCACATCGGGAAAGGTCACGCCGTAATCAGAGTCAGCGTCTTTGTGAAGCACTACTGGAAATTTCATTGCTCTTCTCCACCTAGAACCTTGCCTGACAGCCTCACTTGAGATCGGCAGCTATGTCGGCCCAAGCAGCATCCAAGAGATCATCAGACTGATATCCTCATAACACCTTAAGTTGAAGTCTTAGTTTGAGTAACTACGGCAAGGCGTAAGGCCCTTTAAATTCACTTTCGCCATAATATCTCCACTTAACATTAAATAGAGCTGTAACTGAAGAGTCATTATAGGCCGTCTTACACACAAGAACGTGCGGATAATCTTGATGCTGCGCCCACCCCTTCTTGATAGTAACCCCTCCATCTGGGTGGGATATCCAAGAAAGATCAAGCTCCCAGTTGAAGTCACTATTTCTATCCCAGCGATCGCCAATAGTATTGTAGTAAGCGATCTCGCACGACAAGATCCCGCTGCTCGTTGGCCCCAAGCTGTTGGCCAACCCTGCGGATCGGTATCCGGGAAGTAAATGACCTTCGGGATGATCCTGGTTAATTCTGTCACCGGTGCCGGTGAGAACTGGGGCGATCCCCGGAACACAAACGGCACGCCTGCAAGCTCTTGTGGCAGGCAGTCTCAACTCGAGCGGATTAAACCTACCGAGTCATTCACTGGTCTGGCGCAAAATCAGGTTCTTTCGGGGTGGGCACAAGGTGCTTTTGCAACCAAGGGTGCTGCTGAACTAAAGCAGCCAACTTCACCGCTACGGTTTGCTGGTCATCTGGGATGAACAGCAGCGCGTCACTGTCCTGCTGAACAGCCGCCAGTCGCACCGCTTCAGTTGAAACTCCTGCGGGATTTTCTCCAGCATGAGTCCATTCTTGGAAACCACTTCAAGGGCTTTATCGATTGAGGTTACTGGCGTTTTCATGGGGCTCTCCTGGTTTCGAGTATGACGACGCGCCAGGCTAGCGCCCGGAAGGATTCAAAGGGGCTATTTATGCCAGGTCCGCGTTCATTTCTTCTCGAATAAACTTGTAGAGAGATTTGATATTTACTTTCGTCCCATCTTTCTCAAGCACATCACAGATCATTTGCGCCGTGAACTTTTTCAATAACATTTTGGCGATTGGCTCCCTGTATCCTTCAAGCTTTATCCGCGCGGAACCCTTCCCTTTGTTAAGGGATGCCTTCATGTCTTGCTCTGCAAGGGCAATGAGATCATCTAAATGTTGCGACGTTGATTTCGCAGCTGATTCTGGGCCGGCAGATACGGGCGATTGAGCCTCTCTCTTCCCGCGACTGGTCGGCCCCGAGTGCAGCCCGGACTCCTCCGCCATGTGATCGAGCATGTACTTGCGCACAGTTTTCAGATCGACCTGGATGCCGAGGGCTTCGTCCAGCGCGCGATGAATATCTTTAATTGTTTTGCCGTGCTGCATGAGCAGTGTTATTTGATCTTTCACTGGATTAAGACGTCGAAAACCTGCTCCGCGCAAGTTGCGGGCGTCAGTCTCTTTCTCCTTAGCCAGCCACTCTTCAATTGCCGCCCCAGACTTTACTGTTACTTCAGCCGCTAAGATTTCGCTGCGATCGATCGCGTCACCGGTGGTTCGAGAGTTAGCCAGGCTGACTTGGTATTCGGCTGAAAGGCGCTTTTGGATGAACTTTCTCAGGCTGTTGTAGCTAACGCTGATTCCTGCAGCTTCAAGCATTTCTAACTGCTGAGTGATAGGCGTCCCAAGGCGGGATGCCTCTCGCAGAATTTCGATTCTTGGCATTAGTAGCTTCGTTACGCTGCCGCGCACATTCGGCTTTACGCCTGCCTCAGCCTCTGCTTTCTTGCGATCCAGCCTGGATTTAAGTGCTGCCGTTTTAATGCTGCTTTGTTCTGAATCAAGGATGTGTTCCGCTGCAATGCCATCCTGCATTGCAGGCTCACCGGCTTCACGAGGGGCACTATCACTAATAACCGTGTGTCCGCCCGGCTTCTTTGATGCGAGGTACTGCTCGAATTCCTGGGGCAGATTATTTTTCAGAAATCCCCGCAAAGTGTGGTAATTCACCTGGACGTCAGCTTTTGTAAGGATCGCGTTTATTTCGCGCAAAGAAAGGCCATATACGACCATCTCTCTTAGCTCAGCCATGCGCGGCTGAAGCAGCCTTTTCGTGCGATTACTTTTACATCCAGAGGGAAGAGCAAGGTCCTCCATCTTTTTCCGTTCCAGCAGGGCGGAAAGCGACTCTTTTGCCGCAACCATTACCGATCCGCTCGCCATTTCCACTGCTGGCGCCGCGACGCCCCCCGTTCTGTTTTTCTTGCGGCCGCGCCCTGTGATTTGGAGATATTCGGCGTACTCATTCGGCAGAAACTCCATCATCCATTTTCGGAGCGCTGTCACGCTAACTTCAATATTTTGCTCGGCCAGGTCTGAGCTGATCTTGGGCAAAGTTACGAATTGACGAAGGCGCTCTTGCAGATACGCACCCTGGCCGCGAAGCGCGATTCGAGCATGGCCTTTCGTGTTTGTAACTTTCTGCTTTCGGGCTGGGATTGTTTCAATGCTCATGAGTCCTCCCGCAACAAGCATGCGAGGCTAATCATTGGCCGGCGCACCATCATTCATGACGTCAGCGTACAGCCAGCCGCTCTCGACGGGATCGATCCCAAATAGCTCGTACTTGCCAGACGCCGGATCTGTCCGGCCAATCCCCATGCACAAAGGCGCCTTCCTTGCACTTATGTAGGCCGCTGTAACCTTTCCCTCGGCCATAAACCCATAGCCATCAAAAGCAGCAGCTAACGCGCCCAGCATCTCAGTTTCGTGCTTACTAAGGCTTCTCAGTGTGCTGATGAACCCCTGCTGACTGTCGGAAACCTCTTCGGAAAGATGCTGTGGCCTGCCGTCCTCAGACTCGATCCCGCAAATTGAAACGAAGTTTCCATTTTCAAGAAACACGATATCTTCAAAAAACAAACTCCCGATATGCCCTGACAGCTTCACATCAGCAGCCCACAGACAGGCCTGCCCCCCTTCGTCATTGGGGATTTCCATAAGGAATCTAAGATTTTCAGCCTTCGCAAATATAGGCATACCAATGTTCATACCGTACCAACTCCAGAAAAACCGTTTCGCATGATGATATGGTATCATATATACGATAGAAAGCAGATAAAGGCAAGCCGGACAGCGTAGCTGACCGCGAAGCCGCTCCGAGATGCGCCAACTCTTAGATTTATGGCCGCTTGAACATACAATGGAACACCAACGACGCACCGAGGCTCGATAATGAACACCACGCGAACCCCGAGGGATGACGACCCGGTAAAATCCGCGATTCAGAGCTGCATGCGGGTCGAGCTGGTACGGGAGCGCGCTGTTCGGGCATGACATGACAACAGACCAGGTTCAAGCCCCCCTCACCTTCGAGCAACCCGCGCAGCTAAACTCCGGGCGCCCCCAGCGAATCAAGATTGAGCTGACATCGCAAAGACTCAACAGAAGCTGATATTGCAGGTGAGAGGGCGCAGGCGGGTTCTGCGTAGCTGAATCCATCGCGGCTGTTTGCGTGCTCTACAACGCAAAATCCAGCACTCCCCGAGCCGTGACTGCGTACTTTTCAACGCAGCGCGCAATTTGGGTTTTTGTATTTTGCTTTGTGCGGGCGCAAAACCGCCCGCAGCCGGTCCTGAGTTGCAAGCGAGCCGTACCAATTAACCTAAAGCGCCCACCGCTTTATACTCTTTGCGATAGACACTGATCAGCCCCCCCATGCTCTGATATTTGTCGTAGCCGCCCGCCTCAAACGACCGATCCACGGATATCACCGCGGACCGAATGCGCGCAACAAAGGAGGCGAACTCGGGCTCTCTCATTAACCGATCAAAATCACTCTTGGTTTGACCTCTTTCGGAGGAATTATTCCTGTAGCACCTGTCGCAGCAACGACCGCTTGAATCTAGCTTGTAATCCTTTTTATTGATCAAGCGTGAACACTCAACGCATCCCGCTACATGGCTCATCATGATCTCCTCTCGCCAATCCCATATCAAACCCATATTGATTTAACATCAAACATCCTCCCCATCAATCAGATCCCGGTAAAACGCTACCCCTGCCTCTGTCAGCACCAGATAGCCCTTCGCGTTGCGGTAGGCAATGCCACGGTTCTCCAGCATTTTGATCTCCACAAGCAGGCTGTTTTTCATGCCGCAGGCATGCAGCACTTCGATCTTGTCTTCGCCGTTGCCGATCACTTCGATCAGCTCGTTGCTAAGGCCACCCTTATCCTGAATCAGGGCATCCATAGTGAGCCCCTGCTCCATGACGCCACGGAACAGCACGAGCAGCATGCCCTGGGTTCGGCGCACTGCGTCCTCAACTTGATCTGAGCTGCCGGGAGTGCGGATAAAGGCGAAGCCTTCGCGCATGACCAGCTCAAAGCCGATGTCGGCGTAGAGCCGGCGGTAGTGATCAAAGCTGTTGAGCAGCTCTTCAAACAGCGGGTTAGGAATCAGGCTGCCATCATGGAAAACGCTGCGATTGACCATCCGGCCGTTGATCAACTGGTTGTAGATCTCAACGCTTGATTTGCGGTTGATGATCTTTGTGTCTTGATTGATAAGCCTTACGTTTGGCTCCATCGGCAGATCAGATTCCATCGGTTAGCTCCACATGTCTTTTGTAGTAGGTCAGCGCCTGACGCTCATTGCTCAGGCGACCCATGATGTAGTCGGTTTTGACGCGGATACCTTTGCGCCGGCGCAAATGGTCAATAGCGATCAGCACTTCTGAGAGCGTGATATCTGGCACCAGGTCGATGAGGTGACGATGAATCGCCTGGTGCAGATCCTCTACTGCAGTCGCTGGCCACTGATCCATTGATGTCTGTATGAGCATCATCCGGGCATCCTTGGCCCGCTCAGCTTCACCCAAGCCGGTTCCGGCGGCCTCAAGGCGATGAATCGTTGCGCCCGCCTCAACCTTGCGAACGGCAGTACGCAGGTGCTCCTTGAACACTGCTCGCGGGTTTTGGTCAGACCACTCGAACTTTGCTTCGTAGGTCTGCCTGTGTGTTTTCATGCCATTGAACAGCGGCACCTTCGCAAACACGGAGTGCTTGAAAGGGAGCGTTACCTCACGCAAGTTTCCGTTGTGCAGGTCGCTGGTGGCTGAGTAAATGGCATTCCACGCCTTCTCGATGCAGTCGTATGCCCTCCTCTGAGCTTCGCTCTGCTGCACGTAGCGAGAGAGCGAGTTCCTGAGCAGGTCAATATCGCAGCGGTATGACCTGATGGCTTCTATGCCGTAAAGGATGTCTGAACTGATATGGATATGGCCGTTGCGGGCGTAATGGTCTCCGATCAAAGCCAGCGCTGTGAGTGCAGGCTTGCCATCCTTGATGTCCACGTTCTCACTGAGGAACTGCAGCGAAGGAATGATGCTGCGCGTGTAGATCTGATTGATCTCCTCAAGCGCCGCCTGAGCCTTTCTGACGTCATCGACGACCTCTACCCGCATGTTTTCAACCAGATCAGCCAGCCGGCTGGCTTGGCCTTGCAGGCTGTCGACGTTTTCCTTCATCTTGGCAAGAGCCATCCGCATCTCGCCACGCACCACCCCAAGGTGGGCCTTGAAATCCAGATCCAGAGGATCATTGGATTGCAGGTAGCGCGTTTCTTTCAGCAGCCGATTGAAAGTACCTCGGATATTTTCAAAGTCGGCGCTATTGAGATGGCGGAGCCGGGAATTATCGAAATGCCGGAACATCTCGATCAGGAACGGAGCGAAAAACAGGACGCCTGTTGAATGATCGGAGTGCAGGATGAGCCGCGCTCGCTTCATGTTGTCGATGTTCAACGCTGCTGCGACCTTCTTCCTTTCAGGGCTTGATTGCAGCGCTCTATCAGACTTGCCTGCCGGCGGATCGAGCTTGTCCATCAGGCGGCGCACGCCTGACTCATACAGGCGCATGGGAACCTCTTCCCCCCTGCCCTCATTGTCCATGTAGTCAATGAGCTCAAGGAACATCCACTTGTTTTCGATCAGAAGGATGATCGCTACATCGGCATTAACACTCATCTGCGACCTCGGTCAGCGCCGGCGCCTCGGCCGGCTCAGGGGGCTGAAGGTCAGTGATTCGCTCATTGCTGCCGCAATACAGCACACGCCTTTTCGGGCTGTAGGATTCGGTAGCCGAGAAGTAATTCAGGTTGATGAAGTTCTTGATCACACTGGTGATAGCCAGGCTCAGCGTTGGCGTAGCACTGAGGATGTAGAAACCATCCTCTTCCGCAATTTTGCGTGCCGCCTCCATGTTCCTGTCATCGACGTTGGACAGCTCGTCGATGATCAGTGGAATGCTGATCCGGGTGGCGTCGATCAGCAGATGCTTGAGCAGGAACGACAGCACTTTCATGCTGATCATCATGGTGGTGCCGTTGGACTGAGTGACCTCAGTGAACTCATCACTGCCTTCGAGCTTCACCTGGTACTCAATAGCCTCAATGATGTGTTCCATCTTCAGGATGGCGGTGCGACGTCCCTCTGTGACTCCGAAAAAGTCAGCGCAGAAGCTCGCTAGGCGCTCGTACAGCACCTCATCATGAAGCTTGCCTCCCGTGAGGTTTATGTTCTCAAGTGACTCCAGAAGCTCAAGGAACTGCGGGTGAAGCTTGCAAACGACTTTGATCGCCTGGAGGTTGGAAACCTTCACCTCAGACAGGTGTTCTTCCATCTGGCTGATGAAGTTATTGATCAGCGCCTTGGCACCGGCAATGTGGTTTATCAGGATCGAAGTATTGTGGTTGTGCGTCTCGATCATGTTTCTGTGGCTGTCGACCTCGACCTCCAGCCGACCGAACAGGACGCTGAAGTCTCCATGCAGATCAGCAATCTGCTGATGATTTGGTGTCGAGTAAAGCGAATGCTCGGATGCCGGCAGAAGCTCTTGCTGACGCAGATTACTGAGCAGATCGCGCATATCGTTGTACTCCCTGCTCAGGGAGTGCTGCTTTGCCTTAATGCTTGCAATGGTCGCATCGACAACGACCATTGGTTCAGGCTCCAAGCCGAGCGATGAGATATCCAGGTACTGCAGATGAATCGTTGACGCTTCATCAATCGCCGAGATCCACAGGTTCAGATTTTTTGCACGCTCCTCTAGCCTGGATCGATCTCTGCTCCGATTGGTCTCCTCGATAGCAGCGGTGAGCTGCGCATCATTGAGCTTCTGCAATTCAAGGCTCTGCTCTTCCATCTGGGCCTGCTTGGCTTCGATGTCTGCTTTCATTTCCTGGTACTGCTGCTCAACATAAGCTGAACGCTTGAGAAGACCGAGATCCTGATCGATTTCAGCGTTTTCGCTCGTTAATTTCTGGATCCCTTGCTCAACCTGCTCTTTGGTTTTTTTGGCGATCGACGCCAGCTGCTCCATTACGCTACGGTTACCGCGCAGCCTGCGCTTAACGTCATCAAGCTCTGTTTCAAGCGCCTGTCTTGCAGTCGCCGGATCAAACTCGACAAAGGGGACCTTGGTGCTGACACCCAGAAACCTCAAGCTTCCGCCCTCCTCGTCAAACAGGTCGGTGAACGCCTTGATTGCCTGTTTTTGATCCGCCTCCAGGCTGACCGCTAAACCGTTAAAAGCTGCACCATTAAGCGTGTAGAGGACGTTGACGCTTGCCTTGTGGACCTGCTCAAGCAGGGTGATATCTGAAGACGCTAAAGCGGCCTCGATATCTTTCTTGCGTTTGTCATCGCGAATAACGGCGTTGTGAGCGTTTTGGTAATTCTCAACCTGGCTGGTTTCGTCTCTGAGACCTCCCAGAATTGCATCGTTGGCAACACGGACCTCCATAAGGATTTCTGCAATCTGCAGATGGTCATGTTGCGGATACCCGGAAATCAGGCTTCCAAGCTTGAGGGAGTCTTTCTTTACCTGCTCGAACGCCTTGTTCAATCCCTTGATTTCACCGGCAAGCTCATAATTGAGCCTTGTCTTTGTGTTCACGTCGCGCTTTATATCCTGCAGCTTGCTGCTGGCCATCGCATGAATATCGATAGCCGTTTTACGTTGCTCCTGTATGGATGCGGACTCCTGCTCAAGGGCGTGACGCGCGCTAAGCAAATCCTGGGCGAACGACTTGAAAGACCGATTGAACGACTGAAATGCGTTATCAAATCGCTCCCATTGCCCTTGGGCATTTTTGATCTTGTTTAGGCGGTCGCTATCTGCTTTCAGACTGGCGTGCGTCTCAAGGACTTCCCCGAAGTTAGCCTTGATGCGCGCATTCGCGCTCTCGTGGCGGGCTTCGATAATGGTGGCCACCGCGTTGGGCAATGTTCGCTTGTCGGAGGCACCAATATCGAACGCAACCCGAATCAGCTTGCGCCAAGTGTCCATCGTCTTCAGATCTGCGCTATCGGGCTTGAGCGGGAGAATGCAAAACCTGCCCTTATCCGCCAGGAGCGGCTCGTGAGTGAACAGAGCCTCCTTGATGGACGCGACATCCTTGAGAACGACAGCCCCAAGCCGTTTCAAGGCAGGAGAAACGCTACCAATGGACATGCCCTCCACCGGGGCGCCAAGGCCACCATTGCTTGCGCTGGAGGTGTCCCAGAAGAGGTGTTCGATCTCGTTGTACGGGAGCGCTACACAGGTACGCTCATAACTGAACGGCTTACCGCTTTGGCCCTGATTGAGCACGATACAGAATGGCCCGTGCCGGTTTTCAGCTTCAAGAATCAGAAAGCTGCTAGGGCTTGGAAAGTAGTATTCATAGGTGTCCACCTTTGAATAGGGGCCAGCCTTTGACTTGAAGCCGAACTTCTTCTCGAAGTCGTTCAGGCTTTCTTCCGGGAGCAGGAAAAACATCATCGCATTGAGCAGGGATGTCTTGCCCCGGTTGTTATCCCCAAGGATGGCCAGGTGCTGATCCAGCGGGATTCGGGTGTAGCAGTGGGCGCCGGTATTAACCGCCACGATCTGCTTAAGCTGGAAGTGTTCGCGGTCAAGCAAGTATTCGGTTTTCATTAGAAAACATCCATTTTACAAAGGGGATCCAGATACGCTTCCTGCTCGAGCACTTTGTGCGTCTTGCGCATCATCTGAATCAAAAAGTCCGTTGCAGCGGACCTGCCGACATACCTGGACAGCTCCTCACGTTCATCGCCACCGAGTGGGTATTTTGATGATCCGAGTCTGGCTTCCACGTCGAGCGGGTAAACAAAAACAGGATCACTGGCAGCAGGCAGATTGGCTTTAAGCGTGCAAAACATGCGCAGCCCGCCGACATCCACATCGAACAGGCAATAGACGCGCTCGAATGCTGAAAAGAATGGGATGTTCAGCTTGTTGGTCACCTGGTTCCCGGAGCCGAAGATGACCTCAAAATCACCACGGGCAATGCCCGTTGACTCGGCAGCAAGATCGAGCGTTGCTGTGAGGTGAAGGAAGTTTTCAAGGTTCTCGACGACCAAAGCGAACTTGCGCACGCACCTCGGGCAAGCCACCGCGGCGCCCGTTGCGACAACGACTACTGGGTGGCTATCTGCCTCATTGCGAGCGACCAGCAAAGACCCAGAAACATTGGTTTTATGGCTATCACCATCGAGTGCAGAGCCCACTCGCCCACCGGCATCCGATGGTGTGAAACGCTCAAGCAAGGCCGAAAATGCGGCGTCATCCTCTATAGCGACCGCGTACTTCCTTGGGGCGACCAGAGTTGCCTTGAACACGCGAGCAAGCCCGGTTACCGAGTAACCGTGAGCCAGCAATGCGTTGCGAAAAACCTCGTAATTAACCGGATTGCCGGCTTTGATTTTCTGCAGGTTTTTCCAGATATCTGAAAATCCAGCCACACAGAGGGCCCTCTAGGCTTAAAAATGTGCATAATCGTCTTTACCGACGCATTATCCATTGCACCATCAAATCATATTGATCGTACTACAGCATCTAGTAAGCATATCGGCAACTGAGGATTTATACAGTGTCTGACTCGATCGCTCTAAGCGAATTGCCACGCAAGCAGCGCGATCGCCTCGCATTCATCGAAATGCAGGCGTGGTTTTGCGGTGAGGTATCACGCCAAAACGTGGTCGCCCGCTTTGCTGTTAAGACCGCCGCGGCAACCCGAGACCTGGCTCTGTACAGGTGCCTGGCACCCAATAATCTGGATTTCAATGACAGCCGTAAGAGCTATCTGCCCTCGCCGACTTTCTCGCCTCTATTCGACTTCGACCCCGAGCGAGTCTCGACATGGCTGAGCCATGGGTTCGGCGATGATGAGCCGCTGGCATGGAACTCCGGGATTCAATGCTCGGTAACCGAGCAGCTGTCGCGGCCCAAGCTGAACGTGCTGGCAGCACTCTGCCGGGCGATTAAGCAGGAGCAGGCTGTAACGATTGAGTATCAGTCGCTGAGCGGTAAAAGCACGCGGGTGATCGTGCCCTTTGCGCTGCACAACAACGCACAGCGCTGGCATGTCCGGGCGTTTGACAGGAAGGCGAACGAGTTTCGTGATTTTGTGTTGACCCGCATCACTTCGGTGACGCTAGCAGGCGATATTAAGGCCAACGAAAAGCCGTCTGAAGATGACCAATGGAACAGGAAAGTTGAACTCGAATTAGTTCCTCACCCAGATCTTGATCGCCCGGAGCCGGTGATTCTGGATTACGACTTTGATGAAACGCTGGTTAGAACAGTCAAAGTGCGCGCAGCGGTCGCCGGTTACGCGCTGCGCCAGTGGGGCGTGGATTGCACGCCAGGCCACTCGCTAAAGCCTCGTGAGTATCAGCTATGGCTGCGCAACAGAACTGCGCTTTACGGAGTGGAGAACTTCAGGCTTGCTCCCGGCGTTAAAGAATCTGATCTTGCTGGCTTAGGGCTATGACGTATTAGCCAAGGTCTCCATCACGCAATTGGACGGAACCACATCATGCAATTGGACGGGCTCTAAGGCGCTACTAGCGACACATGCCAACATCAACAGCAATTTAATCCGGAGCATAACCATGAACAAAAATACGGACGAGCACGAAGCCAGAATCAAGGCTCTCACAGAGTCGTTAGAATTTGCGCTTGGGAGGTCTCCAGAGATCCGTGCAATCTTGGAAAGCCTAAAAGCTCAGCTGGGTAGTGCTAATCCACAGGCACGCAAGGACCTGAATCATCTGATCTGGGATCTCACTTGCTTTCGCAACGATTCATTCCCGGAAATATGTGAACCCGACGAGCCGGCCGCCACGACGGATCCGATGGATCAGCTTGAGGCTGACATCGCCATTCGATTCCACCATCCGGATATCGAAACCGGAGTGGTGATCATCATCCAGGACTGCCTCTGCGAGCTTGACGTGGCTATGGCTGTGAGCCGTATCTGCAAGAACATGCCTGAGGCTGAGTATCAAAAAGGCGACCTCTTCATGACCTCGCTGTACAGGGCATTGGTTGCCAGCGATATTCCAAGCGGGGAGATATTTCTCGTCGCTGAGAGTCATGTGATTTGGGATAGCGTGGCTCACGAAATCGAAGTTGATTTGCGTGAAGACAAGAGCAAGGCGGCCAACAAATACGGCCCGGTCGTGCGACCTTGGATCAACGTCCAGACCTTTGAGGGGCTGGAAATCGATTGCTGGGTTGACGAGGCTATAGTGCTGATTGAAGCGATAAGCGAAGACGCGAAGTCAACGAGGCACTAAGGCAGCGGGCGGTAAAAGAGAGTCAGCCGATTTTCCGGGCTATAAACGGAAAACCCGGCTTTCGCCCTCCAGCCAGATAGCTAAACTACGCCGAATTTGCAATTCGGGCTGGCCACAATTATACTTTTATATAATCTAATTCAATGAAGGTGCGCCATGCACATTACCAATTTGCGCAAGGTCGGCGGCTCGATCATGTTAGCCGTTCCGCCAGCGTTCCTTGATCAGTTGCACCTGCAAGCCGGTGCAACGGTCGGTTTGGCTGTCGATCATGGTCGCTTAGTCGTCGATCCAAAGCCCAGGCCGCGCTACACGCTCGCTGAGCTGCTGGCCGCGTCGGACTATTCACAACCGCTATCAGCGCAAGAGCGCGAATGGCTCAATGCGCCCGCCGTGGGTGGTGAGTTGTTATGAGGCGCGGCGACATTTACCTGGTATCACTTGACCCGACCGAAGGGCGCGAGCAGCGCGGCAGTCGGCCTGTCTTGATCGTGTCGCCTGCCGAGTTCAACGAGGCAACCAAGTTGCCGGTGGTCTGCCCGATCACCAGTGGTGGCGACTTCGCCCGTCGCCTCGGGTTCGCCGTTCCTGTAGAGGGCATCAAGACGACCGGCGTCGTTCGCTGCGATCAGCCCCGCGTGCTCGATCTTAGCGCTCGCCATGCGCGCAAGGTGGACACCTTGCCAGCATCCATCATGGAAGAAGTGCTGGCGAAACTCGCCCCCATTTTCGAGTGAACTTCGGGGGTATGAAAACGAAAAAACCGGCTTTCGCCGGCTTTCTCCCCCTCCAACCAGATAGCTAAACTACGCCGGTCGTGAGGGTTAGTTGTTGGGTGCATTATACACAAGAGCTTAGAAAAAACTAAACCCCTGGTGCGCAGTACGGGACAAGTCCCGCCGGAGGCGTGGGGTTTACTCTTAAACACAGTATTGCGTGTATGGCTTTTAGAGGCAAGCAATGCCTAGCAAAAACGATCCAGCCACCACTTGCGAGCCGCCTTGCGCGACTACGGCTTTCGCCGCCGGGGAGCGCTCTC